>WBZM01001115.1_pt1 | contig 29139 bp, 27 predicted proteins | sample 5204271 | NCBI WGS metagenome assembly WBZM01 (sample SAMN12344346, study PRJNA552823) | activated sludge metagenome | biome: Activated sludge suspended growth; feature: Nitrification reactor; material: Wastewater; isolation source: activated sludge from nitrification reactor of wastewater... | reverse complement strand
TCTGATCCGTCCAGATCCAGCAGTCTGCGCGACCGCAGGTGCCGCTTGCGGCAGAAAATCCTTGTCTAGCGCTCGGATACAGGCGATCTTCACCTCAAACGACACGCCACTTGGGGAATGCAGGCTAAAGGCATCGTCCCTGCCCGTGGCCCAAGTCTTGGGCTCGGTTCCCTTCCCCATGGACATATGTTCAAATATTCATATTATTGAATAGAAATGGGAAGGGCCGCAGAACGGTCCGCCGTATGGAGAGAGGAAACCGCAATGCGTCTCATTCTGGCCTCCGTCGCCATCATCGCCATCACGACGGGCTCGGCCCTCGCCCAGGATCAGCCGAAGCCCGACGCCGCCCCTGCCGCCGCCGCGCCTGCCGCTGCTGCCCCCGCCGCCGGAGCGGTGGACCTGGCCAAGGGTGAGAACGCGTTCAAGAAGTGCATGGCATGCCACGCCGTCGGCCCCGGCGCCAAGGCCAAGGTCGGCCCGCCGCTGAACGGCATCGTCGGTGCCAAGTGGGCGCATTTCGAGGGCTATGCCTATTCCCAGGACATCAAGGATGGCGCCGCCGCCGGCAAGGTGTGGGACCAGGCTAACCTCGATGCCTACCTGACGAACCCGAAGGCGCTGGCTCCCAAGGGCAAGATGGCGTTCGCCGGCATCAAGAGCGAGGCCGAGCGCGCGGACCTCATCGGCTATCTCGCCCAGTTCGATCTTGAGGGTAACAAGAAGTAGTAGTTCCAATTGACCCAGCCGATTGGTGGCCGCTCACCAGTTTGGGTAGTGACGCGTCCGGGCGGACGTGTCAGCTACTGAAATTGCGCCGGTCAGGCGAACGAGGGCGCCGGGGGTGCCTTCGGGGCGGTGCCTCATCGGGGGCACCGCCCGCGACGCATCCGCGCCGGCCGCTTTCATCCAACCGGGCTTGTCAACCGGGCTTGCATCCGGACGCCGCGCGGCACAGCTTCGCGCGCCAGCCGAGGATGCCCGATGCCTGAACACGACTTCCGCTCCCAGCGCCTGTTCGTCGACGCCGATCTTGCGGCCGGCGCCGCCGTGCGGCTGCCTGCCGAGCAGGCGCACTACGTGGCGAACGTGATCCGCCTCGCGGTGGGGGAGACCATCCTCCTGTTCAATGGCCGCGACGGCGAGTGGCGAGCGCGCCGCATCGCCGGCGGCAAGCGGGACGTGGCGCTGGAGGTGGAGGCGCAGGTGCGGCCGCAGCCGGCATCCAGCCGGCTCGAATACGCCTTCGCGCCCCTGAAGCACGCGCGGCTCGACTACATGGTGCAGAAGGCCGTTTCTATTCAACGAATACGACTGACTGCGCCGCCGCTTTGCGCGACACAGTGCGACTTTCGTGGCATAGATATGAAACAGGCTGGATTAACCGGCCTTCTTGTGGGTTTCGTAGTAGCGCCGAAGCACGGCGTTCATGCGGGTTTGATGGCCTCGACCCTGGGCCTTAAGCCAGTTGACCACATCGGTATCGAACTTGGCGTTGACGTTGGTTTTGAGCGGCGGCAGCTCAAGCACGGCATCAGCCTTGGCCAAGCGGTTCTGGGCCTATTGGAATGTCAGGTTCGGCCATTCCCCGGTGCCGCCGATGCCGCGCCGTATCCTGCGGGACTGAACCGCACCTGCTAGACGATGCCCCCGGAAGGCGTCTCGTCGTGTTCGTAGAAGACCACGCGGTTGCGCCCGGCCCGCTTCGCCTCGTACAGCGCGCGGTCTGCGTGATTGATTGGGTCATCCGGAGATGACGACCTCTCGATTTTTGCCACAGCGACGCCAATGCTGACTGTGACCGCGTCGAGGTCCGGTTCCTTGGGACTTGGAACCATGGACTGGATGGCGGCGCGCATGCGCTCAGCGATCATCATTGCCCCGTCTCTTTCGGTCTCCGGCAGGATCGCCACGAATTCCTCCCCGCCATAGCGGGCGGCGAAGTCTCCAGGCCTGCGGATCGAGCGGGAAATCTGCTTTGAAACCGACGACCATCTCGCGCCCGATGGCCGCGTCATGGAGATTCTCAGCGAGCATCTCTGCCAGGGGTGGCTCGAAGGCTATCTGCTAACCGGGCGCCACGGTTTCTTTTCCTGCTACGAAGCCTTCATCCACATTGTCGATTCCATGTTCAACCAGCACTCCAAATGGCTGAAGGCGTCGCGCGAGATTGCCTGGCGCAAGCCGATCGCCTCGCTGAACTATCTCCTGACATCGCATGTCTGGCGGCAGGATCACAACGGCTTCTCCCATCAGGATCCGGGCTTCGTCGATCTCGTCGCCAACAAGAGCGCCGACATCGTGCGGGTCTACTTCCCGCCGGATGCCAATACGCTGCTGTGGGTCGGCGATCACTGCCTCAAAACCTGGGACCGCATCAACGTCATCGTGGCAGGCAAGCAGCCTGCGCCCCAATGGCTGCCGATGGCCGACGCGATTGCTCATTGCGAGAGGGGCCTCGGCATCTGGAACTGGGCCGGCAGCGAGGAGGACGGCTTTGATCCCGACATTGTCATGGCCTGCGCCGGCGACGTACCGACGATGGAAACGCTCGCCGCGGTCGAGTTGCTCAAGAGCGCCCTGCCCCATCTGCGCATCCGCGTCGTCAACGTCGTCGACCTGATGGCGCTGCAATCGCCACGGCATCATCCGCACGGCCTGGCCGATGACGCATTCGACCGGATGTTCACCACGGACCGGCCGGTCGTCTTCGCCTATCATGGATATCCGTACCTCATCCATCGCTTCGTCTACAAACGGACGAACCACCCGAACTTCCATGTGCACGGCTTCGTCGAGGAAGGCACGACGACGACGCCCTTCGACATGGCGGTCATGAACGGCATCGATCGTTTCAGTCTGGCGATCGCAGCGCTTGAGAACCTTCCTTCGCTCGGCACCAGGGCAGATCCCCACGTCGCGCGGCTGCGCGCGAAGCTCGACGAGCACGCCCGATACGTGCGCGCGCATGGAGAGGACCTTCCGGAAATCTGCGACTGGCGCTGGAGCACCACGGTGGAAGGCGGCGCTTCCGCATGACCGGCCCGCAGAAGCCAGACCGGGGAGTATCGACCCCCGGCAGCATCGTCCTGGCCATGCCTGGCAACGAAGCCCTCGCCCGCCAGATCAGCGAACGGACCGGAATGTCCCTGGGATCGCTGGAAACGCGGCGGTTTCCGGACGGGGAAAGTTATGTACGGCTTTTGACGGAGGTAAGCGGCGGAACGGTCCACATCGTATCGACTCTCGCCGACCCCGATCCGGGTTTTCTGGCGCTCGTCTTCGCGGCCGACGCGGCAAGGGCGCAGGGCGCAGGGCGCGTCAACCTGATCGCGCCCTATCTCGCCTATATGCGGCAGGACAAGGCTTTTCACACAGGCGAAGCCGTCTCATCGCGGAGTTTCGCAAGGCTGGTGTCCTCCACGTTCGACGGTCTCGTCACCGTCGATCCCCACCTTCACCGCTATCTGTCGCTGTCGGACCTGTATGGCATACCGGGAGCGACGCTGCATGCCGGAGCAGTCCTTGCCGACTGGATCGCTGACAATGTCGACAAGCCGGTCCTGATCGGACCGGACGAGGAAAGCAAACAATGGGTCGCCGAAATCGCCGACCGCCTCAAGGCGCCGTTCACGGTTCTGACAAAGACGCGCGCCGGCGACCGAAACGTGAAGATCGACGTTCCTGACCTGTCGTCATGGGGGGATCGGCAGCCGGTCCTGATCGACGACATCGTCTCCTCTGGCCGCACCATGATCGAGGCAGCGCGGCAGCTTCCTCAAAAAGGCTCGCGAAAGCCGGTATGCGTGGCCGTCCATGCGCTGTTTGCGGAGGACGCTTACGACCGCCTCGCCGCGGTCGCTTCGATGATCGTGTCTACGGATTGCGTCGCGCATCGCAGCAACGCCATCCAGATCGCGCCCGTGATCGTCGAGGGCCTGCGCCTGCTCGGGCAGACATCCCGCCGAACCGAGGCCGCTAGCTGAGCCGACGGTCCCTTCACCCACCCCTGTTCAACTTCCCGAAAGCAACTCACTTGCCCGAACTCGTCTCCCTGGGTGCAGCCGGCACCGTCACCGGCTCCAAACACCTGCTGTCGCACGATGGACGCAAGCTGCTGATCGATTGCGGCCTGTTCCAGGGCCTGAAGAACCTGCGCGAACTCAACTGGGCGAAACTCCCGGTCTCGCCGCGCGACATCGACGGCGTGATCCTCACACATGCCCATCTCGACCGCAGCGGCTATCTGCCCCGGCTGGTTCGGGACGGGTTCCGCAACAAGATCTACGCCACTCCCGCGACGAAGGACGTTGCCGAGATCATTCTGAAAGATAGCGGCTTCCTCCAGGAGAAGGATGCTGAATTCCTCAACCGCCACGGGACGACGAAGCATCATCCCGCGCTCGCGCTCTATGGCGTGCACGATGCCCAACGCGCGGTCGAGCACTTCTCCACGGTCGATTTCGGTCAGACGGTCCGGCTTGCGGGCGGCGCTCTCCTGCGCTTCGAGCGCGCAGGGCACATTCTGGGAGCCGCGATCGCGCGCGTCGAGTGGGGCGGATGCAGGATTGTCTTTTCGGGCGATCTGGGCCGTTTCGGCGATCCGCTCCTGCCCGATCCGGCGCAGGTGCCCGAGGCCGATTACGTGATGATCGAGTCCACCTACGGCAATCGCAACCACGACGCCGGCGACCCGACGGAAACGCTCGGCCAGATCATCGAGAAAACCGTGCTGAGAGGCGGCACGGTCGTCATCCCCTCTTTCGCCGTCGGTCGCGCGCAGAGCCTGCTCTATTATCTCTGGCGGCTAAAGCAGATGGGCAGACTGGGCAACGTCCCTATCTTCCTCGACAGCCCGATGGCCATCGACGCGACCCAGTTGATGGCTGCGCATCCCCACGACCATCGCCTCGATGCCGACACCTGCAGGCAGGTGTTCGGCATCGCCCGATATACGGACGATGTGGAAGCGTCGAAGAAGATCAGCACGAATGCCTATCCGAAGATCATTATCTCGGCATCCGGCATGGCGACGGGCGGACGGGTGCTGCATCATCTGAAAGCATTCGCACCCGATGCCCGCAACACGATCATCCTCGCGGGCTTCCAGGCGGCCGGCACACGGGGACGGACCCTTGCCGAGGGTGGGCGCGAACTGAAGATCCACGGCCAGTGGATACCCGTCAACGCCGAGGTCGCGCAGCTCGACATGCTGTCCGCACATGCCGACTCTGGAGAACTGATGCGGTGGTTGTCAGGCTTCAAAAAGCCCCCGCGCCGCGTCTTCATCGTGCATGGCGAGCCGGAAGCGTCCGACGCGTTGCGTGTCCGGATCGGTCGGGAGCTCGGCTGGGACGCTGTCGTTCCTCGTCAGGATCAGGTGTTCGCGCTATGAGGAACGGCTCGTCTGTTCCGCTGCGCGTCCGGCGGCTCGGCCTCCACACGCAGAAGCAGGCGGTCGCCGTGATGCGCACCGACTGCCACGTATGCCGTTCGGAGGGCCTTTCCGCACGCTCCCAGCTCGTCATCAGCACGGCGGACCGGTCGATTCAGGCGGAACTGCTCCAGGTGGAAAGCGCGCTTCTCGCCGAGAACCAGATCGGGCTTTCGGAAGCCGCATGGACCTTGCTCGGTGTCGGCGAGGGTGATGAAGTTCGCATCGGTCACGCCTTTCCGCCGTCGTCTCTTCGCCATGTCCGCGCTCGCTTGTTCGGTTCCCGCTTCAGCCGCGCAGATCTCGACGACATCATCCGCGACGTCATCGCCGGCCGCTATACCGACGTGCATCTGTCCTCGTTTCTGACGGCGACGGCCGCGGCGCCGCTCGACGAGCAGGAGACCATAAGTCTGACCGGCGCCATGATGAGCGCGGGCGACCGCCTGGAATGGGGCGAACAGGTCGTCGTCGATAAGCATTGCATAGGCGGGCTTCCAGGAAACCGCACCACGCCGATCGTCGTCGCGATCGTGGCCGCATGCGGCCTGATGATGCCCAAGACCTCCTCCCGTGCGATTACGTCGCCGGCCGGCACGGCCGACACGATGGAAACGATGACCGATGTCGAGCTCGACATTTCGAGGATCCGCAGGGTGGTCGAGGAGGAAGGCGGCTGCATAGTCTGGGGCGGCGCGGTGCATCTCAGCCCTGCTGACGATGTCTTCGTGCGCATCGAACGCGAACTCGATATCGATGTCGAGGGGCAGATGATCGCCTCGGTTCTTTCCAAAAAGGTCGCAGCCGGATCGAGCCACGTCGTCATAGACATACCGGTGGGCCCGACAGCAAAGATACGCGACACCCGTACTGCCGACGCGCTCGCCGCGCGCATGGAAGCGATCGGGCAGCATTTCGGGCTCTTCGTATCCTGCATACAGACGGACGGCTCACAGCCAGTCGGGCGCGGCATTGGACCCGCGCTCGAAGCGTACGATGTCATGGCCGTCCTTAGCAACGAGACGGATGCGCCAGAGGATCTGCGCGCTCGCGCCGTGCGACTCGCCGGCCTCGTCCTTGAAATGGGTGGCGCAGCGGCGAAGGGCGTGGGACCAGCCCTGGCGTTGCAGACGTTGCGAAGCGGCAAGGCATGGGAGAAGTTCCAGCGCATTTGCGAAGCCCAGGGCGGGATGCGCACCCCTCCTCGATCTCGGCATCAATTCGTTGTCGAAGCGGCCGCGGGAGGCGTGGTATCAGCCCTGGACAACCGCGCCATCGCGCGGGTCGCCAGGCTTGCCGGCGCACCGCGCTCGGCCGCAGCCGGCATCCGGATGCTGGTGCGCCTTGACGAGACGGTCGAACGCGGGCAGCCTCTTCTCCAAATCCATGCAGAGACTGCGGGCGAGCTTGGCTACGCGCACGAATTTGCCGAACGGTCCGCGCCTCTGGTGAGGCTGAAGTGACGTACGGCTGCTGACTTGTTTAAAATCGGCGGCGCGACGTTAAAATCGTCCGCGCTGCGAGCGCCTCACCGTCTCATCCGTCAGCAGGCCATGCACGAGAATCCGACTTACCGCGCTCCTTATGATCCCGGCATTGACGCAATTGCCTGCAGGAGCGAGATCGATACCCAGCCACATCAGTCGCTAGCAGACAGCCGCGCGAACCGATGGCTGGCTTCACCGATGCTCGCCGAGCGATTTCTCCAGAATCAAGCATGGCAAAAAGCCTCCGCCGTCTCCTGCTTTTCGTTCGCGGCAATATCGCGACTGTGCGCGCTATTTCCTGAAACGCCGCACATGCTTCACTGCGATAATGAGCATCCTCGACGTCAAGGTCAGTTCGACCACCCGAACCGATGAGATTCAGAAGAACATCAGGAGCGAAGCAGGTCGCATGCAGCCGGCATGGATAGGTCGAGGTGGCTTGAGAGTTCTCTCACGCAGTCGTATGGAAGCCGCCATCGGCATAGACTACTGAGCCGGTGAGCGAACTCCCTGCCTCGCTCGCCAGGAAAGCGGCCACGCGCCCCACATCCTCGATGCCGACCAGCCGCCCGGCCGGAGTACGCTCGCGCACCTTGTCGAGCAATTCGTCAAAGCGGCCTATGCCGGAGGCGGCGCGGGTCCTGATGGCGCCGGCCGAGATCGCGTTGGCTCTGATCTTCCGGTCGGCCAGATCGGCGGCGAGATAGCGCACGCTCGATTCCAGCGCGGCCTTCACCGGGCCCATCAGGTTATAGTTCTCGACGACGCGGTCCGCGCCGTAGAAGCTCACGGTCAGCATAGAGCCGCCCTCCTTCATCAGCGGCACAGCGAGCTTCGCCATCCGGATGAAAGAATGGCAGGACACGTCCATCGCCAGCGCGAAGCCATCGGCCGAACAGTCGACGACGCTGCTCTGCAGATCCTCACGCGGCGAAGGCGATCGAATGCAACAGGAAGTCGAGCTGGCCCCAATCCCGTTCGATGCGCGCGAACACGGCCTCGAGCTGGCCGGAAATGCGCACGTCGCAGGGCACGACGATCAGCGCACCTAGCGCCTCCGCGACTGGCTGCACGAAGGGCAACGCCTTCTCGTTGAGATAGGTGACAGCGAACTCCGCGCCCGCCTGCCGGAAGGCACTGGCGCAGCCGGCCGCGATGCTGTGCTCATTGGCGATACCGACGACGAGACCGCGTTTTCCGGAGAGATCCACGATGAGCTTCACGCGCTCAGCTCCCGGTGGCTAGGACGGACAGGGCCTCGTCCGCGATGATCTGTTCCTCGTCGGTCGCGATCACCAGGGCGGTGATGTGTCAATCGGCGTGGAAACCTGACCCCCTATCGGCGCCGAATGTTGACCCCTGTCTGGGGCATTGACCCCACTGCCGCGGAGCGTTGGTTTGGCGCAGCGGCAGTGGGGTCAATGGTTACGGAGGTCAGGCGCGGTTCTTGAAGCGCCAGCTCTCGTTACCGGTCTCGACGATGTCGCAGTGGTGGGTGAGGCGATCGAGGAGCGCCGTGGTCATCTTGGGGTCGTTGAAGACGCTCGGCCACTCACCGAAGGCGAGGTTCGTGGTAACGATGACCGAGGTCTGCTCGTAGAGCCTGCTGACGAGGTGGAACAGGAGCTGGCCGCCGGACTGGGCGAAGGGCAGGTAGCCGAGCTCGTCGAGGACGATGAAGTCCTTGCGGGAGAGATAATCGGCCATGCGGCCCTGGCGGCCGGATCGAGCCTCCGCCTCCAGCTTGTTGACGAGGTCGACCACGTTGAAGAAGCGGCCGCGGGCACCCGAGCGGATGCAGGCTCGGGCAATGGCGATGGCCAGATGGGTCTTGCCGGTTCCGGTGCCGCCGATCAGCACCACGTTGCGCTGGTGGGCGAGGAAGTTGCCGCCGGCGAGGTCGCGCACCAGGGTCTCGTTGATGGGAGTGTCGTCGAATACGAAGTCGTCGATGTCCTTGGCCAGGGGCAGCTTGGCGATGGTGATCTGGTACTTGATGGAGCGGGCCTGCTTCTCGGATGTCTCCGCCGACAAAAGGTCGCCGACGATGCGCTGCGGCTCATGCTGGCGTTTGACGGCGGTGGCGATGATCTCGTCGTAGGCGGCCTTCATGCCATAGAGCTTGAGCTCGCCCATGGTCTCGAGGATCTGGGAACGCTCCATCATGGGGATCTCCTCAACAGGTCGTATCGTGAGCAGTCGGCGCTCGGGGGGTGGCGGAGGCGCAAGGCATCGGGCGTGATGATGGTGACGGGGGCTGCAGGCTCACGGCGCCGGGCGAGGATGTTGAGGATCACGTCGGCCGAGTGGACGCCCTGGTGCAGGGCTTCGGCGCAGGCCGCATCGACCGCGGGCAGCCCGTCGCTCAGCACGCTGGTGAGGATGTCCACCATCTGCCGGTCGCCGTCGGTGGCACCGGCGAGCTTGCGCCGGACGCGATCGAGGCTGGTGGGCAGAACCCAGTCCTTGAACGGAGCGCCGTTCCTGAGGGCGCCGGGCTTGCGCGCCAGGACCGGCACATAGTGCCAGGGGTCGAAGATGGTCTGGTCCCGGCCGAAGCAGCGCGGGTGGGAGCCGACCGGCCGGCCGTCCTGGCGCAGCTCGAGCCGGTCGGCATAGGCTCGGACCTCGACCGGGCGGCCCACGGCGCTGGCGCAGACCGAGTAGCGGTTGTTATCGAAGCGGACCAGGCAGGTCTTCGATACGGAGGCCGGGACGGCGTGGAAGCCGTCGAACCGCCCGGCATAGGGCACCAGGGCGGGGCGCTCGGCCTCGAACGCCTGCCAGATGGTCTCCTCCCGCCGCTCGGGGTGCGGGTGGCCCTTGGCGTAGGCGATGCACTGGTCCAGCAGCCAGGCGTTCAGCTCGTCGTAGCTCTTCACCCGGAGCCGGGGGGTGAAGAAGCGTTCCCGCACCAGCCCGACCTGGTTCTCCACCTGCCCCTTCTCCCAGCCGGACGCCGGGGTGCAGGCAACGGGATCGACCAGGTAGTGGCTGCACATCTGCAGGAAGCGGCGATTATAAGCCCGCTCCTTGCCCACGAAGATCGCATCGACCGCGGTCTTCATGTTGTCGTAGATGCCGCGCGTGCAGCAGCCCTTGAAGAAGGCGAAGGCCCGATCGTGGGCGTCGAACACCATCTCCTGGGTCTCGCGCGGATAGGCCCGCACGAACAGCATCCGCGAATGGCACAGCCGCACATGGGCGACGCGCACCGACACCGTGGTGCCGTTGATCAGGACGATCTCGTGGCTCCAGTCGAACTGGTAGGCCTCGCCGGGCGCGAAGCTCAGGGGCACGTAGGCCGCAGCCGTCATCGTCGCCTGCGCCCGCCGCCAGCCCTTGGCATAGCGGCGTAGCGCATCGTAGCTGCCCTCATACCCTTGGCTGCGCAGCTCCTCGAAGATGCGGATCAGCGTCAGCCGCTCCCGCGCCGGCTTCCCTTCGTTGCCGGCGAGCAGCCTATCCAGGGCCTCCCGCCAGGGCCCGATCCGCGGCAGCGGCTGCACCTCCCGCTCGTAGCTGAATGCCGTCGCCCCGGTCCGCAGCACCTTGCGCACCGTGTTCCGCGAAACGTGCAGCTCCCGCACGATCTCCTTGATGGACTTGCCGCGCACGAAATGCGCGCGCCGGATCCGTGCAATCGTATCCACGCCCTTCATCCCCAGCCCGCCCGTCGCAACAAAACGACGGACCATGAGCCAAGAGGGGGGTCAAAATTACACGCCGATCCCCCTCACAACGGGGTCAATCTTCCATGCCGAAACACAGCGGTGATGCGGCTGGAGGCGCTGCTGATCGTACCTTCATTGGCCGCGTTGGCGGCTTCATCGAGTTCCACCCCCAGCCAGGCGAGACGAGCGGCGACATCGGCCCGGATGCGCGGCTGGTTTTCGCCAACGCCAGCGGTGAAGACGATCGCATCGAGCCCGCCGAGCGTCGTCGCGAGCCGTGCGACTTCACCGGCGATGCGGAAGGTGAACACGGCGAGCGCCTGCTGCGCCTCCGGCTTGTCGCTCTCCAGCAATTCCCGGCTATCGGCACTGATGCCTGAGACGCCGAGCAGTCCGGAGCGGCGGTAGAGGATGTCCTCGACATCCTTCACCGTCCGGCCGTCCGTGCCAATCAGGTGCAGCAGCACGCCGGGGTCGAGCGCGCCGCAGCGCGTCGCCATCGGCACGCCGTCGAGCGCCGAGAAGCCCATGGAGGTGTCGCGGCTGAGCCCACCTTCGAGCCCGCACAGGCTGGCACCGCTGCCAAGATGAGCGGCGACGATTCTGGCGCCGCCGAGACCGGGTTCGCGTCGCGCCAGCTCCGCCGCGATGAACTTGTAGGACAGCCCGTGAAACCCGTAGCGTTTGACACCCTGGTCGTGCAGAGCGCGCGGGATGGCGAAGCGGCGTACGACATCGACATGGCTGCTATGGAATGCCGTGTCGAAAGAGGCCGTCTGCGGCAATCCGGGGCGCAGCCGCGTGATTGCCCGTATCAGCCGCAACCCTTGCGGCTGATGAAGGGGAGCCAGCGAGACCAGTGTTTCGAGGGCGGCGACGGTTCCTTCGTCGATCCGGACGGGACCGGCGAACGCGTCGCCGCCATGCACGACGCGATGGCCGATCGCCGCGACGCTGCCGATGTCAAAATGCCACGAGAGCCGTCGGAAGGCTTCGCTCACGACCTCATCGAGTTCGTCGCCGGCTTCGGCCTCGAGTTCGACGTCGAAGGTGTCGGGGCCCTCGCTGAGCGTGAAGCGCAGCGGCAAGCGGCGGAAATCGATCATGCCCTTGCCGATGCGCTCCGCGCCGTTCGGCCGGAGCGCGAACAGGCCGATCTTCACCGTCGACGAACCGGCATTAAAGGTGACGAGAAGCTTTCCGGTCATGCGGAGATATGCCCTGGAAGCCGCCGCGAGGCGACGAGCTTTGCGAGCGCGGCCGAGGCGATACGGGTCTTCAGCGAATCCGCGCGGCTGGTCAGGATGATCGGCACGCGGGCGCCGAGCACGAGCCCGGCGGCATCCGCCCCGGCGAAGTAGATGAGCTGCTTCGCCAGCATGTTGCCGGCCTCCAGATCCGGCACCAGCAGGATGTCGGCCTGGCCGGCGACGGGCGAGACGATGCCCTTGGTCCGGGCGGCGTCCAAGCTGATAGCGTTGTCGAAGGCGAGCGGGCCGTCCACGCGCGCGCCGGTGATCTGGCCGCGCGCCGCCATGACGGTTAGGGCGGCCGCGTCGAGCGTCGAGGACATCTGCCCGTTAACCGTCTCGACAGCGGCGAGCACGGCGACCAGCGGTTCGCCCATTCCGAGGGTGTGCAGGAGATCGATCGCGTTCTGGCAGATGTCGCGCTTGTGCTCCAGCGTCGGCCGGATGTTGATCGCGGCGTCGGTGACGATCAGCGGCTTGGCGTAGGCGGGCACGCTCATGGCGTAGACATGGCTGACGCGCCGCTCGATGCGCAGGCCGGCGCCCGACGCCACCGCGGCGGCGAGAAGTTCGTCGCTGTGCAGGCTACCCTTCATCAGGGTCGCCACCTTACCGGAGGCCGCGAGTTCGACGGCCCGCGCCGCCGCCGCATGGCTGTGCTCGACGCTCTCGATCGCGATGCCGTCGAGCGAGGCCTGCGCCGCCTCCGCGGCGGCGCGGATCTTCGCCTCCGGCCCGATCAGCAGCGGTTCCAGCAGCCCGGCGTCGCGAATCTCGATCGCGGCCAGGATCGCTTCCGGCGAGCAGGGATGCACCATCGCCGCCCGCAGCGCCGGCAGCATGCGCGCCTGCCTGATGAAGTCCTGGTATCGGTCGTCCCGCCGCAGCGCGACCTCGGGAAGCTTGGCGCGCGGCCAGACAATCTGGCGTTGCGGGGCGATCACCGTCGCCGTGCCGGTCAAGACTTCCTCGCCCGACTGGTTGGTCGCGCGAGTATCGAGCAGGACGTGGCGCTTCTCGGGCCGCTTCTCTTGCACCGTCACGGTGACCGTGATGGTGTCGCCGGGCATCACGGGCTTCCGGAAGCGCAGATCCTGGCCGAGATAGATCGTGCCGGGACCAGGCAATTTGGTGCCGAGCACGGCCGAGACGAGTGCGCCCGTCCACATGCCATGCGCGACGATATGGCCGAACATGTCAGTCGCAGCGAAGGCTGCGTCGAGATGAGCGGGGTTCTCGTCGCCCGAGACCGTCGCGAACAGGTCGATATCGTCGCGGCCGACGATACGCACAAGCGAGGCACTCTCGCCGATCTCGATCTCGTCGAACGTGCGGTTTTTGAGAGTGCTCTGGTCCATGCGGGCCTCAGCGTTGCAGCACATAGGTGCCGGGTGCGTCGTCGAGGGGGGCGAGCCCCTTTTCGGCATTGCCCATGGAGGGAGGGGCGATGCGCTCCTGGGTGGAATGAGTGCCGAGCCATTCCACCCAGCTCGTCCACCATGAGCCCTCATGCACCGCAGCGTTCTCGACCCATTCGTCGGGGCCAAGGTAGGGATCGGCGGTCTTTTTCAGAGCTGTGCTGAAGCGTCGATTTGGGCGCCCCGGCTCGCTCACGATGCCCGCGTTATGCCCGCCGCTCGTCAGGACGAATGTTATGTCGGTATCGCAAAACTGGTGGACCTTGTAGACGGAACGCCAGGGCGCGACGTGATCGCGTTCGGTACCGACCGCAAACAGCGGAACACGAATATTCTGCAGCGCGGCTGGCCGGCCATCGACCATGAACCGGCCGCTGGCCAGCTCATTGTCGATATAGAGCCGTCGCAGGTACTCCGCGTGCATGCGGTAGGGCATACGGGTCGAATCCGCGTTCCATGCCATGATGTCGAACATCAGCGTGCGCTCGCCCATCAGGTAGTCGTGGACCAGCCGCGACCAGACCAGATCGTTGCTCCGCAACAGCTGGAAAGCGCCCGCCATCTGGTCGGCCGACAGATAGCCGCGGTTCCACATCATGCTTTCGAGGAAATGCATCTGGCTGTGGTCGATGAAGAGAGCCAGTTCGCCGGGTTCCGTGAAATCCGTCTGGGCGGCCAGGAGTGTGAGCGACGCCAGCCGATCATCTCCCGCATGTGTCATTGAGGCGGCCGCGATGGCGAGTAGGGTCCCGCCCAGACAATAGCCGGTCGCGTGCACTTTCTGTTCGGGCACGATAACGCTGATCGCATCGAGAGCCGCCATAACGCCCAACCGGCGATAGTCATCCATGGTGAGGTCGCGGTCAGCAGCGGTCGGATTGCGCCACGAGAGGCAGAAGACCGTGCGCCCCTGCGAAACGAGATGGCGGATCAGGGAATTCTGTGGTGACAAATCGAGGATGTAATATTTCATGATCCAGGCCGGGACGATCAGGATTGGCTCAGGCTGGACCGTCTCGGTCGTTGGTGTGTACTGGATCAGTTCGACAAGATGGTTGCGATAGACGACCTTGCCGGGGGTAACGGCAACGTCACGCCCGACGACATAGGTCTCCGTTCCGACGGGAGGCTGAGCCGTCGCCAGCCGATGCACATCCTCCAGCCAGTTCCTGAACCCTTGGACAAAGTTGCCGCCACCCGTTGCTACTGCCTTGTCGATCACCTCGGGGTTGGCGAACGGAATGTTCGAAGGCGAGAAGATATCGAGCCACTGACGGGCGGCGAACGAAACCACCTCCTCATGATGCGGTGTCACCCCGGGCACTTCCCTGGTCACATTATGCCACCATTGCTGGTTCAACAGGAATGCCTGCGCCCAGAAACTGTAAGGCTGCTGTCCCCAGCCTTCCGCCCGAAAGCGATAGTCTCCCGGCAAGGGCTCGATGCAGGGGGGTGTATCGGCGTGGCTGCAGGCGGCGGCCAGGTAGGAAGCCAAGCGCTGCGATTTGCGCAACGCCTTATAGGCCAGTTCGAGCCGCTTGCCCGGTGCCGAGGCGAGATGGATCGACCAGTCGAAGACGGCCAGCGAAAATGCGGCTGGCGAGAGACCGCCCGACAAGTGCGCAGAGAGTGCCTCGCGCATGCGGTCCATGGCCCGGAAGCCCTCGAGCCCGAGCGTTTCGTCCTGTCCTGCGAGATGATGTCTCGTCATATGTCCTGGCTCTCCGCTGTCTCCGAACCGGCGTTGAGGTTCGCCGAGCGGATTTGGGCGATCGTGGTCGCGAGTAGATTTTCCAGATTGCCGCCGGCAGGCTCGCGAAGCGGCTCGATGTCGAGCACGTTCCTGAGAATGCCGATGCCGACCAGAAGCGAACCGATCACGGCGGCCCGCAATGCGGCTGGATCGTCGAGCTTCGAGCCCAGTGGGTTGACGAATTCGCCGACGATAAACTCACGCACGACCCGCGCCGCAGCCGGGCTGGACAGAGAATGGATGATGATGTCCAGCGGGCCGATTTGGGCGGTTGAAGCCTCTCGGTCCCTATCGAAAGCCTGTTTGGCCAGGTGCCGACACAGATCCTCGGGAGCTTCGGCCAGGATACGCGCCACTCCGGTCGATGCCCTGACGGCCTCCGCGAAGAGCTGCTCCTTGGATCCAAAGCTGCGGTGCACATACGCGACATCGACTTCGGCATCGGCCGCGATATCGCGCAGACCGGTCTCCTCGTAGGATTTCCGGGCGAAGCGCTGGATCGCCGCCTCCAGAATGCGCTCTCGAGTCGGATACGAGCGGGCAGCCGCAGCTTTGTTCATCGCGGACTCGCACAATTTCATTGCCATAGCCGATTCGTATTACTAGCATGCGCTTCGGTCAACAATGGTTGACTTGGATCAAAGCGCGGCGGATTGGCGCCCTTATGGTGATCGGTGTTGCTGAAGCTGAGAGACAGGAGATGAGCATGGCGAATGACAAGTCGACCGCGGGCGTAGCCGCCGCGGAGAAGTTCTTTCCCGCTGGGATGGATTGGACAAAATCTCTGGAGACTCCGTTCAGGCTCTACGGCACATTTTCACGCGAAGGGTTTGCCGCGACGGCGCGTGCACTTCAGCTGCAGGCCGACTTCGCAAAGAAGCTTTCGGAATGCGACGGCCCCACGGAGATCCTTGCTTGCCAGAGCGAATTCGCGCGCAAGACCCTGTCCCATTGTGTCGAGGACGGACAACGCCTGATGGAGGCATTCAAAAACAGCCCCGCGGCCTTGAGCCGATAAATCCGGAGCGCCTCGTAATCGCGGAACTGGCCGCCTGACGATGACTTCGATCTTGGGTGCGCATCTGAACGGCAAGAGATGAAGAGCTTCACGCAATGAATTCCAAAACAAGGCCGTGGCTTTTGATTGCCCTCGTCGCCGTTATTGCCGGGGGCGGGTACTTTGCGTGGCAGCGGCTGGGGGCAACCGGTCTTCCCCCCGGGATTGCCGGGGGGAATGGCCGTATCGAAGCCGTGGAGATCGATGTCTCGACGCGGATCGCAGGTCGTCTCAGGGAAATCCTTGCCAATGAAGGCGACTTCGTCGAAGCCGGTCAGGTTCTCGCGCAGATGGATATCGAGCAGCTTGAGAGCAGGCGGCGTCAGGCAGAGGCCGAACTGAAGCGCGCGACAATCGGGATCGATACGGCCAATAGTCTGGTCACTCAGCGTGAGGCGGAGCGCGAGGCTGCGGCGGCCGTCGTCGCTCAGCGGGAAGCACAGCTCGATGCGGCGGAGCGGAAGCTTGCCCGCTCCGAGCAATTGGTCAAGAACTTCACGACAAGCCAGCAGGTGTTCGATGATGACCGGGCCAGCCAGCAAGGCGCCAAGGCGGCCGTAGGAGCCGCCAAAGCACAACTTGCCGCGAGCGAAGCGGGCATCAATGCTGCAAAGGCTCAGGTCATAGATGCCGAAGCTTCTGTCGAGGCCGCAAAAGCTGCCATTTCGAGCATCGTCTCGGACATCAACGACAGCACGCTCAAGGCCCCGCGCGCGGGGCGTATTCAGTATCGTGTCGCTGAGGCCGGCGAGGTACTGTCCAGCGGCGGCAGGGTCCTCAATCTTGTCGATGTCGGCGATGTCTTCATGACGTTCTTCCTGCCGACCGCACAAGCGGGACGGGTTGCTCTCGGCAGCGATGTCCGCATCGTGCTGGACGCGGCGCCGCAATACGTCATCCCGGCCAAGGTCAGCTTCGTCGCGGACGTCGCTCAATTCACTCCCAGGTCGGTCGAGACGCAGGAAGAGCGACAGAAGCTCATGTTCCGGATCAAGGCGAAGATCTCGCCGGATCTCCTGAAAAAATACATCCAGCAGGTCAAAACCGGGCTGCCCGGCATGGCTTACGTCAAGGTCGATCCGTCTGCCGAGTGGCCCGCCAACCTTGCGGAAACCGTGCAATGACGCTGGCGTCGTCGCGTGGTGGCGGTATGCAAGACAAGCACGTCGTCCGCGTCGAGGGCGTCGAGCTGTCTTATGGCGAAGCAACCGCGCTTCGGGGCGTGACCCTCGACGTTCCAGCGGGGTGCATGGTCGGTTTGATCGGACCCGACGGTGTCGGAAAATCCAGCCTTCTCTCATTGATCGCGGGCGCTCGTGTGGTCCAGTCCGGCCGGCTCGAGGTGCTGGGTGGCGATATCGCCGATGCGAAGCACAGGCAGGCCGCCTTTCCGCGGATCGCCTATATGCCGCAAGGTCTCGGCAAGAATCTCTATCCGACGCTTTCCGTCTTCGAGAACATCGATTTCTTTGGACGGTTGTTCGGACATGACAAGGCCGAACGGGCTCGCCGCATCGACGAGTTGCTGTCTCGCACGGGCATGTCGAAATTCGCCGACAGGCCCGCCGGTAAACTCTCCGGTGGCATGAAGCAGAAGACCAGCCTGTGCTGTTCGCTTATTCATGACCCGGATCTTCTGATCCTCGACGAGCCGACAACAGGTGTCGATCCGTTGTCGCGCCGCCAGTTCTGGGAACTGATCGAAGATATCCGCAAGGACCGGCCGGGCATGAGCGTCATCGTCGCGACGGCCTATATGGAGGAAGCCGCCCGCTTCGACTGGCTCGTGGCGATGAATGACGGGCAGGTGCTCGCTACCGGATCGCCTCAAGAGCTTCTTCAGCAGACCGGAGCGCCCAATCTCGACGCAGCCTTCATAGAACTGCTGCCGGAGGATGCACGCAAGGATCATCACGACGTCGTCATCCCCCCGCGCCCCACCGGTGCCGACCAAGAGATCGCCATTGAGGCTGAGCACGTCACGGTCCGTTTCGGCGATTTCACGGCCGTCGACAATGTGAGCTTCCGTATTGCGAGAGGGGAAATCTTCGGCTTCCTCGGATCGAACGGCTGTGGCAAGACCACGACCATGAAGGTCCTGACCGGCCTCCTGCCGGCGAGCGAAGGTGTCGCCCGTCTGTTTGGCGGCGAGGTCGATCCGAACGACATCGAGGTCCGGCGCCGCGTCGGCTACATGAGCCAAGCGTTTTCCCTCTATACGGAATTGACCGTCAGGCAGAACCTTCAGCTTCACGCGGAATTGTTCGGCATGGAGACCGGCGTGGTGCCGGGCCGGATAAGGGAATTGTCGGAGCGCTTCGATCTGGGTGATGTCATGGACGCGCTGCCGGATGCCCTGCCACTGGGCATCCGGCAGCGTCTGTCTCTCGCCGTGGCCCTCATCCACTCGCCGGATATCCTGATCCTCGACGAACCCACATCCGGCGTCGATCCCGTCGCGCGCGATGGCTTTTGGCAGATCCTGTCGGACCTCTCCCGCAAAGACAACGTGACCATCTTCGTCTCGACGCATTTCATGAACGAGGCGGAGCTCTGCGACCGCATCTCCCTGATGCATGCCGGCAAGGTGCTCGTCAGCGATACGCCCGCCGCGATCGTCAGAAGTCGTGCGGCCGACACGCTTGAAGAAGCGTTCGTCGGCTATCTCGAGGATGCGATCGGCACTTCTCCCAGACAGCCTGCGTCGCCCCCCGAGCAGGCTCAGGCGGCGGGCGAAGCGGTAAGCCTCCCACAACTGCCCACCGCTTCGCCCGCTCGCCGACCTTTCGCGCTGCGTCGCATGTTGGCCTATACCCAGCGCGAGACGCTGGAGCTGCGCCGCGATCCCATCCGCGCCACACTCGCGATCCTCGGCAGCGTCCTTCTCATGTTCGTCGTCGGGTACGGCATCAACATGGACGTCGAGAACCTGACGTTCGCCGTTCTGGATCGGGACGATACGACCGTCAGTCGCGACTATGTCCTGCAGATATCGGGCTCGCGATATTTCTCCGAAAAGGCCCCCATCACAGACTATGCCGATCTCGACCGCCGTATGCGCAACGGCGAGCTCAGCCTCGCCATCGAGATCCCGCCGGGCTTTGGGCGTGACACGGCGCGTGGCAGGCGGGTCGAGATTGCCGCCTGGATCGACGGAGCCATGCCGTCGCGAGCTGAGACCGTCCGCGGCTATGTCCAGGGCATGCACGCGGCTTGGCTGACACAAAAGGCACGCGAGATCTACGGCGACGCTGCCACACTGGGCAATTTCCAGCTTGCGCTACGCTACCGCTACAATCCCGACATCCAGAGCCTCGTCGCCATGGTGCCGGCGGTCATTCCCCTTCTGCTGCTCATGATACCTGCAATGTTGGCGGTGCTGAGCGTCGTGCGCGAGAAGGAGCTTGGCTCGATCATCAATTTCTATGTGACGCCAGTCACGAAGCTTGAATTTCTGCTCGGCAAGCAGCTTCCCTATATCGCGCTCGCATTTCTCAATTTCCTGATGCTGACGGGATTCGCCATTTTTGTCTTTGGGGTGCCGTTCACCGGCAGCTTCGCGACATTCGCTGCCGCGGCTCTTCTCTACGCCTTCATCACGACGGGCATGGGCCTGGTCATCTCCACATTCATCAACAGTCAGATCGCCGCGATCTTCGCCACCGCGCTGATCACACTCATTCCGGCGGTGCAATTCTCCGGACTGATCGATCCCGTTTCCTCGCTGCAAGGCGTAGGGGCTTTCATCGGCAGGATTTATCCGATGACTTACTTCGTGACGATCTCGCGGGGCACCTTCTCCAAAGCTCTCGATTTCGGCGATCTGGCCGGCTCATTTCTGCCTCTGCTGATCTCGATACCGGTCCTGCTTGGATTGGGCGTCCTCCTTCTCAAAAAGCAGGCCGCCTGAGATGCGTGTCACCAACGTCTTGAAGCTCGGAATCAAGGAGCTGCGCGGTCTCCGGCGAGATCCGATGCTTCTCGCCCTGATCGTCTACGCGTTCACGCTCGCCATCTACACGGCAGCAAGGGCCATGCCCGAAACGCTCAATCAGGCTGCGATAGCCATCGTCGACGAGGACCAGTCGCCGGTATCCTCGCGCATCGTGACAGCTTTTTATCCGCCTTATTTCGTGCCTCCGCATCTCATTTCTCCGCATGAGATGGACAGCCGGCTGGATTCCGGTCTCGACACGTTCGCGCTCGATATTCCCCCGAACTTCCAGCGAGACTTGCTTGCCGGCCGCTCGCCGACGATCCAGCTCAATGTCGACGCGACACGCATGAGCCAGGCGTTCACGGGCGGGGGCTATATCCAGTCGATCGTCTCCAGCGAAGTCAGCGAGTTCGTCAACCGCTACAGGGGTGCAGCCTCAGTCCCGGTCGATTTGAATCTGCGGGCCCGCTTCAACCAGGAGCTCAACCAAAGCTGGTTCGGAGCGATTACCAACGTCATCTCGTCCATCACCATGCTTTCAATCGTGCTGACGGGCGCAGCTCTTATCCGGGAGCGCGAGCACGGAACGATCGAACATCTGCTCGTCATGCCGGTCTCGCCGACCGAGATCATGATCAGCAAGATCTGGTCCATGGCGTTGGTTGTCCTGCTTGCCTCCACCTTCGCCTTGATCTTTGTGGTCAAGGGCGCCCTGTCTATGCCGATCCAGGGCTCGATCATCCTGTTTCTCGTCGGCGCTGCCCTTCATCTCTTCGCGACGACAAGCCTTGGTATCTTCCTGGCGACGATTGCAGGATCGATGCCGCAGTTTGGCCTGCTGTTGATGCTGGTTCTGCTGCCACTTCAGGTTCTCTCAGGTGGCCTTACGCCGCGCGAGAGCATGCCCGAGATCATCCAGACGATCATGCTCGCGGCACCCAACACTCATTTTATCATTTTGTCACAAGGCATCCTGTTTCGCGGTGCCGGGCTTGATGTCGTCTGGCCGCAGTTCGCGGCGCTCTTGGTCATCGGTTCGGTCCTGTTCTACTTCTCGCTGCGACGCTTCAGACGATTCCTGAGATAACGCTGGGAGTTGTGCCCAAAATGCTCACCTTTTCACACTGGGGTTCGGCTCTAAGGCGTGTTCGTCAGGACTTCCGCGGCGATAGCTACATTCTATTGGCCAGCATTGCGCAGCGCTCATGGGCAAGTGGATGTTTCGCTAATCAGCGAAGCACGGCCAGAGGCTGAACGCGTAGCGCTTGCCCGATATCCCCAAATTCTCGATATCTTCCGGCGAGGAACTGCGCCGTGAGCAGCACTAAACTGACGAGCATGACGATAAGGGTGTCGTCAAAATGCTGAACTCAGCTGCGGCTCCGACGGCCGAGCGCAGCTAGGCTAGCCAACGAATGTCGCGATGACGAAGGCATTGACGAGGTCGATGAAGAAGCCGCACACGAGAGGCACGATGACGAAGGCCTTGTGCGCAGCACCATACTGCTGGGTGACAGCCGCCATGTTGGCGATCGCCGTCGCCGTCGATCCCAGGGTGATGCCGCCGAAGCTTGCCGATATGACCGCGGCCTCGTAGTCCCGGCCCATCGCCGGGAAGACGATGAAGATCGTGAAGAGGATCGTCAGTGCGATCTGCACGGTGAGAACGGTGACGATGAAAGCGAAAACCCCGTTCAGCTCCCACAACTGCAGGCCCATCAGCGCCATTGTCAGAAACAGCCCGAGCGATATGTCGGACAGCAGCGACAGTCCCGCGCCGACGCCGGGCCAGATACGGAGAAGCGCCGTGCCAGCCGCCAGCGGCATGAAATTGCGTATGGCAATCCCGCTCATAAGGCAACTTACGAAGGCCGGCAGTTTGAAACCCGTGAGGGCGATCAGGGAAGCGATACCCATGCCCAGCATGACGGCGACGTTGAGGATGAAGATCGCCCAGAGCACGCAGAAATAGTCCAGCCTGAGTTCCGCTTCCTCATGTGCGGCGCCGATGTCGAGCGCGGGGGAGTTGGATGTCGCGATCCTGTGCCGGCGGATCAGCAACGCCGCCATCGGTCCACCGATCACGCAGGCCGCTATCAGGCCGATCGTGTTGCTTGCGATGCCCAGCTCCATCGCGTTGGCGATCCCGAGGTCATGGATGAATACCGGCGCCCACGCGACCGTGGTCCCGACTCCGCCAGTGAGGGAGATGGAACCCACCATCAAGCCTGCTTTCGGGTCGAGCCCGAACATGGCGGCCAGTCCAATTCCGGTCGCGTTTTGGAAAAGCATGAACGCGCTGGCCAGCACAAGCAGGAGCACGAGCGGCTTGCCGCCCTGCACAAGCGTCCTGATGTCCGACTTGAGCCCGATGCTGGCGAAGAAAAGCAGGAGCAGGAAGTCTCTGGCGCCGAGCTCGAACGTGACTTTCCGGCCGAACAAGGCATAGTGTCAACGGCGGCGTAAAACCCGGCCAATGGGCGGCGCAAAACCCGGCCAGTACAGCAGGCACGCAGGCAAGCGCCGGGAGGGCGTAGCCCGAGCGGTGCTTGCCTGCGTGCGCGGCGATTTTCGGAGGACTGTTCAGGCCGATTGGCCGGACTTTCGCGCTCTGCTCTGAGCGAGACGATAGCTGTCGCCGTTCATCTCCAGGATGGAGACGTGGTGGGTCAAGCGGTCGAGCAAGGCGCCGGTGAGCCGTTCGGATCCGAAGGTCTCGGTCCACTCGTCGAACGGCAGGTTGCTGGTGATCAGCGTCGATCCGCGTTCGTAGCGGCGGGAGATCAGCTCGAACAGGAGTTCCGCCCCGGTCTTGGAAAGCGGAACGAAGCCCAACTCGTCGATGATCAGCAGCTTGAAGGCCGCCATCTGCTTGTGGAGGCGCAGGAGACGGCGCTCGTCGCGGGCCTCCATCATCTCGCTGACGAGGGCGGCGGCCGTGGTGAAGCCGACCGACAGCCCGTTCTGGCAGGCGGCCAATCCCAGGCCGAGAGCGACATGGGTCTTGCCAGTGCCGGATGGCCGAGGGCGATGGCGTTCTCTCGCCGCTCGATCCATTCACAACGGGCCAGTTCCAGCACCAGCATCTTGTTGAGCTTGGGAATGGCGGCGAAGTCGAAGCTGTCGAGGCTCTTGATCGCCGGGAAGCGGGCGGCCTTGATTCGCCGCTCCACCATGCGCCGTTCGCGGTCGATCAGTTCCAGCTCGACGAGCCGGGCCAGATAGCGAACGTGATCGACGCCCTCGGCGGCGCACTGCCGGGCGAGCTTGTGGTGCTCGCGCAGAAAGGTCGGTAGCTTGAGCGCCTTGAGATGGGCGCCGAGCAGGACTTCGGGCAGATTTGGGGGAACCTCGTCGCTCATGCCGCTTCCTCCCCGTCCGACAGCAGATGCAGGTAGGCCTTGGCCGAGGTGGTCTCGACCCGCGCCCTCGGCAGATAGGGATAGACATCGAGGTCAAGTCTTGGCGGTCGATGCTCCACCCGGCACAGGACCAGATGCTTGACCGCATCGAAGCCGATGGCTCCCAGACGGAGGGCCTCTCTCACGGCGGCGGCGAGATCGGCGAGGGCGAAGCATTCCATGAGACGCAGCACCTGAACGAACTCGCGCCGGCCATGCTTCTTCATGCGCGCCTCCATCAGGCGGCGCAGCGTGGCGAATTCCTCGGGAAGTTCCCAGCCTTGCAGAGGCGCCGCCTGGTCCAGCGCGTGGAGCTTCTGCTCGATCAGCGGCAGATAGTGGAGCGGCTCGAAGATCACGTCGTCCCGCGAGAAGCTGCGGCGATGACGGGCGATGATCTCGCCACGACAGCCGATTACCACCTCGTCGACGTAGCCCCGGATCCAGACGTCCTGGTGGCCATAGGCGACAGGAACCGAGTAATCATTGGTTTTGTAGCGGACCAGAGACTGCGACGAGACACGGCCGCTCGCCTGGTCGCAGGCCGCGAACGGATAGGCTGGAAGGGGGCGCATCGCGGCAAGGTCACGCCGCAGACGTTCACCGATCGTCTCCTTCTCGCCGCGAAGCCTGTCGTTCTGGCGTTTGCGGCACTGTTCCTCCAGCCAGAGATTGAACGCCTCCCACGTCGCGAACTGCGGAATCGGAACCATGAAGTTGCGACGGCTGTAGCCGACCAGACCTTCGACGTTCCCCTTGTCATTGCCCTTGCCGGGACGGCCGTAGCGGTCCCGGATCAGGTAATGCGACAGGAACGCGCTGAACAGCGTCGCCCGCTTGCGCGTGCCGTCGGCCAGGATCTTCGCCACAAGACAGCGGTCATTATCGTAGAGGATCAACTGCGGCACGGCGCCGAAGAAAGCGAAGGCATGGACGTGGCCGTCGACCCAGGCCTCCGCAACCGCCGCCGGATAGGCCCGGACATAGCCGGCATCGCTGTGCGGCAGGTCGAGCACGAAGAAATGCGCCTTCTGCTCCACCCCGCCGATCACCACCATCGCCTCGCCGAAATCCGCCTGTGCCTGACCCGGAGGATGGGCCAGAGGTACGAACATCTCCTGGTGCCGGCGTTCGTGCTCGCGCACATAATCCTTGATGATCGTGTAGCCGCCGGTGAACCCATGTTCCTCACGCAGGCGGTCGAAGACCCGCTTGGCCGTGTGCCGCTGCTTGCGCGGCGCCGAACAATCCCCTTCCAGCCAGCCATCGATGATCGCGATGAACCCGTCCAGCTTCGGGCGCCGGACCGTCGCCTGCCGTCGATAGCCCGGAGGGGCCGAATAGGACAGCATCTTGGCAACGCTGTCGCGAGAGATGTTGAAATGCTTCGCAGCCGCCCGCTGGCTCATCCCTTCCGAACAAGCCAGACGTACCTTCAGGTAAAGTTCCACGGTATAGATCCTTCAACCCTCCCTGCTCTCTGCAGGAAGGATGTAGGTGGACGACTTTTACGCCGCCCGAAGCGGGACTATCCCGCCGCTACCGTGGCCTAATTTTGCACCGCCGCTTATACCGGCAACGAAAGCCTCAGCCTGTAAGCAGCGAACTGCTTTCGGGAGAGGGGATGATAACGATCTTGCGCCGCGCGAATTCGAGCATCCCGAACCGGCCAAATTCAAAGCCGTAACCGGAATCTTTCGTCCCTGCCGTCGGAATGTCCGGCCCGCCGCCCGCAGGCTGGTTGATGCACATGGTGCCGGTGTCGATCTGCGAGGCGACGCGGCGCCCGCGCTCGATGTCCTTCGTCCAGACGCTCCCGGCCAGACCGAAATGGGAGTCGTTGGCCAGCGCGATCGCCTCGGCCTCGTCCCTGACCCGGAACACCATCACGACGGGTCCGAAGATTTCGTCGTAATAGACCGGGTTGTCGCGGGTCACATCGGTCAGGATGATCGGCTGTACGAAGGCGCCGCGCTCGGGGATCGGCGCGCCGACGCGAACCGCCGTGGCGCCCGCCGCGATGGCCGCCTCGATCTGCGCGTTGATCGTATCGGCCGAACCCTGCGAGGACATCGGGGGCAAGGTGCTTTGCGGATCGTTGGGATCGCCCGGGCGCGCCGCACCGAAAGCTTCGGTCATGCGGGCGAGAAACTCGTCATAGAGGGCATCGACCACGATCATGCGCTTGGCTGAGATGCAGACCTGGCCGCCATTGTAGAGCCGAGCCGGCACGGAGCAGGCCACGGTCAGGTCAAGATCGGCGTCGTCAAGCACGATGAAGGCGTCCGAGCCGCCAAGCTCCATCACGCTCTTCTTCATCGCCTTGCCGGCCATGGCCGCGATGCGGCGGCCCGCCTCGGTGCTGCCGGTGATGGTGACGCCACGCACCCGCCGGTCGGCGATCACGCGCTCGGTCTGGGGATGGGTGAGATAGAGATTGGTCCAGACGCCATCCGGCAGGCCGGCATCCCTGAGCAGCTTCACGATCGCCGCCGCACATTGCGGCACGATCGACGAATGCTTGAGGATCACCACATTGCCGAGCGCCATGTTGGGAACGAAGGGGCGCAGCGCCTGGAAGAACGGTACGTTCCACGGCTCGATCGAAAAGACGATCCCGAGAGGCTCGTTCTGCACGCTGACATGGCCCGATGCCGGAGCAACCCGCAGATCCTCGCCTTCGAGCATCCATTCTGCGTTCTGGGCGATGTAGGACATGATATGGCTGCACAACTGCACCTCGGCCATGGCTTCGGTGTGCAGCTTGCCCATTTCGAGGGTGGCGAGCGCCGCCAGTTCCTCCTGACGTTCGAGGATCAGCTCGGCCGCGCGGGCGAGGACCCCGGTGCGCTCGGACAAGGCCGTGCGGCTCCAGATCTCGAACGCCGCCTGGGCGCGCTCAAGCGCCACATCGACCTCGGCATCAGTGGCGTCGGGAAAGGTCGCGACGACCTCGCCGGTGAAAGGATTGGTGCTGGCATAGGCCATGGTGACCTCCGATATTGAACAGGCGCCGCGGAGGGACCACTTTGTCGGTGGCCTGTAACCGTCGCAGCGTATGGCGTGAACGATAGCGCGATGACGGCGCCAGATCGCTCGCGGAACGCGCCAGAAAACGTGCGGAACACGCCAATGCTGGACGTCGTCGGCGTTATCGGCCAGTGTTCACGATGCGCATCATGTCGTCGGGAAACAGCACCTGCGTCCCGCGCGCCGCAGGCAACGCCGCGACGAGTGCCCCGGCGACGTCCCTGTCGCGGATTGATCGATAGCGGCGCGGCAGGATCAGCCCGAGGACGGCCATCACCGGCTCTGCGATCCGTTCGAACGGCCGCGGCCTTTGCTGAAGCGCATCCCTGTTTCCGAGCAAGAGTGACGGGCGCGCGATTACCAGCGCCTCCAACCCAAGCCTGCCGAGCGCGTCTTCGAGTTCGCCCTTCACACGAAGATAGAAGGAAGAGGAACGGGCATTGGCACCAATCGCCGTGATCGCGGCCGCGCGCCGTGCTCCCGCATCAAAACCCGCCTTTGCGACGGCGAGGTTCGCGTCGAAATCGACAGCGCGAAACGCCTCGCGGCTGCCCGCGTCCTTTTCCGTTGTGGCCAGCGCCAGATAGACCTCGTCAACCGGATCAAGCGCGGGCAGGTTCCTGAAATCGACGACCGAAACGCGCAGCTTCGGATGGGTGATGTCGAGTGCACGGCGGCTTAACACATGAACCTGCGAGACGCCGCCATCGGCCAGCAGCAACTTCAGGATCTGCGTGCCGACGAGACCGGTCGCACCCGCCAGAAGAATGTGCCGGCCATCGGGTTTGGCATCGAACATTGCTACCGCCCCCGTCAGTGTACGCGCATGGCGGCGCGGGCGCTGTCGGGGGTCTGCCCGGTCCAATCCTGAAACGCGCGATAAAAGGAGTTGGGGTCCTCGAAGCCGAGCAGGAAGGCGATCTCCCCGCCAGACATTGCCGTCTTCGCCAGATAGTGCCGCGCCAGGCTTTCGCGCGTGGCGTTGACCAGCACGCGGAAGTTCTGCCCCTCGCTCTCCAAACGGCGCTGCAGGGTGCGCTTGCTCATGGCGAGGCGGTCGGCAACGGCCTCGATGGTGGCCGCATTGCTCGGGATCAGCTCCAGCAGCAAGGCCCGCACCCGGTCCGTCGTCGTCGCCGTTGCGTCGAGTTCGCTCAGCCGCCGGCGCAGATCAGGCTCGAACACGCGCCACATGCCCTCATTCACGGTCAGGAACGGCAGTCTCGCATCTGCGGCGGCAAAGGTGATGGCGGGGAAGTCGCCCTGTTGCAGACGCACGCCGAAAAAATCCTCGTGGCGGCGTATATGCGCCGGATCGGGTAGTGTCGGCAGTTCTACCCGCACCGGCCTGACCGGCTGGCGCGTTGCCAGCCTCACCAGCCGCAGGAAGAAGCCGATCTCGCCCACCTGCAGCGAGGCCGGGACCTGGCTCTCGGCGTACAGCCATCTCGGTGACACCGTAAGGTCGCCGGACCGGGCGATCTCGATCTCCAGCCGCATCGGCGCCATCAGCTGCTTGTACTTCGCCAGCCGCTGAACGGCTTGCGTCATGTTGGCGCTGCAAAGTGCCGCGAACAAAGGCGGATCGAAGACCTCGGCCGACAGCATTTCCACAAGGCGTAGCGCAAAGGCCGGATCGCCTGTCTCGTCCTCTATGCTGCGCCAGAACCGGAAATAGTCCTCGGTCGGCAACATCAGGTCGGGCCGCGTGAACAGATCAGCCGGAAGGCCGGCGCGGCGCAGCACGTCCTCCGGCCTCATGCCGCAATCCTGCAACAGCGTCTTCCAGCTGATCTCGACGGGAAAGCTCTGGTTGCGGGTCATCTATCTTCTTCCTTGCCCCAGCAGCACATCAACCGCGTGCGGGAAAACGTATCCCATGACTATATGAATGTGTGTGGCATCCACTAGCGAAAAGCGCCAATGAAGGCGCAATGCGCGCCAGAGCGCATGTCATCCGGGCGCCATCAATTCATTGGTTTGCGTCGAGAAATTCGGTAGACCGCCGCCGGTGGAAAGTTCTGCAGCGTTCCACCAATGCGAACCGCCCTCAGGCCGAGCCTGTCGAGAAGCTCGCGACGAACCGGGCATTTTGGCCCGTAGGTGAATTGATAAAACCGCCCATTGCGATCCATATGGCTAAAGCTGCCGTCAAGAATGGCAATGACTAACTTGGGCGACATGGACAAAAGCGGCAGCCCGCTTACGGTCGCGCCGATCTGCCCGTTGTCGATGGCACATGATTTTACGCGCGCGGCATCCATGTTGAGAATATGCGCCAGCGGATAACGGGACTTCAACATCTCGGCAAAGCCATACTCCCGCTCGACAAGGGTCAGATCTGTCTCGGACACACCACGCTCCAGTAATGCCCGTGTGAACACGCCAGTCCCCGGCCCTAGTTCCATGACCCGGCCGGTATGGCCATCAATCTCCGAAGTGATGAGTTGCGCCAGCGATCGGCTAGATGGCGTCACGGAGGCAATGCCGAGCGGATTCTGCATCCATGCGCGAAAGAACTGTAAAGCGTCAGACGATGGGCGAATAAAAGTCACATCTAGGTCCTCTTGTGGTCGTGTCCCGGTTGGTGGTGTAGCTGGGCGGGAGCAAGCCGCTCGCGGTGCGCGCTTTTCATAGCGCCGTAGCGAGCGAGCGGCTTGCGGTGGTCATCGGCGTTCGCCGGTAGGATCGGGTTGCG
>WBZM01001114.1_pt1 | contig 29195 bp, 27 predicted proteins | sample 5204271 | NCBI WGS metagenome assembly WBZM01 (sample SAMN12344346, study PRJNA552823) | activated sludge metagenome | biome: Activated sludge suspended growth; feature: Nitrification reactor; material: Wastewater; isolation source: activated sludge from nitrification reactor of wastewater... | reverse complement strand
GTGGACAGCACCGTCTCGCGCTTCATGGCGCCGTCGCAGATGTCGCCCCAGCTCTGCGGCTGGATGCGCCCGGTCAGGCGCCCGTGCTCGATCTCCAGCAGGTTGCTGCGCGCGAAGTCCAGCGCCAGCCGGTCGCGCAGGCGGTCGGCAAAGTAGCTGAAGCCACCCGACACCAGCAGCACCTTCAGCCCGGCCGCCTTGCAGGCCAGCACCAGCTCGGCGGCGCCTGGGTTCAGGCGCAGGCGGGCACGGTAGACCTGCGCCAGCTCGTCCACCGACACGCCCCGCAGCAGCGCCACGCGCCGGCGCAGGCTGTCCTTGAAGTCGGTGATCTCGCCGCGCATGGCCGCTTCGGTGATGGCGGCCACCTCGGCCTTGCGGCCCACGGCGTCGGCGATCTCGTCCACGCATTCGATGTTGATCAGCGTGGAGTCCATGTCGAAGGCGATCAGTCGGTAGTCCGACAGGCGCAGCGGGGGCTGGATGCCGCGCAACACCAGGCCGGGGCTGATTTCGTTCGATGCGTCAAGGGCGGTCTGGGAGGTCATGAACTACTGAAAGAATAGCTGCTGGCGCTTGCTGGACAAGCGCTGGAGGCCAAAATGATGCTGAATCCAGGGGTCATGGGGCGGCCGCGTCCAGATCGCGTGCGAACGCAAACCAGCGCTCGATCGGCTCGGTTTCCGGCAGCACATAGACCACGCCCGACTGGCGCGCAAACAGCGGGTCGATGGTGCGGTCGTAGAAGCGATCCGGCACGTTGATGCAGCCATACGAAATGCGGTTGTCGGCCACGCCGGGCGTCTGCAGGCGCTGCGGGCGCTGCTCGCCCGCCACCTGGCGCACGCGGTGCATCGACAGCGCGGCGTCGTAGTCCAGCCAGACGATGTCTTCGCCGCGGTGGTTGCGCCCCGCCTCGGTGAGGAAGCGGCCGGCGCTGGTGACCTTTTCGTGCGGGCGCAGCTGGTGCAGCGGGCGGCTGCCGACGTCCGGGGGCGCGGCGTCGCCGGTGGCCTGACCCAGCAGCACGGCGCTGCTGGCCAGCAGCTGGCCGTGGCGGTCGAACACCCAGACCGTGGCGGCCGGCTTGCTGACCACCGCGAAGGCGCGCCCGCCGGTGTCGCCGGCGCGCAGCGCGGCGGCGGCAAAGCGGCGGGCCAGGGCTTCGTCGGCCAGCGCGGGCGCGGCCAGCAGCGCCAGCGCGCCCAGCCACAGCAGCTGGTGCCAGAGGCGGCGGGAAGGCCAGGACGGGTTCATGGGTGGCGCCATTCTGGCCTATGCCGGGGCGCTTGCGGCCAGCGGCGGCTGGATCGGTTGCCCGAGGCTGCGCAGCACGTCGCGCACCAGCTGCGCGCGCGCCTGCGGGTCGGGCAGGGCGCGTTCGATGCGCAGCTTGTCGTTGCCGGCCAGCTTGATGTGGCGGTTCTTCTGGATCAGATGGATGATGGCCATGGGATCGATCGGCGGGTTGGGCTTGAAGGCGATGCTGATCACGCCCGGCGCGGCGTCCACCTTCTGCACCCCATACGGGGCGCTCAGCACGCGCAGGCGGTGCACGTCGATCAGGGTCTGCGCCGGGGCGGGCAGCTTGCCGAAGCGGTCGACGATTTCTTCCACCAGGGCGTCGATCTGCTCGCCGGTGCGCGCCGTCGCCAGCTTCTTGTAGAAGGACAGGCGCAGGTGCACGTCGCCGCAATAGTCATGGGGCAGCAGGGCGGGGGCGTGCAGGTTGATGTCGGTGGCCGCCTGCATGGGTGCCAGCAGGTCGGGCTCGCGCCCGGCCTTGAGGCTGCGCACGGCCTCGGCCAGCATCTCGTTGTAGAGCTGAAAGCCGATTTCCATCATGTTGCCGCTCTGGTTTTCGCCCAGCACCTCGCCGGCGCCGCGGATTTCCAGGTCGTGCATGGCGAGGTAAAAGCCCGAACCCAGCTCCTCCATCTGCTGGATCGCCTCCAGCCGCTGGGCGGCCTGCTTGGTCAGGCTCTGCTGGTCGGGCACCAGCAGGTAGGCGTAGGCCTGGTGGTGGCTGCGCCCCACGCGGCCGCGCAACTGGTGCAGCTGCGCCAGGCCGAAGCGGTCGGCGCGCGCAATGACGATGGTGTTGGCGGTGGGCACGTCGATGCCGGTTTCGATGATGGTCGAGCACAGCAGCAGGTTGAAGCGCTGCGCCACGAAGTCGCGCATCACGCGCTCGAGCTCGCGCTCGGGCATCTGGCCGTGGGCGATGGCGATGCGCGCCTCGGGCAGCAGCTTTTCCAGCGCCTGGCGGCGGTTTTCGATCGTCTCGACCTCGTTGTGCAGAAAGTACACCTGGCCGCCGCGCTTCAACTCGCGCAGCACCGCCTCGCGGATCACGCCCGCGCCTTCGTCGCGCACGAAGGTCTTGATGGCCAGGCGGCGCTCGGGCGCGGTGGCGATCACGCTCAGGTCGCGCAGGCCTTCCAGCGCCATGCCCATGGTGCGCGGGATCGGCGTGGCGGTGAGCGTGAGCACGTCGACCTCGGCGCGGAACTTCTTCATCGCCTCCTTGTGGCGCACGCCGAAGCGGTGTTCCTCGTCGATGATGAGCAGGCCCAGGTTCTTGAACTGGGTCTTTTCCGACAGCAGCTTGTGCGTGCCGACCACGATGTCCACGCTGCCGTCGGCCAGGCCCTTGAGCGCGGCGGCAGTTTCCTTGCCGGAGGCAAAGCGGCTCATCTGCGCCACCTTGATGGGCCAGCGGGCCAGGCGATCGACCAGCGTCTGGTAATGCTGCTCGGCCAGCAGCGTGGTGGGCGCCAGAAACGCCACCTGCTTGCCGCCGGTGACCGCCACGAAGGCGGCGCGCAGAGCGACTTCGGTCTTGCCGAAGCCGACGTCGCCGCACACCAGCCGGTCCATCGGCCGCGGGCTGATCAGGTCCTGGATCACGGCGTGGATGGCGGCCTGCTGGTCGGCGGTTTCCTCGAAACCGAAGTCGGCCGCGAACTGCTCGTAGTCGTGCGGCGAATAGCGGAACGCATGGCCCTGGCGCGCGGCGCGTCGGGCGTACAGGTTGAGCAGCTCGGCAGCGGTGTCGCGCACCTGCTCGGCGGCCTTGCGCCGCGCCTTGTCCCACTGGCCGCTGCCCAGCCGGTGCAGCGGCGCCTCGTCGGCACTGACGCCGGTGTAGCGGCCGATCAGGTGCAGCTGCGACACCGGCACGTACAGCACGGCCTGCTGCGCGTATTCCAGGTGCAGGAATTCCTGCAGCGCCGGCGTGCCGTCGGCGTTCTTCTCGCCCATGTCCAGGTGCACCAGGCCGCGGTAGCGGCCGATGCCGTGCTGCGTGTGCACCACCGGGTCGCCGACGTTGAGCTCGGACAGGTCCTTGATCAGCGCCTCGACGTCGCTGACCTGCTCCTGCCGCCGGCGCCGACGCGTGCCGGGGGCGGTGGCGAACAGCTCGGTTTCGGTGACGAAGTCGATGCCGCCTTCGACCCAGGCAAAGCCCTCGGCCAGCGCGGCGGTGGCGATGCCGACCGGCTCGGTGCTGGCCTCGAATTCGGCCAGCGTGTCGAAGGCCGGCGGGTTCAGGCCGCTGGCGCGCAGAAAGTCCAGCAGGCTCTGGCGCCGGCCGTCGCTTTCGGCCAGCACCAGCAGGCGCCGCGCGGCGCCGCGCAGGTGCGCCTGCAGGCGCGCCAGCGGGTCGTCGGCGCCGCGCACCACGGTCAGCGGCGGCAGCTTCTGGGCAAAGGCGCTGTGCTCGATGTCGTCCACGCCCGGGCGCAGCGCCACCTGCGGGCAGGCCTTGGCCTGCAGATAGAACTGCTCGGCGTTCAGGAACAGCGCCTCGGGCGGCAGCACCGGGCGTTCCGGATCGCCCTGGGCCAGGCGCCAGCGCTCGCGCGTGTCCTGGCTGAACTGCTGGAAGCTCGTCTCCAGCTCGCCATGCAGCACCAGCGTGGCGCCGCTGCCGAGATAGTCGAACACCGTGGCCGTGTGGTCGAAGAACAGCGGCAGGTAGTACTCGATGCCGGCGGTGGCCACGCCGCCCGCCATGTCCTTGTAGATGCGGCTGCGCGTCGGATCGCCTTCCAGCAGCTCGCGCCAGCGCTGGCGAAAGCGTGTGCGCGCCGCCTCGTCGAGCGGGAACTCGCGCCCCGGCAGCAGCCGCACCTCGGGCACCGGGTACAGGCTGCGCTGGGTGTCGGGGTCGAAGCCGCGGATGGAGTCGATCTCGTCGTCGAACAGATCGACCCGGTAGGGCATGGGGCTGCCCATCGGGTAGAGGTCGATCAGACCGCCGCGCACCGCGTACTCGCCCGGGCTGACCACCTGGCTGACGTGCTGGTAGCCGGCCAGCGTGAGCTGGCTTCTGAGCGCCGCCTCGTCGAGCCGCTGCCCCTGCCGGAACTGGAAGGTGTGGGCGGCCAGAAAGGCCGGCGGCGCCAGCCGGTACAGCGCCGTGGTGGCCGGCAGCAGCACCACGTCGGCCTGGCCCTGGCGGATCGCCCACAGCGTGGCCAGGCGCTCGCTGATCAGGTCCTGGTGCGGCGAGAACGTGTCGTAGGGCAGGGTTTCCCAGTCGGGAAACAGCACCACCCGCAGGTCGGGGGCGAAAAAGCCGAGCTCGTCCAGCAGCCGCCGCGCGTCGCCGGCGTCGGCGGTGACGATGGCCACCAGCCGCTGCTCGGCGGCCTCGCGCTGCGCCAGTCGCGCCAGCAGCAGCGCGTCGCTGGAGGCCGGCGGGCGGGGCAGGGCATGGCGTTTGCCAGGGATGAGCTTGGGCAGGTGCATGGCGGGCAGCGGCGGAAACGACAAAAACCCCCGGCCGGGTCGGGCGGGGGCGTGACGGGCCTATTTTACCGCTCCGGAATCTGAACGTTTTTGGACTCTGGCGCGCTCCAGACAAGCGCCAGCAGCTATAAAAAAGATAGTAGCGCAGCGGCCGGCGCGGCTTTTCGGTGGCCGGTCTATAGTGGCTGCCCGCCACCGCAGGAGCCGAGCCCATGAGTCCAACCGACGATCGCCCCATCCAACCGCAGCGCTACGGCAGCGGCCAGGCCGTGCGCCGGCTGGAGGACGACGCGCTGCTGCAGGGCCAGGGCCGCTTCACCGACGATCTGGGCGCGCCGGGCGACGGCTGGTTGGTGTTCGTGCGCTCGCCGCACGCGCATGCCGCCCTGCGCAGCGTCGATGCCGAGGCCGCGCGCGCCCTGCCCGGGGTGCGCGCCGTCATCACCGGCGCCGACCTGGTGGCCGCCGGCATGCCGCCGCTGCCGACTGGCGCGCCCTTCAGGCGCGCCGACGGCAGCGCCTGCGCCACGCCGCCGCGGCGCGCCCTGGCGCACGAGGTGGTGCGCCATGTCGGCGAGGCGGTGGCCGCCGTGGTGGCCGACAGCCTGGCGCAGGCGCGCGATGCGGCCGACGCGCTGGTGGTCGACTACCGCGAGCTGCCGGTGGTGGCCTCGCTGGCGGCGGCCCTGCGTGCCGACGCCGTGGTCACGCCCGCCGCGCCCGACAACATCGCCTGCGAAGCGCGCCATGGCGATGCGGCCGCCGCGCAGGCGGCGTTTGCGCAGGCGGCGCACGTGGTGGCGCTCGATCTGACGCACCAGCGGCTGGCCGCGCTGACGCTGGAGCCGCGCGCGGTGCGCGCCGCCTGGGATGCCGCCCGCGGCCGGCTGGACATGCACGCCAGCACCCAGATGCCGACGGCGCTGCGCGCCACCGTGGCCAGCGCGCTCGGGCTGACGCCCGAAGCCGTGCGCGTGCGCGTGGGCGACGTCGGCGGCGGCTTCGGCATGAAGACCGGCGCCTACCCCGAAGACGTGGTGGTGGCCTGGGCCGCGCGCCACACCGGCCGGCCGGTGCGCTGGAGCGGCGAGCGCGGCGAGGAGTTTCTCAGCACCACCCACGGCCGCGACGTGCAGGCGCACGCCGAGCTGGCGCTCGACGCCGAGGGCCGCATGCTGGCGCTGCGCGTGCACTCGCACGCCAACGTGGGCGCCTACGCGCTGGCCACCGGCGTGGCGATCCAGCTGCTGATCGGCCCCTGGGTGCAGACCAGCGTCTATCACGTGCCGGTGATCGACTTTCACTTCCGCGCCGTGCTGACGCACCAGGCGCCCACCGGGGCCTATCGCGGCGCCGGCCGCCCCGAGGCCATCTTCAACATCGAGCGCCTGCTGGACGAGGCGGCGCGCCAGAGCGGCATCGACCGCATCGCCCTGCGGCGGCGCAACTTCATCCGCCCCGAGCAGATGCCCTACACCAACCCGATGGGCCAGACCTACGACGTCGGCCGCTTCGAGCGCGTGCTGGATCAGGCGCTGCCGCTGGCCGACTGGGACGGCTTTGCGGCGCGCGCGCAGCAGTCGAGGGCGCGCGGGCTTTGGCGCGGGCTGGGCATCGCCACCTTTCTGGAGTGGACCGGCGGCAATGCGTTCGAGGAGAGCGTGACCCTGGAAGTCAAGTCGGACGGCATCGTCGAGGTGTTCTCCGCCGTCAACCAGATGGGCCAGGGCATTGCCACCTCGCTGGCGCAGCTGGTGGTCGATGTGCTGCAGGTGCCGATCGAGCGCGTGCGCGTGGTGCTGGGTGACACCGAGCGCGGCAACGGCTTCGGCAGCGCCGGCTCGCGCTCACTGTTCACCGGCGGCTCGGCCATGCGCGGCGGCGCTGAGCACACGCTGGCGCAGGCGCATCAGCTCGCGGCCAGCGCGCTGGAAGCCGCGCCCGAGGACCTGCGCTACCAGGCGGCGCGCTTTCACGTCGTCGGTACCGACCACGCCATCGGCCTGTTCGAGCTGGCCGGCCGCCAGCCGGGCGCCCACATCCAGGTCGAGCACACGCACACCGTGGCCGGGCCCAGCTGGCCCAACGGCGCGCACATCTGCGAGGTCGAGCTCGACCCGCAGACCGGCGCCGTGGCCGTGGTCGGCTACACCAGCGTCAACGACGTCGGCCGCGTCGTCAACCCGCTGATCGTGCGCGGCCAGCTCGACGGCGGCGCGGTGCAGGGCATCGGTCAGGCGCTGTGTGAGCAGATCCTGTACGACGCCGCCAGCGGCCAGTTGCTCACCGGCAGTCTGATGGACTACGCCGTGCCGCGCGCGCACGAGCTGGCGACGTGCTTTCGCACCGAGATGGACGAATCCACCCCCTGCGCCAACAACGCGCTGGGCGTCAAGGGCGTGGGCGAGCTGGGCACCATCGGCGCCACGCCGGCGGTGGTCAACGCCGTGGCCGATGCGCTGGCGCGCGCCGGCCGGCCCGAACTGGCGCCACGCCTGCAGATGCCATTGAGCCCGGCGCGGCTGTGGGCGCTGCTGCAGTCGCAGGGGTAGCGCCGCGGCAAACATCCGTACGCCGGGGGCGCAGAAGATTTCAAGATTTTCCGCATCTTCCGCGTGTCTTTGGCGTTCGTTCTGCAAGGAAGCTTGCAGTCAGCGCCCCACGGAATCGATCAGGATTTGTAGCAATATCGGGGCTCTGGCGACCACCCATCAAGCGCCGCCAGCTATCCAAGTTGAATTTCCTCATGTCGGTTCAATCCCCCCGCTGCCACGCCCTGGTGCCCTGCGCCGGCAGCGGCGCGCGCGCGGGTGGGGTGCAGCCCAAGCAGTACCAGCTCGTGGCTGGCCAGCCGCTGGTGCGCCATACGCTGGCGGCGCTGGCGTCCGTGGCGCGCTTGGTCCGCGTGCTGGTGGTGGTGGCGCCGGGCGACGATCGGCTGCACGAACTGCCGGCGCCGCTGGAGGTGGCGCCCTGCGGCGGCGCCACGCGGGCCGAGAGCGTGCTGAACGGCCTGCGCCATCTGCGCGCAACTGGCGCTGCCGACAGCGACTGGGTGCTGGTGCACGATGCGGCGCGCTGCCTGATCACGCCGGCGCAGGTCGATGCGCTGATTGACGCCTGCTGGCAGGATGCCGTGGGCGGCCTGCTGGCGCTGCCGCTGCCCGACACCCTGAAGATGGAAGACGCGCAGGGCCGCTCGGCCGCCACCGTCGAGCGTGCCGGCAAGTGGCTGGCGCAGACGCCGCAGATGTTCCGCCTGGGCGCGCTGCACGACGCGCTGGCGGCGCACGCGGCCCGCGGCTTTGCCGGTATCACCGACGAGGCCAGCGCGATCGAGGCCGCCGGCCTGCGGCCGCTGCTGGTGTGCGGCAGCGCGCACAATGTCAAGGTGACCTACCCCGAAGACTTTGCGCTGGCCGAAGCCGTGCTGCGCCACCGAACGCCATGACCGATGCCGAGCCATCACGCCTGCCCGCCCTGCGCATCGGTGAAGGCTGGGACGTACACGCCCTGGTGCCTGGCCGGCCGCTGGTGATCGGTGGTGTGACCGTCCCGCACACACACGGGCTGCTGGGCCATTCCGACGCCGACGTGCTGCTGCACGCCGTCACCGACGCGCTGCTGGGCGCGGCCGGGCTGGGCGACATCGGGCGGCATTTTCCCGATACCGACGCGCGTTTTGCCGGCGCCGATTCGGCCGTGCTGCTGGCCGAGGCGGCGCGCCGCGTGGGCGCGGCGGGCTGGCGCGTGGGCAACGTCGATGGCACGGTGATTGCCCAGGCACCGAAGCTGGCGCCGCACCTGCCGGCCATGGTGGCGCGCATCGCCCAAGTGCTGGGCGTGGGCGTGGCTCAGGTCAACGTCAAGGCCAAGACGGCCGAGCGCCTGGGGCCGGTGGGGCAGGGCGCCAGCATCGAGGCGCGCGCCGTGGTGCTTCTATTTCGATAGCTTGTGGCGCCCGCCCGGCGGGCGCTGCAGCCGGAATTTCCTTGAACCTGCGGGTTCGGAATCTTGAACTTTGAACCGTTCACCCTGAGCCTGTCGACGGGCTGCGACAAGCTCAGCCCGAACGGTATTCAAGGCATCCCAAGGCCGATCCATAGGTTGAACCTAGGAGGCTGTCGGACTTGGAAATCGCCGGCTGCAAATCGACCGCAGCGGCCCATTTTTGGCTTCGCCGCTCTTCGAGAGCACCGGCTTTTTGCCCAATAGCTTAGCTATTGGGCTGCAAATCCGGCAAAAACTGGTCTCGCTGGGGCCGATTTTGGCTACGCCGCTCTTCGAGAACGCTTTCGGCGCTCCAAGCCCTACAGCCTCCTAGAAACGGCAGTTGACCGCTGGTCAACTTCGGGCAGACCGCATCGATGCGGGGTCTGGCGGCTGCGATGGCCTTGACCTCCTGGGTGAGCGCGCTGCGCACCCACCCGCACCGCGCTCGCCGCGCCATGCGGCGTTGCTCCTGCTTGCGGGCACGAGCCCGCGGCGGCGTCGCGTCTTGCCTGGCACGCCGATCGCGGCACGGGCGGGCGCGTCCAACTGCCGTTTCCAGGCTGAATCAGCGGCGCTTGCGCAGGGAGCCATGGTCGGCGCGCCTGTCGGACGCCTGCGGCAGCCGGATCACCGCCATCAGGCCGCCACTGGGGCTGTTGGTCAGGTTCAGTTCACCGCCCATGTGGCGCACCATCTTGGCGACGATGGACAGGCCCAGGCCGGCGCCGGTGGCTTCGGTGCGGGCGGTGTCGCCACGGAAGAACGGGCGCGTGAGCACGGCCAGCTGCTCCTCGGGCACGCCGGGGCCGTGGTCGCGTACGCGCAGCGTCACCCACTGGTCGCGCGCGGTGGCGGCGATGCGCACGCGGGCGATGCCGCTGTCGGCGCTCTTGCCGTAGCGGCGCGCGTTTTCCAGCAGGTTGGCCAGCACGCGCGACAGCTCCACCTCGTCGCCCATCACGCGCAGCTCGGGCGGCACGTCGATCTGCACCTGCATGTCCTCGCGGCTGGCAAACGGCTGGGCCGCGGCTTGCGCCAGCGCCGCCAGCGGCAGCGCCTGCAGACTCACGTGGTCGGGCCGGGCGTAGTCGAGGAACTTGTCGATGATGGTGTCGACCTGGGCGATGTCGGCCACCATGTGCTCGCGCGCCTCGGCGTCGGGCACGCTCATTTCGGTTTCCAGGCGCAGGCGCGCCAGCGGTGTGCGCAGGTCGTGCGAGATGCCGGCCAGCATCTCGGCGCGCTCCTGTTCGATGCGCGACAGCTCCTCGGCCATGCGGTTGAAGCCGATGTTGACGGCGCGGATCTCGCGCGCGCGAGTGGTTTCGTCGAGCCGGCCTTCCAGGTAGTCGCCCTCGCGCACGCGCGCGGCGGCATTCGACAGCTGGCGCAGCGGCCGGTTGATGTAGCCGGCCAGCAGCGCCGCGCCCAGCAGCGAGGCGGCGCCCAGCGTGGCCAGCCACAGCAGCCAGGCGCTGCCGCTGAGCAGGGTGCCGATGCGCGAGCGGTCCATCAGCAGCCAGTACGAGTCGCCCTCGATCGAAAAGCCGACCCACAGCCCCTCTTCCCCGTTGACCCGGCTGGCCACCACCGTGCCCAGGCCCAGGCGGGCCACGATCTCGCCGCTCATGCGGCGCTCCAGCACGGTCTGGTTGAACAGCTCGAAGCGGTCGCCCGGCTCGCGCGGCGCGATGCGCACCTTTTCCTGCTCGGCCAGCGTCTTGATGAGCGACACGCGGGCGATGGCGTCGGAGTGGATCAGCGCCGCGCGCGAGAGGTTGACCAGCGAGGCGATCTGGCGCGCGTTGCCGATCACGCGCGGCTCGTACTCGAGCGCTCGGAACATCTGGTACCAGCCGACCGTGGTGCCCAGCAGCAGCAGCGCCAGCAGAAAGAAGGTGCGCCAGAACAGGCTGAAGGCCAGTGGCGCGCGCGCCTCGACCTCCGGCTCCAGCGGCGCGTTGCTGGAGTCGGGCAGCAGGTCCGGGCGCGTGGTCGGCGGCTCGATGTCCGTCGGCGGCAGCGTCGAACCCGCGGACACGCCGAAGGCGCGCTCGGGCACGGTGGTCAGCCGGTGCCGTCGGGCACGAACACGTAGCCCACGCCCCACACGGTCTGGATGTAGCGCGGGCTGGCGGCGTCCTGTTCGATCAGCTTGCGCAGGCGCGACACCTGCACGTCCAGGCTGCGGTCGAAGGGCTCGAATTCGCGCCCGCGTGCCAGCTGCGCCAGCTTCTCGCGCGACAGCGGCTGGCGCGGGTGGCGCACCAGCGCCTTGAGCATGGCGAATTCGCCGGTGGTCAGCGGCACTTCCTCGCCGTTCTTGTGCAGGGTGCGCGCGCCCAGGTCGAACTGGAACGGCCCGAAGGCGACCGACTCGTTCTCGGCCGAGGGTGCGCCCGGCGCTTCCAGCGGCGGACGGCGGCGCAGCACGGCGTGGATGCGCGCCAGCAGCTCGCGCGGGTTGAACGGCTTGCCCAGGTAGTCGTCGGCGCCGACTTCGAGGCCGACGATGCGGTCCACGTCCTCGCCCTTGGCGGTGAGCATGATGATGGGAGTCTTGTCGCCCGCCGCGCGCAGGCGCCGGCACACCGACAGGCCGTCTTCGCCCGGCATCATCAGGTCGAGCACGATCAGGTCGATGGTGTCGCGCAGCATCACGCGCGCCAGCGCCTTGGCGTCCTCGGCCACGATGACTTCGAAGCCTTCCTGCGCCAGGTAGCGCCGCAGCAGATCGCGGATGCGGGCATCGTCGTCGACGATGACGATCTTGTCGGTTCGGTTGGCAGACTGGTTCATCCAGCACCTTTCAGCGAATTTGTAACAGGCCCATTTTGACCCCGAAAGCGTGAGGAATTCAGGGTTTTCACGGGCTGCTTTTCACAGTGTTACACCTGTTGCCCCACGGGTCAGCTATCTGCCGGACGCTCACGTCATCGGTGTGGGATGGTCAGCGGTTGATATGCACATGAACCGCTGGATCTGTTTGCTTGGAATCTGGGGCGCGCTGGCGCTGCCGATGGCCGTGCGCGCGCAGGCCGTGGGCGAAGCGTCGGAATCCGGCCCCAGCGGCGCACCGCCCGCGGTGTCCGAGGCGGCACTGGCGCGCAGCCCGCTGTGGCAGGCGGTGGAGTCGATGTTCCGCCAGCGCGAGGTCGGCCCGGTGCCCGATCGTCGTCTGGACGCCCAGCAGCGCCAGCAGCTGCGCGAGCAGGTGCGTCGCGCCGCTGCCCGCGGCCAGCGCCACGGCGTGGCCGAAGTCACCCAACTCGGGTCCCGCTGAACCCTGTGCCATCATGGCGCCCCGCGCCGCCGGGCGCGCCGACTGCGCTTATCCCATGAACCATCGACTTGTACGCGCCGCCCGCGCGCTGGCCCTGCTGCTGGCCATCGCCGCGCCCGCAGCCCATGCCCAGACCCACAGCCCCGCCACACCCATGTGTCCGACCCCGAACGTGCCACAGAACGTGATTCAGCTCAGCGCCAGTGGCCAGGTCGAGGTGGTGCAGGATCTGCTCACCCTGACGCTCGGCACCGCGCGCGAAGGCGCCGACGCCGCCGGCGTGCAGGCCGCGCTGAGGCAGGCGCTGGACGAGGCGCTGCGGCAGGTCGGCGCCAGCGCGCCGGCCGATCAGATGGAGGTGCGCACCGGCGCCTTCCGTGTGCATCCGCGCCATGACCGCAACGGCCGCATCAGCGGCTGGCAGGGCCGTGCCGAGCTGGTGCTGGAAGGGCGCGACTTCGCCCGCATCACGCAGGCGGCCGCGCGCGCCACCACGATGGTGATCGACCAGCTTGCCTTTGGCCTGAGCCGCACCCAGCGCGCCCGTGCCGAAACCGAGGCGCAGACGCAGGCGATCGAACGCTTCAAGGCGCGGGCGTCCGACGTGGCGCGCGCCTTCGGCTTTGCCGGCTACACGCTGCGCGAGGTCAGCGTCAGCGGGGACGCGGGCGACATCGCGCCACGCGGGTTCGGCAAGGCCAGCAGGATGGAGGCCATGGCCGCCGACGCTCCGGTGCCGGTGGAGCCGGGGCGCAGCCTGGTGCAGGTGACGGTCTCGGGCACGGTGCAGGCACATTGATGTCGGTTCCCAGTCAAATTGGCCGCCAGCGCTTACCCATACAGCGCCAGAAGCTATCGTTTTGATAGTTCACCAGGTCTTCTGCGGGCCACCCCGGTGCGCCCCCTGGGGGCCAGTTGATTTACCATGATTGCGACCCTGCCCCGGCCGTCGTCGCCGGGGCGCCAGCCGAGCGACCCGCCGCCATGACCGAACCCGTCCTGCACCATGTTTCCTGTCCCGACGCCAGCGGTGGCCACCGCATGGCCTGCTGGCAGTGGGGCGATGCGGCGGCCGCGCACCTGGTGGTGTGCGTGCATGGCCTGTCGCGCCAGGGGCGCGATTTCGACGTGCTGGCGCGCGCCCTGCTGGCGCGCGCGGCGGCGCGCGGCCAGTCCCTGCGCGTGGTCTGCCCGGACGTGGTCGGGCGCGGCGAGAGCGACTGGCTGAAGGAGCCCATGGGCTACCAGTTCCCCACCTACGTGGGCGACATGCTGACCCTGCTGGGGACGCTGGCGCAGCAGGCGCCGATCGGGCGCTTCGACTGGGTCGGCACCAGCATGGGCGGACTGATCGGCCTGATGCTGGCCGGCGCGCCCGATCTGCCGCTGCCGGCGCCGCTGCGCCGGCTGGTGCTCAACGACGTTGGTCCGGTGATCGAATGGCAGGCGCTGCAGCGCATCGGCCAGTACCTGGGCAAGAGCGGTCCGTTCGAGTCGGTCGAGGCCGGGGCGGCATGCCTGCGCGCGCTGGCGCCCGGCTTCGGCCCGCACACCGACGCCCAATGGCTGGCGCTGTCGCGCCCCATGCTGCGCGCCCGGCCCGAAGGCGACTGGCGCCTGCACTACGACCCGGCCATCGCCGTGCCCTACGCCGCCGTCACACCCGAGTCGTCGGCCCAGGGCGAGGCCCTGCTGTGGCAGCTGTACGACCGGGTCAAGGCCGACACCCTGCTGCTGCGCGGCGCCGAATCCGACCTGCTGTCGGCCGCCACGGCCAGCGCCATGCAGGCGCGCGGCCCGCGTCCGCGCCTGCTCGAATTTGCCGGCGTGGGTCACGCGCCCACGCTGGTGGCCGACGACCAGGTGGCGGCCGTGCTCGACTTCCTGCTGCCGGCGGGCGAAGCGCCATGAAGACACTGTCGGTGGCGCCTGCCGGCACGCGCCAGTCGGTGGCCGACGTGGTGGTAGCCACCGGCGGCGGCCAGCCCGAGGCGGGTGAGCTGCGCGCACGCGCGCGCGCCTTCGCCGAGCCGCTGCTGGCGGGCGAGACCACGGCCTCGGGCGAGAACGTGCTGACCCACGCCGACGCGGTGGCCGACATCCTGGCGGGCATTGGCGGCTCCGAGGCGATCCAGGCGGCGGCCTACCTGAGCTACGCCAGCGCGCAACTGAACCGGCCGGAGGAGGTGATCGGCAAGGCCTTCGGCGACAGCCTGGCGCGCCTGGCGCTCGAAACCGCGCGGCTGGAGCAGTTGCAGCAGCGCTCGCGCGCCAGCCGCCAGCAGCTGTCGGCCGACACCGAGCAGGCCAGCCAGCAGACCGAGTTCGTGCGCAAGATGCTGCTGGCCTTTTCGCGCGATCTGCGCGTGGTGCTGCTGCGCCTGGCTTCGCGCCTGCAGACGCTGCGCTACTACGCCGCCGCGCGCCGCCCGCCGCCGCCCGGTCTGCTGCGTGAATCGCACGAGGTGTTCGCCCCGCTGGCCAACCGCCTGGGCATCTGGCAGATCAAGTGGGAAATGGAAGACCTGGTGTTCCGCGCCCAGGAACCCGACACCTACCGCCACATCGCCAGCCTGCTGGACGAAAAGCGCGTCGAGCGCGAACTGGCGCTGGAGCAGCGCCGCGCCGCCATCGAAGCGGCGCTGCGCGCCCAGGGCATCGACGCCAGCGTCAGCGGCCGACCCAAGCACATCAGCAGCATCGTGCGCAAGATGCGCGGCAAGTCGCTCGGCTTCGAACAGGTGTTCGACGTGCGCGCGCTGCGCATCCTGGTGCCCACCGTGGTCGACTGCTACACCGCGCTGGGCTGGGTGCATCAGCACTTCACGCCGGTGCCGGAGGAGTTCGACGACTACATCGCGCGTCCCAAGCCCAACGGCTACCGCTCGCTGCACACCGTGGTGCGCGACGCCGACGACCGCGCCTGGGAAATCCAGATCCGCACCCACGACATGCACCAGCACGCCGAACACGGCGTGGCGGCCCACTGGGCCTACAAGGAGGCCGGCACCAAGGGCTACGCCGGCGTCAGCGCGGCCGGCGAATACGACGCCAAGATCGCCGTGCTGCGCCAGCTGCTGGCCTGGGAGCGCGAGCTGTCCGGCGCCGCGCCGCAGCACGGCCTGTTCGACGACCGCATCTACGTGCTGACGCCCGAGGCGGCCATCGTCGAGCTGCCGGCCGGCGCCACGCCGGTGGACTTTGCCTACACGCTGCACACCGAGCTGGGCCACCGCTGCCGCGGCGCGCGCGTCGACGGCGCCATGCTGCCGCTGCACACGCCGCTGAAGAACGGCCAGACGGTGGAGATCGTCGCCGCCAAGGAAGGCGGGCCCTCGCGCGACTGGCTCAACCCCGAGCTGCGCTACCTGGCGTCCTCGCGCGCCAGGGCCAAGGTGCGCGCCTGGTTCAACGCCCAGCACACGCGCGAAACCGTGGCGCGCGGCCGCGAGATGGTCGAAAAGCTGCTGCAGCGCGAAGGCCGCACGGCGCTGTCGCTGGAGCACCTGGCGGCCGAACTGGGTTTCAAGACGCCCGAGGCGCTGTTCGAGACCGTGGGCAAGGACGAGCTGTCGCTGCGCGCCATCGAAGCCGTGCTGCGCCCGCCCGAGCCGACGCCGGCGCCCGATGACCAGGTGCTGCGGCGCAAGGCGCGCGCCGGCAGCGCAGGCGGTCGCGGTGGCGTGCTGGTGGTGGGGCTGGATTCGCTGCTGACGCAGCCGGCGCGCTGCTGCAAGCCGGCGCCGCCCGACGACATCGCCGGCTACGTCACGCGCGGGCGGGGCGTCACCATCCACCGGCGCGACTGCGCCAGCTTTCGCGACCTGCAGGCGCGCGAGCCCGAGCGCGTGATCGAAGTCGGCTGGAGCACGCCGGCCACCGGCCACCTGCCGGCCTATCCGGTCGACGTGGCGGTGGAGGCGCTGGACCGCCAGGGCCTGCTGCGCGACATCTCGGACGTCTTCGCGCGCGAGAAGATGAACGTCATCGGCGTGCAGACGCAGTCCGTCAAGGGCTGGGCCTGGATGACCTTCACGGTCGAGGTCAGCGACACCCAGCGCCTGGCCTTCGTGCTGCGCCAGGTGCAGGACGTGCCCGGCGTGCGCGTGGCCAAACGGCGCTGACGCCGGAATTCGCTATACTTGCGGGCTTCGAATCGATTTTCAGGCGCGTAGCTCAGTTGGTTAGAGCACCACCTTGACATGGTGGGGGTCGTTGGTTCGAATCCAATCGCGCCTACCACAACCCTGCAAGGCACCCGAACGCAAGTCCGGGTGCCTTTTGTTTTGGGCGCCGCCGCAGCGGCGGGTGCGGGCCGATACCATCACGGCCAGGCCCACCCTCTGGTGCGGCACCCGCCCGGCATGTCCCGTCCCACCTCGTCACTTCGCGCCAGCGACGCCGATCCGGCCCGCGTCGACGCCGCCATGGACGCCTTCGCGGCCGAGGCGCCCGCGCTGCCGCTGGCGGTGGCCCTGAGCGGCGGCGCCGATTCGACCGCGCTGCTGCTGGCCTGCGCGGCGCGCTGGCCGGGGCAGGTGCAGGCCTGGCATGTGCACCACGGCCTGCAGCCGGCGGCCGACGACTTCGAGCGCCACTGCAGCGCGCTGTGTGCGCGCCTGGACGTGCCCCTGCTGCGGCGCCGTGTCGATGCGCGGCCGGCCCGCGGCCAGAGCCCGGAGGACGCGGCGCGCCGCCATCGTTACGAGGCATTTGATGCTCTGGCGCTTGCCAGTCAAGCGCAAGCAGCTATCAAAACAGTAGTCATCGCGCAGCATGCGGACGACCAGGTTGAAACCATCCTGCTGGCGCTGTCGCGCGGCGCCGGGCTGCCCGGCCTGTCGGCCATGCCGGCGCGCTGGCAGCGCGGCGACGTGGCGTACCGGCGCCCGCTGCTGGGCGTGCCGGCGGCGGCCATTCGCGCCTGGCTGCGCGCGCGCGGCCAGGGCTGGGTCGAGGACCCGAGCAACGCCGACGAGCGCTACACCCGCAACCGCATCCGCGCGCGCCTGCTGCCGGCGCTGCAGGCCTGCTGGCCGGCCTATCGCACCACCTTCGCCCGCAGCGCCGCCCACGCCGCCGAGGCGCAGCAGATCCTTGCCGACGTGGCGGCACAGGACCTGGCGCACTGCGGCGTGCCGCCGCGTCTGGACGCACTGCAGACGCTGTCCGCGCCGCGCCAGGCCAACCTGCTGCGCCACTGGCTGGCCAGCACGCACGCCCAGACGCCCAGCAGCGCGCAACTGGCGGCGCTGCTGGCGCAGGTGGCGGCGGCGCGCACGCGCGGTCACCGCATCCAGCTCAAGGTGGGCGCCGGCCGGGTGTCGCGTCGCGGCGCGGTGCTGCACTGGGCGCCGGACGCCGAACGCTAAAATGCCGGGTTTGCCGCGCCAGCCCTGGCGCGCACCGATTTCGTCTTTTCCAGGCATTCCATGGCATTGATCGTTCAGAAGTACGGTGGAACCTCGATGGGCTCCACCGAGCGCATTGCGCAGGTCGCCAAGCGCGTGGCCAAATGGGCGCGCGCCGGCCACCGGATGGTGGTCGTGCCCAGCGCCATGAGCGGTGAAACCAACCGCCTGCTGGCGCTGGCCAAGGAACTGGCCCCCGGCAAGCCGACGCAGGACTATTACCGCGAGCAAGACATGCTGGCCGCCACCGGCGAGCAGGCCTCGTCGGCGTTGCTGGCCATCGCGCTGCAGGCCGAGGGCCAGCCGGCCGTCAGCTACGCCGGCTGGCAGGTGCCGATCCGCACCAGCAACGCCTACACCAAGGCACGCATCGACAGCATCGACGACCAGCGCGTGCGCGCCGACCTGGACGCCGGCAAGGTGGTCATCATCACCGGCTTTCAGGGCGTGGACGCCGACGGCCACATCACCACGCTGGGTCGTGGCGGCAGCGACACCTCCGCCGTCGCCGTGGCGGCCGCGCTCAAGGCCGACGAGGCCATGATCTTCACCGACGTCGATGGCGTCTACACCACCGATCCGCGCATCGTGCCCGAGGCGCGCCGTCTGGCCAGCCTGAGCTTCGAGGAAATGCTCGAAATGGCCAGCCTGGGCAGCAAGGTGCTGCAAATCCGTTCGGTCGAATTCGCCGGCAAGTACAAAGTGCCGCTGCGCGTGCTGTCCAGCTTCACGCCCTGGGACATCGACCTCGCCGAAGAGGCCCGATCCGGCACCCTGATCACTTTCGAGGAAGACGAACACATGGAAAAAGCCGTCGTTTCCGGCATTGCCTTCAACCGTGACGAAGCCAAGATTTCGGTGTTGGGCGTGCCCGACAAGCCGGGCATCGCCTACCAGATCCTGGGTGCGGTGGCCGACGCCAACATCGAGGTCGACGTCATCATTCAGAACATCAGCAAGGACGGCAAGACCGACCTGTCGTTCACCGTCAACCACGGCGACTTCGCCCGCGCGATGGACCTGCTGAAGGACAAGGTGGCCCCGGCGCTGGGCGCCGCCGACGTGGTGGGTGACCCGCGCATCTGCAAGGTCAGCATCGTCGGCATCGGTATGCGCAGCCACGTCGGCGTGGCCAGCAAGATGTTCCGCGCGCTGAGCGAGGAAGGCATCAACATTCAGATGATCTCCACCAGCGAGATCAAGACCTCGGTTGTCATCGACGAGAAATACATGGAACTGGCGGTGCGCGCCCTGCACCGCGCGTTCGACCTCGATCAGCCCAGCGCCGCCTGATGGTGGCATAATGCGCGCTTGCCTTCTGGAGACGTGACCGAGTGGCCGAAGGTGCTCCCCTGCTAAGGGAGTATGGGGTGTAGAGCCTCATCGAGGGTTCGAATCCCTCCGTCTCCGCCAAGATTAACCCTAAGTGATTGATTCACTTAGGGTTTTTTCTTTTGTGGCCTGTCTCCCCGCCCAAACACCCGCCCAAAGTCAACCCGGTAGGCTAGTCGTGTTGTGTGGGGTGTCTGCACTTGATTGCACGGGTCAGGGAACCGCGTTCGATCATGCTTGCGGTGATGAACGGCCCTTCGCTTGTACGTGCATCCGGCGCTCTACATCCTTGAGCAAGTCCGATGGCGTGATGTCGAGTGCGTCGCATAGCCGGAACATCAGGCGCACGCTTGGACTGTTGCGGCCAAGCTCAATCAGGGACACATAGTTGCGGTCAACCCCGGCCCGCAACGCCAAGTCCGTTTGCGTCCATTTCCGCTTTGTGCGTGCATGCCGCAGTGCCTGCCCGAATGCCTGATCTGGTTCCAAGTTGCTTGCTCAAAATATTGAGCAAGGTTCAGGCGTGATACCCTTCCAAATTCCGTATATATGCGGCAAAAAATTGGAGGGATACATTTCATGGCAATGACGGCATGCAAGGAGTGCGGGAAGGCGGTCAGCACGGGTGCGAAGACTTGCCCGCACTGCGGGACATCGGCCCCCGCGAAGAAGAAGGGCAAAGGCGGCATCGGCAAGTGGTTGCTGATCGTGTTCGCCATCGGGCTGGTGGCGGCGATCCTGCCAAAGCAGGACAAGGCTTCAACCGCAGCAAGTGCGCCACCGAAGGTTCAGGCCAAATCCCCACCACTCAAGAAGGCTGAGAAGGTTCTGCCTGAAGAGTGCAAAATCACGAAAAAAGATGGCACCCTTGACGCGCGCGAATGCGATCTTGAAGAGCTATGCAAAGATTGGGCTTTCTACAAGCGCAAGGCTGTGGAATACTCCAGAGAAGGCAACGAGGCAAAGGCGGCTGATGCACAGCGCGGCTTCAACAAGACCAATACATGGCTGAGTGCATACAGGGAGGAGGATGTTCAAGCATGCTTGAAGCGACACGGCGGATGAGGAACGCCGCCCTACTGGTGGCGTTTGCCCTTTGCAGTTTGACATTCGCACCTGCGGCGTTTGCTGACTTGTTCAAATGCACAGTAAACGGCAAGGTTGAGTACCAGCAAACGCCTTGTGCCAGCGGTGAAGAAAAAGCGCTGGACGATAGCAATCGGCGCTTGCTTCAGCGCGAGCGCGAAGCAAAGGAGCGGCTGGCAAAGCAGGAAGCTGAGGCTCTGACTGCAAGAGGCACTGTTGCCGCTGGCACCGAGGGCGAGCGCAAAGCGAGGGCGGAACAAGCCATGCGTACCTACTTTGAACAAACGCTGATTGACCCTTCTAGCGTTCAGTTTCGAAGTCTTCAGGTATTCCTTGATGTGCCCGGCTCAAAGCTACGGACAAAGGGATCAAAGACCACGCCACTTGTTGACGTGGTGTGCGGCGAAATGAACTCCAAGAACCGTATGGGTGGCTACGTTGGCTTTAGGCCGTTCTATTGGGACAGTGACGAGAAAAAGGCAGTTGGCCCTCTAGATAATCGCGACTTGGGTGCGATCATGGAAGATTTGGCACGCCGGACTTGTGCAGGCCTAAGCTAAATCCACTGCAACTATGTGGATGAAAATTATTCTTTAAGTGAAAATAGGAGGGAGCTTTGCCCATACTAAGCTTGTCATGCGCTAATTGTTCTGCGCCACTGGAAATTGATGGCGATACAGAACGATTTACCTGTGCCTATTGTGGGAGTGCTCAAATCCTTGAACGCAAGGGCGGAACGGTTTCACTGAAAAAAGTCGAAAGCGCGATCAATGCTGTTCAACGTGGTACGGATCGTACAGCGGCAGAGCTAGCGATTCCACGGCTCACGCGAGAGCGTGACGAAGTTCTACAGGAGCGTGCCGCCGCCTTGAAGGCCCATGCAGAGAGCCTTGCAAGGGCGCGCAGCGGACGATTCAAATTAACCGCCATCATTTTTGTGGCAGTGTTTTTTATTGGCGGAATGATTAATGGCTCCGTCACTGCGAAGCCTGCAATTCAAACGGTGATTAGTTTGGCTTGGGTGGCAACTTTATTCGTGCTGCCTATTTTTGTCTTTCGTAAAGTCAAACTTCCGCCCAATGATCCAAAGCGAGTGGCAAGCGAATATGATTTGCGCCTGTCTCGCATTGACGCGCATTTGCGTGCCAATCGTGAAATTTTAGACAAGCTCCCGCATTGAATGAGATTCTTGGCTACTCTTCAAGGTCGTTCGCTGTCAGCCCCTGATCCGGCCACCACGGCAGGCAAAGCCAGTTGGTGAAAACGGGCTTGAACGGGTCTTCAACGTAGCTTTGCAGCTTCCATTTCAGGTCGTTGAAGGGCTGCAAGTCAACGTCATAGACAAGCAACTTGATGGCGTCGCCAAAGCCGGGGGATGCTCGATCAATGATGGCGAAAGGGTCAGGGCCTGTCGGAAGGTCTTTAGTCTGATAGCGCAAGCCCCATTGCAGAGCTACGGCTTCCCCCCATGCAATTGATTGCAGGATGCTTTCGGGCAGCGTGTGCAAGGCTTCAGGGTTCGCCTTGTGCGCTGCTTTCGCTGCCTGCCATAGCTGCGCATCCGCCCACGTCGCAAGCTGGGATGCACGGGCATCCGGTACGGTGGCAGCAATGATCCATGCCATGGCAGCGTGTGTAGCCGGGCTGTGGCCCTTGCAATCGCCTTCCATACGCTGGGCTTCAAAGCGTTCTCGGGGATCGCTGCTGTAGGGTGCGGCGGGCTTCAGACGCGGGCTAGTGTTTGGGGCCGATTCCATGGGCTTCTTCCTGTTTCTTGAAGTGCTTCATCACGCCTTCAAAAAGTGCGTTCGCGTCTTCAACTGGCGTGAGTGCGGGGGCTGGTAAATCCAGCGCTGCCCGTGCTGCTGACAATCGCACCTGTGCGGGGTGCTGTTCGTCCATGAGGTCGGACAAAGTATCCAGCGCCTTCAATCGTTGCGCCTTCACTGCATGGAGGGAGTCGGCTTCTATGCTGGTTGTCACCTGCCCCAACAAAACGCGGAATGCCGGTAGCTGGCCCCAGCGCGTGAGGGTGTGGGGCTCCATCCCCAGCGCCTTTGCCGTGGCCTTCCTGCTTGCCCCTGCCGCTAGCGCATATACGGCCTGAACCTGCTTTGCAGATAGGCCGGTAGGCTGTTTGTCGGTGGCTGGTGCTTGTTCCATGGGGCTGAACATTCCTGAACATTGGTGAAGGTGCGGCGGTCGCTGCAATCAATTGCAGGATGGCCGGTTAGCCTTTCAAGCTGGCACCAGACACGGCACGGAACCCGGTGTTATGGGGCAGGCTGTGGCCTTCATCCTTGCGTGCTGTACCGCCCAAAATGGCAGCGGCCATGCGTCCCCCAAAATTCCGCAGCGCGTGGGCGTTGCCGGTGCCACTACGGGCATCGGGTGCCGTGGATTTGTGAATGCGGCTGAAGGCGCTGCGCGACTGGTTGAACGCTGCGGCCTTGGCTTCGTTGCGTTGCTTGCCCATGGCAGCATCAATCGCGGCCTGCAAACTGGCGTAGGTCACGGGGTTGTCACGGCTTGCCGCTGGCAACGTGCTGGCGGGCTGTTTGGGGGTGTTGAATGCCTGCGTAATAGGTTTGCCCCCGCTGGCCTGTGCGCGTGTACTCTCGGGGATCGTCCCTGCAATTGATTGCACGGGTTGCACGGGCTTTGCGGGGGCAATCGTTGCTTTGGGTGGTGCGTCCCCAATGTCACGGGAAACGCTCGCCCCCAAAATCTGCGCGAAACCGGGCAGATTCGCGGCCTTTTGGGCGGACGCTTGGATTTTCTCGCCCTTCAGAACGGGGCGCAGTGTGGTCAGGTCGATCATTTGATTTTCCCCTTCAGAAGATTTCTTGAGAATACGAAACGGGATGCGGTTTGCGCCGCGAGAAACAAGGCTGATAAAGCGGACATCGGCATTTTTCAGTTCTCGGGCAATGGTCTTGATTTTCATGATTCAATCCTTTGAAGAATATTCATGATCGCATTTTATCTGATCCATTGATTTAATTCCACCATTTAACCGCACACCCGGATAATTGCTCTCGGTATATTTTCCGGTAATGCTTTGATAGTTGAGAAAACGCCATTGATGCACCATTATTTGATGCATTTTGAATGAAAGACTGCCACTGTTTTTCATTTGACAAAGCACGGGCCTTTGACAAACTGGCAATGTGCAATGCTTGGAAAGGGTCTTCAAGCTGATCTAGGTCTCGCGCCAGAATTCCGATGTTTCTCAATCTCGCTTCTACTCTGACTAATGACGGGTGCGGGCAGTGCTGCCCCTTTGCAATCAATTGCAGGCGCTTGTCATAAACCACAAATTGCCGGGGGCTATCCTTGCTGCCCACGTAAATTGAACCCCTTTCGCTGCCTTTTTGCCAAATGTCGCCCTTTTTTGTGTGGGCAGTCCATGGCAACAAATCTTGCTTATCCACTCCCACAAAATCACGGGCAATCTCAAGGTAAGAAATTTTGCCCGCATCCATTACGTGATCCAAGCTGTAAACCGGGTCATGACTTGCGGCAAGTGTATGGAATAGGGATTGAAAATTCTTCCATGCTGGAGTGTATTCAGTGCGTAGGATGTGATTCGGCCATAGCTCCCACTGCCAATAGCGGTATTGGGTCTTGCTTATGCCCGTGGTGATCTGTGCAATTGATTGCAGGCCATCTTTCAGCATCAAGCGTGATCCGTACTGCATCCGTCTATGCTTGAGATTCTTGGACTCTGCTATATCCGCAATGCCGTGCAAGATAGACAGGGCTACGCTGTACTGATCTGGGTTCAGGGGTACAGTGATTTTCATTCTGTCTATCTTCCTTCTCTGCTCTATGACTACGGCCATTGCTGACCCTTTCATTCATTCCATGCTCTTCTTTTTACCCCTTCTTTCTCTATTTCATCTTCCCTAAACCCCCTTACTAGAGGACGGGGAGATTCAATGGCGGGGTATTGTTATTGCCAGTGACTGGCTGTTATAATGAAGACTCATTCCTTCTCTTGCTCAGAGAATTTCCCCTGCATGCCTGCCAGTATGCGGGGGATTTTTTTGCCTAGGAACTTTCTGTTTCTACGGGGGCGCATGTTTTTGGCGCATTTCTTCATGGAAAGTGCGTAGGCAAGGGATGGCGTCCCAATCATCCGCATCTATCGTTTCCAGATAGAAGCGCTTGCTAGGCGGAATATCTGGATCGCCCATTCCCCAATCGACTACCCGCAAGCCATCGGGCTTTAGCCATTCGTTGCATTCACGCAATAGGCTTTTGAATGGGCGTTGCCCTAGTCGGGATGTGTTGTTAGCCATTACGCCCCCATGGTGGTTGCGCCTTTGGCTTGTCCCAGCAGATAGGGTGCAATTTCAGTGGTGATCCAATAGGGCGCGGGGCGTTCGCCCGTGCCTATGTGGCCTGCCGGTGCTGGGATTTTCCCCGCCTTGCGTAGCTTGTAGAACTGCGCACCAGACACGGCAAACAATGACAGCATATGCCCCGTGCGTAGGCGCATAGGAAGGTCAAGGCGGATGCCGTCAAGGGGTAGGCGCTTTGCCTGCCCCTTTTTAGGCTTCTCTGGTGCCGGTGCTGCGGTTGCTTGGGGCGCTGGTGCATCGCCCTTCTTGATAATCTTCAGTGCCATTTTTCTGCCTCATACAATCAAACTCAGATTGCAGGGCTTCAGGCACAAAAAAGGAGTGCGCGGAAGCCCTACAGCTTCCCTCTGCACTCCATTGACTTATGAGGTTGCGCTAATTATATCAAGTGCTCTACTGGCGTCAATAGTTAAGCATTTACGGATTTGAGCGGAATAACATTTTCTCCCTGCACTTGCGGTAAATCCACATAATCCGCCCAATCCTGCATTAATTTTCTGCGCTTTTCAATTTGTGTGCCGTGCATGTACGCGGCTTCCACTTTGCTTTCCAGTGTGTGGGCGAGGGCTGTTTCCAGCATGTCACGGGGGTAGGCGGTTTGCTCGCCGCCCCAGGTGCGGAAGGTTGACCGGAAGCCATGGGGCACGGCTTCAAGCTGCATGCGGCGCATAACGGCGGTCAGGGTCATGTCGGAAAGCACCTTGCCCCGTGGCGAGGGAAAAACAAGGTCAGTGCCTGCCGTGGGCTCGATTGCTGCAATCAGTTGCAGGGCCTGCTTTGACAGTGGCACGGTGTGCGGCTTGCCTGCCTTCATGCGTTCGCCGGGGACAGTCCATAGCCCTTTCTTCAGGTCGAATTCTTCCCACGTTGCCCCGCGTACTTCCCCGCTACGTGCGGCGCATAGGATGGCGAGTTCAAGGGCCTTCGCTGCCGTGCCTTTCTGCTGGCGTAGCTCTTTCATGAAGGCATGCATTTCCCCGTGAGGGATTGACTTGTGGTGTTCAGTCTTTTGCACCTTGCCGGGGTTCTTCAGGATCGCATCAAGGTGGCCTTTCCAGCGTGCAGGGTTCAGGCCATCGCGGTAGCCGTGAACCGTTGCCCAATCCAGCACCTTTTCAATCCGCCCCCGCAACCGGCTTGCCGTTTCGTTTTTCGCATCCCATAGCGGGGCGTTGTCCTTGTCGGCTTGGGGCTGGTTCAATACGTCCAGCACATGAGGCAGTGCAATTGATTGCACGGCCAGTTTGCCGATGATCGGGTTAGCGTAGGTTTCAAGCGTGCTGCGCCACTGCGCGGCGTGCTTCGCGTTTTTCCATTGGCCTTCCATGCCAGCAAGGTAGGAGTCAACGCACCATGTGAAGGTCTTCAACGCGGATTGCTGCGCCAGCAATGCGGCCTTCGCGGCCTGCTTTTCTGCTACGGGATCAATCCCCTTGCCGATGGCTTCCCGCGTGTCTCTGGCCTTGCTGCGGGCATCCGCAAGGGAGATTGAGGGGTAGCCCCCCAAACCGATTTCACGGCGCTTGCTGCCCGTTCTGACGCGAAGAATCCACGTCTTCCCGCCTGTGCTGCTGACTTCCAGAATCAGGCCAGCTACCCCGCCCACGGCATGCGATCCGGGGGGAAGGTTCTTCACTTCCAGTGCTGATAGTTCCTTCGCTACCTTCGGCATGCCTGCCCCTTCCATGCTTTGATCTTGGCTTGCGTGTGAATCCCTGTTCGGGAGTCTCACCAGCGGTCTGCAATTAATTGCAGCGGGCTCTATGAATACCCGCCCAAACACCCGCCCAAAATTTTACGCTAAAGGGTGAATTTCTGTAAACGTTTGGAGATATGTTTTTGGTGTTTTCCATTGTGTGACGCTAACTTACGTCAACTCTAGGAGAGGATTGGAAAGGTTCAAAAATTCGATTACAGCGGACTCCGTCTCCGCCAGAAGAGCCTGCACGAGCGGCCCACGGGCCGCTTTTTTCATGCCCGCATCTGTCTGTCATGCCTGCCTGCGCGCGGGCTGGCGACGCAGCCACGACAAAAAAAGCCCCGGAACCTGAGGTTACGGGGCTTTGGCGTGCATGAGGCGTTGATCTGGCTGTCGGTGAAACGGGATTTCTTCATGGAGCCTCCTCGGGTAAGGGTACGAGAGAACCCGGTTTCTGGCGTCAGCCAACCTGTGGGGGGATTGCCATCGCAGCCTGTGTCTGGATATTGGGTGCTTTTTCCTTCGTGGCATCACTCTGCAAGGGTGGCGAAAGACCGCAGCCAGGGATCGAGGTGGGCAATGTCGAATGTTCTGGTCTCGAACATCTCGATCACCTCGGCATGAATCTGCATCGGAGCACGATGCAAGCGCCAGCCATTGATGCGCAGAAACACGTCGGCAGCGGCGAAGGCGTGATCTTGCCCCGGTATTCCCGGACCCGCCCTATTCGCAACGTAACGCCGCATCCTTGACGGTTGAGCGGCGTGCCTGGGCGGCCTGATGCCGCCGGAACTCTCTGGGTGAACGCATTTTCAACGACGAGTGCGGATGCACCTCGTTGAAGTGCTCGAAAGCCGCTGGCAACTGAGCCAGCACGGTGGCCGCGTCGCTCAGGTCCATGCGGGCCACGTAGTCTCGCTTGAACGTGTTGACGAAGCTCTCGGCCATGCCGTTGCTCTGCGGACTGCACACCGGCGTGTTGATCGGCTTGAGGCCCAGTGAGCGGGCCACCCCTCGGGTCTCGGCCGCGATGTAGGCGCTGCCGTTGTCGCTGAGGAATTCCAGCCAGTGATCAGGGGGCACCGCCTCCACCGATCCAAAGCGTTTCTCCACCGCCTCGATCAACATCTCGCGCACCGGCTCACCGGGCAGCCCTTTGCCCTCCCATGCTCGCCAGGCGATCACTTCGCGGTCGCAGCAATCTTTGGCGAACGTGGTCGTCACCGTCTGTCCCGAGTCGCACTTGATCTCCAGCCCATCGGAGCACCAGCGCAGATCGCTGCGCCCCACGGCCACGGTGCCCTCGTGTGTTCGGCTGGACTGGCGCCGTCGGGGCGCCTTGGGCAGCAGCAGCCCGGCCAGGGCCATCACGCGGTAGGCGCGCTTGGGATTGACCCGTGCGTCGCCTTGTGTGCTGCGCTGGCGGTTGACCAGGGCACAAGCGCGTCGATACCCGTAGCTGGGTAGCTCTGCGATCTGCTCCCGGATCTCGGCCAGCAACTGCGCATCGCCCGCTGGCGTGCGCCCCTTGCGACCATCACGCCAGTCAGGACTGCGGTGATGCAGCTCATGCACATGCGAGCGCGCCACGCCCAGCGCCCGGCAGACCGCTTTCATTGGTCGTCCCCGGGCAACAAGGGCGAGCGCGCAATCCACTTTTTTTCGGCGGCGTACTCCACGGCTTCCTTGAGGATTTCGTTCTCCAGGGTCTTCTTGCCCAGCACCCGCTGGAGCTTGGCGATCTCGGCTCGGGCAGCAGCCAGTTCCGAGGCCGGAACCACCGCTTCCCCGGCACTGACGGCCGTCAGGGCGCCTTGGCGATCGAGCTTTCTCCACTGGAACAGCAAGCTGGCAGCCACTCCTTCCTGACGCGCCACCAGCGACACGCTCATGCCCGGCTCATAGGTGCGCCGCACCAGCGCGGCTTTCTCCGCAGGGGACCAGCGCCTGCGGCGCTGGTCTTTCAAGATGACTTCAACAGTGTCCGTATGCCTGGTCGTACTCACAGTCCTACTCCTATCTTCAAAGATAAGCGATAGGACGGGTCCGGGGTTTCAGGGGGCTATCTCAGGCGATGCGTTTGTTGCCATCCACGAATGGATGGTTGATTGCCAAGCTTTCCAGCAGCGCGGCCGCTTCAGCCACGATGTCGTCGTAGTAGCCGGTCTGCGGGCGGAACAAGGCGGCCTCCAGCGCACCCGGATCACGCACACTCGGTGCGCCGCCGTAACGCTGCATCAGCACGGTGTGCATGCCGAGCACATCGGCCACGGTCAAATGATCGCGCGGCACGGCTTACTTGGCCAGTTCACGGTAGAGGCTGTCGAACTCATCCAGGCTGGACGCGAACGAGGCCATGACGTGGCGACGGGGGCGTTCCTTCTGTTGCCGGTCGATGTAGTCGCGCAGGGCGTCATCCAGCACCGCCTGGAACTGGCGTCCCTGGCTCTCGGCGATCTGGCGCAACGCCGCGAGCACGTCGGGCGCGGCCTGGGAAGAAAATTTCTCGCGGACGGCAGCAGTCATGGCCTCTCCATCATGATTTATCTTGACGTTTCATGCTATATCAAGATGAGGCCCTGCGCCACTCTGTCCGGCCTGGTTCGATGCCTGACCCTAGGAGGCTGTCGGACTTGGAGATCGCCGGCTGCAAATCGACCGCAGCGGCCCATTTTTCACCGGCTTTTTGCCCGAGCTCGGCTATTGGGCTGCAAATCCGGCAAAAACTGGTCTCGCTGGGGCCGATTTTGGCTACGCCGCTCTTCGAGAACGCTTTCGGCGCTCCAAGCCCGACAGCCTCCTGGGCTGACTGGTCGCCTTGGTTGACGCTGAACAGGCTCGCGTAGGTTGTTGATCTTGTAAATCAACGACTGCGCCTACCGCAGGCCAGACAAGGAATAGAGACGGCCCTGGCGAGAAAGCGGCCGACTGCCGGCGTTTCGACTGGTGGCCACCCGCAGCACAGGTGACCGCAACCCCGCGTGGCGTGGTGCTCTCAGGCAAGAAAAAGGGCCCGGAGAAAACCCGAGCCCTTGTGTGTGGTGGTGGATTTTAACAGCAAATGGAACCGAATATCTTCACTGTGACGCCCAAACAGTAATGTCCCCTCTGCCCCAGATAGAAGTGTCCCCTTGTTGTCGACACGAAGGGGTACGAGGTGCAGGTGCTGATGAGTGTGAAGGAAGCGGGAAGGCTGGCCGTGCTGAGCCAGGTGCTGCAGCGGCAACTGAGCCAGGCGCAGGCGGCGCAGCAGCTGGGCCTGTCGG
>WBZM01001113.1_pt1 | contig 29237 bp, 54 predicted proteins | sample 5204271 | NCBI WGS metagenome assembly WBZM01 (sample SAMN12344346, study PRJNA552823) | activated sludge metagenome | biome: Activated sludge suspended growth; feature: Nitrification reactor; material: Wastewater; isolation source: activated sludge from nitrification reactor of wastewater... | reverse complement strand
GCACATACTGCCAATAGTGCTGGAAGGTAGAACAGAAGCACAGACCTACGTTGAGCCATTTGCTGGCGGAATGAATATGATTGACAAAGTTGATGGAAAACGAATAGCAAACGATATTCACTACCACTTAATAGAAATGTGGAAAGCCCTTTGCAATGGTTGGAAACCACATAAGATAAGCAGTAACACATATCATATCGTAAGACTAAACAGAGAGCAATACGAACCACATATCGTTGGTTGGGTTGGTTTTAATTGCTCTTATTCAGGCAAATGGTTTGGTGGCTTTGCAGGAGAAACAAAAACCAAAATAGGAACGATAAGAGATTACCAAACTGAAGCAATAAACAATGTGGCAAAGCAAGTTGAAAAAATGAAAGGTGTAATATTCCAAAACAAACCTTACTATGAATTAGAATTACCACCAAAAAGCATTGTTTATTGCGACCCACCATACGAGGGAACAACAAAGTATGCTAACGAATTTGACCACAATCTTTTTTGGAATTGGGTAAGGAATATTAGCAAACAAGGACATACAGTATTTGTAAGTGAATACAATGCACCTGCTGACTTTGAATGTGTTTGGCAAAAAGAGGCAAAATCTTCTTTATCGGCAAACGGCAAAATCGGAGGAAATAAGGTGAGCGTGGAAAAGCTTTTTAAATTTTCTCCCACAAATGTTCAATAGTAGCAGTATCGTAGCACTTGCAGGTAACGTTTTGCGTATTGGCGTTGTTGCCAACAAGAATGTTGAATTGAAAAACTAAATTTAAAATATATGGAAAATGATAATTTGAAACAAGAAGGCAATAACGCTAATACGCTGTTATGTGCCGTTAATTCTGAACCAATGTATGTTGCACAGGGATTACTTAAAACTTGGAAAGAGGAAAAGGCTTTAGATACAAGCACGAGCAAGGTTGCCCCACTCGAATACTACCTTAGATTTAATTACGAAGAAAGGTATGTAAAACTTTGCAGACGTTTGGGTGTTGAACCTTGCGGATTTGGTGCGTGGTTACGAAAGCCGATTAGTAGTGTTGTTTAATGGCACATAACATTGAGTGTATGTGTAGTGCAGCCTTGCACATACTTTCAATTTACAACTAACTTATTGGCTGCATTACATATACACATTGTTAGCGGTATGTGCTTTATACTTAATTTTATGAAAAAAATTGTAGCAGTTTATAAAAAGAAAAAACTCAAAACAAATTGGGGATTTGTATTTGATACAGATGTTCAGATGTTTGTTGAAAGATTTATGGATAAAATTCATATTAGTACAAACGATTATTGGTTATGTTTTGATGAAGATAAACCAGAAGGTATTTATACTGATGTGAAAGTAATTCCAATAGAAAATAGTGAAGGTCGTGTTATTGATGATAGGTTCATTTTTTAGCATTACCGCTAACGCCGAGCTAAACGCAGTGCCCCGCTTAGGGGCATTGTCGTTTTAGCGGATGTTGGTGGCTGTTTTCCCTCTCCTTTTGTTCATTTCGTCGAAGAAATATATACATTCGTCGAGTGTTTTCAGAATATTTAAGATGGCCCACGAATAGAGAGAGGGATATAGCACCGTAAAAATCCTATGGGGTCTATTTGTAGACCCCTCTCTATACTGAAAACAATAAAATTAACAATCATGGCAAAAGGAATAACTTTTTCGTATGAAGTACGGCTGGACAAAGCAGCACAAAACATTCGCCAACAAAAAGAAGTTGGTAGTACAGTTCTAGAAGCAGATTATACATCTAAACCGGGTAAATGTATTTTGAAGGTCTTCAGACCAGAACCATTACCTATATTAGACGAATATGTAGATTGTATACCTACATTTCGATAATTCTCGATTCGCGAATTGCAAATTGTAAATAACATTACATACCTTTGTGGTTCGTTCTTTGAAATTGACAAAGAGCAATTTTGTATTTAAAATAATTTCATTTTCGAGTCCCACTTCCGCAACTAAAATTCTTTGACATGGTAACTAAAGTATGTACTTGCAAACAATGTAGAGCAAAAAAGAAAAAAGTTCGTACTTCAGTTAGAAAGTATTTTAAGAGACAAATTTCTAAATGGAGACGTAAAGCTAAAGAAGGACAGGTTAAAATGTTTTATTGGGCTTAAAAATGTAAGTTAGGTCGCGCCTAACTGATTTGAGGATGTGATTACATTGAAAGCAGAGAACCCTCAATAAGAATGACAAAAACCTCTGCCCAAGCTCCGTTAGTCAAGTGGTTAAGATGCTTCACTTTCTCTGAAGCGGCGAGAGTTCGATTCTCTCACGGAGTACAAAAGATTGTTACAGTTTGTAACTGATTATGTATAAGGTTACAAATCACTATTATTCTCCCGTAGCTTAGTTGGTAGAGCATCCCGCTTTTAACGGGAGGGCCGTTGGTTCAAATCCAGCCGGGAGAACAATGTAACAAATGTTTACTAAATTTGTTACAATTAAGCAAGCCGACGCAGCAGAGATGGCGGTTCTGCACCAGACTGTAAATCTGGCCCCACAGGGTAAACATTGGAGGTTCGAATCCTTCCGGGGGCACAAATAGTCTTATAGCTCAATTGGTAGAGCGCCACACTGATATTGTGGGGGTTAATGGTTTGAGTCCATTTAAGACTACAATAAGTAAAAAGGGTAGTAATGCTACCTTATTGTTAACCAAATTAAATGAAATGCGAATATGTCTAATAGCAACACTATTTATGATGCTAAAATCTCAACCATATCAAGATACTCTCTATAAAGGAGAACTTGATATAGAACCTGTTGTAACAGGTTTAAAATTAAACCCACAAGAAGTAGAAAGTCTGGCTCGAATTGTTTATGCAGAAGGAAGTGTAAACAAAGAAGATTATGAAGCCATTGCTCACGTTGCAGTGGTTAGAGCAAAATACAAAAACAAAAGTGTAACTGAAATTATATCCAACAAGAAACAATTTAATGGATATAAAAGTAAAAAATGGTATAAAACACCAAATGTTGAAGCTTACGCTGCTGCTACTAAAGCTTTAACAGGTCAATTGTGGGATAAATATCCTCGCAATTTATACTATTTTCATAACCCCAAAACAGCTACCAATAAATCTTGGGTAAAATATATTTCCCAATATAGTATTGGTATGATAGGAAATCACGAATTTTGTTTAAATATAAAAATTAAGTGATGGAAACAAAAACAGAAACAAAAGTAAAAACATGTCCTACTTGTAAAGGTGCTGGAGAAGTTGAAGTTAAGCGGGAAAGACATATTGAATCAGTTAGAACCTGCCCTACTTGCAAAGGTAGCGGGGAAGTAAAAGCCAGATAACATGAAAATAGTAAATGTAGAACCAGAAGAAGTAAATGAGATAATTGATGCTCTCAAACCCTGGGAGTCTATCATTATCCAAAAGACAGACAGAAAAAATAACAAAATTGTTGTTACAATCGAAGAAGATACGGCAAATTTGTTAGGCTTAGAAGAAGAACCGTTTTACATGAGAGACGGAAGCGGTTTAGATTAGGTTTTTTATGATTGTATAGGTTTTTTGGAAGGGGGTAATACCCCCTTCTTTTTTAAATTTAAAAAATATGAATATTACATGTAACTTATGTGACGGACAAGGATATACAAGAATTATCATAACTCGTAAGGGATTGGTTTATGAAACTTGTACAAGTTGTAACGGAACAGGTGTTAAAAAATGGGTTGTATGAAGACTTGGTTTTGGGACTTGGAAACACTGAATATATTTACAGCCACTTTTCTGAATTTAGAAACAGAAGAAATAAAACAGTTTGTTATTTCAGATAAAAGAAATGACAGAAAAGAATTGTTTCAGTTTTTAGATAATGAAGTAGAATGGTTGATAGGATACAATTCTATATTTTTTGATGCTCAAATCATAGAATATATGTACAGGTATCCAGATTGTACAGCTTTAAACATAAAAAAATATGCTGAAATAATAACATCTGAAAATGATAGAAAGCCAGATGTACCAGAATGGCAATTGCGGCATAAACATCTGGATTTATTTAAAGCATTGTCTTTAAGTGTTAAAGCAAAACGGACAGGGTTAAAATGGACAGAGTTTCAAATGGACTTTGAGAATATAGAAGACATGCCATCAGAAGGAGATGGTGATACATGGTTAGAGCAAATATTATCATATAATTTAAATGATGTGTTAGCTACAAAAAAGCTATTTGACACACATTATCACGAAATTAAACTTAGAAAAGAACTAACTAAATCTACAGGAGTAAACATACTTAACTCTACAGAACCAGACATGGCAAAAAAGATATTTGCAAGACATTTATCTAAAGCTATGAATATTTCTGAAAAAGATTTAAGAACAATGGGTACTTATAGGAAAGAAGTTAGTGTAAAAGACATTATCTTTCCTTATATAGAATTTAAAACAGATGGTTTTAACCAAGTGTTACAAGCGTTTAAAAATTTAAATTTAGCTTCAAAGGAAAGATTTGATTTTACCTACAAATATCAAGGAATAGATATTTCTTTTGGCTTAGGCGGAATTCATGCGGCTCCAAAAAACAAAATTTTTGAATCAAATCAGGATTATGTTATAAAGACGTTTGATGCGGTTTCATACTATCCCCATTTAATGTTTCAGAATGATTTGTGCCCTGCCCACTTACCCAAAGAAGTGTTTTTACCTTTGTACAAAGGATTTTATCTACAAAGAAAACAGATTCCAAAATCAGACCCGACAAACTATATTTATAAAATTTTGCTGAATTCAAGTTATGGACTTACTAATGATGAATTTAGTTTTTTGAGAGATAGATTGGTAACACTTGCTATTTGTATAAACGGACAATTGCTATTAGCTATGTTAATGGAAAAGTTAACATTGGAAATACCTAATAGTCAAATGATTATGTTGAATACAGATGGTGGAGAGCTATTAATACCAAAAAGCGAAGAAGAAAAATATCAAGAAATATGTAAGTGGTGGGAACAACTTACACAAATTCCATTAGAACATGAAGAATATCAAAAGTTGATAATAGCGGACGTTAACAATTACATCAGCATATTTACTAATGGAAAAACTAAATGTAAAGGTAAATTTGAATTTAAAAATATTCCTTTACATAAAAACAAATCTCACAGTATTATACCAAAAGCAGTATTCAATTACTTTGTGAACAATGTACCTATTGAAGATACTATTTACAAAGAACAGAATATCTACAATTTTTGTGCAGGAGTTAAGTCTAAAAAGACAGATAAGAAAGGTGCAAATTGGTATGAATTGTGGAGTATAGACAAAAATGAAGTTAAAAGAGAAAAATTAAGTAAAACTGTAAGATACTTTATATCTAAACAAGGAAAACATTTAATGAAGTGCTATGAAGACGGTAGTCATGCACATGTAGAAGCACCATTAAATCTTGGGAAAATGAAAAAAGATTGGAAAGTAACGTATTTTAATAAGTCATGGTTTCCAGATAATTTTTCAGATTACAACATAGATTACATATTCTACATATATAAGGTGAGAGAGTGGATAGTGGATTTGGAAGGAAACATTAATCAACTAAAATTACTATGAACAGAATAGTATTAACCGAAGGAATAGACTTTTTAAAGTTACCGAAACCTAAATATACAATAGGTCAAGAGGTGTATTGTTTTGAACACGGGCTTTCTTTACAAGTCATTAAAAAGCAAAAAATATCAGAAATTTATTTTAATATTAATTACTTCAATAATGATTATAAAGAAGCTTTTGATTACACAATATCTTATATTTTAACAGATTCTTACAGAGAACTTATTGGCGAAGATAATTTATACCCAACTCAAGAATTAGCTATAAAAGCTTATAATATCTGGAAAATTGAAAAATTAAAGAAAACTAAAGAATTATTAATAAAAAACATCGAGGAATCAGAAAATGCAATAACTCGATACAAACAAAGATTAAATGAATTATGAAATGTCCTAAATGTGAAGCAATCAACGCATCATTGTTGGACAGTTTTACAGGATTAGAGGAACCTTTGAAAACAGTTATATTGGTAAGAGAGGGGTATGTTGAAAATACACACTTAAAAATGTTTACATTTAATACTAAGCATTATTATATGTGTATTGGTTGTGGAGAAGTATATGATGAACAACTTATACCAACAAATTTAAATATATCTTATGAAAGACGCAAGTAGAATACCAAAAGACAAAAAATCTGTCGAAAAGTTTTTAAAAGAATTTGAAACTTCTAACCAACCACAAGTATTAGAAGCTTGTAAATATTGTGGCAGAAGAGTCAAAAAAATATGTAAAACGGTAAAACAATATGCCGATTGTCAATTAAACAGATAATAAAATGGGCCAGTGGATAATCACAGGAAAAAAATATCAAGTAGATGCTGTCGATAAAAAGCTTAAAAAAGATGCACACATTAAAGGTGAAAGACCCGGAGATGGCAGTAAGCTAATTATTGATACAAAAAATGTCGGAGAAGACCGAAAAGTAATCGATGCTGTTTACGAAGAAGGTGCTAAAATTAAAAAATAATGCAAAAACTATTAGTACTAATAGGTATATCCGGTTCCGGTAAAAGCACTTATGCAAAGGAATTATGCAATTCCGATAAGTCTTATGTTAGAATTAACAGAGACAGCATAAGAGAAATGCTTGTTGGCTACCAAAACTTTTACAAAAGAGATGATGTAAAGCAGATGGAAACACTTGTTCAAAAAATTATCGAGCATTGTGTAACATCTGCTTTATCATCTGGAAAGAATGTAGTTTTAGATGAAACCAATTTAAATTACAATCCTGCTAATTTTGATAAAATAGCAGACAACTGTCAAATAGAATATCAACTTTTTGAAGTAAATCCTGATGTAGCTAAAAACAGAGTTTACAGAAGAGACTTTGCAGAATATGTTGAAGAAGATGAACAACAATGGATTGATTATTCAAATGAGCCTGAAGTAGCTTATATTGATAAACAACACGAAAGGTTCGAAAATTTAAAACTAAGATTAAGATGAAGCAAATATTAACAATTTTGTTTTTGCTGGTATCAGCAGTATGTTTTTCACAAACAGCTTACACTTATAATTACGCAGCTAATCCGACTACCAAGAACAGTCATAGAGAAGTCAAGTCAACTATTAAAATAGCTACTACTCTTGAAACTGTTACTGTTGTAGAAGGAGGAGTTAGTGCTAAATACAACATTGTAAAGTTGTTACAAGCTTTGCCAGAAGAATACAACCTTTTGTCTTTAAGTGGAGAAAGATTCTATATCACTAAAGACTACACTATTCTTTACGCAGCAGAAGGTTATGCAAAAAGAGTATGGTCGAATATGCAGATATTGATTAAATAAGAGAGAGTTTTTTTCACATGAAATGCCGGTGTAGACAAGTTCTATTACCGGCATTTTTATTTAAATTACAAACCTATGACATGGTTATTTGTGGCATTTTTTGCCGGAGTAGTTGTTACACTTGCAGCAATAATTGCAGGTATTTTGTATTATCTAAATCGTTTTAAAGACCCTAACGATGAAGCATGATGATATTATGATTCGTATGAAAGAAAATTACGAATCAAGAAGTAAAACCTTTTTGATAAGAAGAACACCGGTAATTATTAGAATTGACGGAAAAGCTTTTCATACATACACAAAGGGTTTAAACAAACCATTTGATGAAGACTTGATTGAAGATATGCAGTCAACAGCTATTTATCTTTGTCAGCACATTCAAGGAGCTAAGTGTGCGTATACTCAATCTGATGAAATTAGTATCTTAGTTACTGATTTCGATACTTTAACTACAGATGCTTGGTTTGACTATAATGTACAAAAAATGACATCTGTTAGTGCAAGTTTGGCTACTGGAATATTTAATTATCTACGTTTTCAAAGATACTATTCTACAAATCAACATTTAATTGAACATTTTGGAGCTACAGAAGATGAGATACAAATGGAAGAGGTTTATTATAAAATAGATGTTGCAGATATAATAAATTATTTTCCTATAAAACAATTGTTGGCTAATTTTGATTCCAGAGTATTTAATATACCACCAGATGAAGTAGGTAATTACTTTTATGCAAGACAAAGAGATGCCGTTAAAAACAGTATAAGTATGCTTGCACAATCTTTGTATAGTCATAAAGAACTGCATGGTAAGAACGGAAATGAGATGCAGGAAATGTGTTTTCAAAAAGGACATAACTGGAATGATTTACATTGGAGTGAAAAGAGAGGTAGTTTTATCATTAAAAATCTTTATGTAAATAATGAAATTGCTTCAATCGAAAACGGCTTGTTTAAAGAAAATGAAGATTGGTATAAAATAGACCCAATAGTTTCAGGTAAAGTAATGACAAATACTAAATTAGAAAATCCTATTATTAGGAGTAAATGGGAAATTATTGAAACACCTGAAAGATTTACTCAAGCCAATTTTGTAAAATTTTTATGAATACAGTGATTTTCTTTTTCGCAACGGTTATTATTATGATAGAAACAATGTCACTAAAAGATTTTGGGCTAATAATGAAATAACAATTAAACGGCTAAAACCGGGTTAAAACTAATCTAAAAGGGTCGCAAAGGGATAGGTTGAACACATTAGTGGGGCTGTCCCAAAAGATTACAAGTGCGCACTTGTATGAAACCTAAACAACCAAAGGTTGGTTTTATACCCGGTTCTTTATATGCTATACTTATGATAGGCGATTCTCAAACATTAAAGGACTTTAAAAAACAAATACTGTTATTAAATCTTCCTTTGTTAGAAAGAAAATGGGATATTATAAACTTTAACTTTATAAGTAGATGTGAGGAAGCTATTAGTAGAAAAAAGCATTTTTTAAAATTGGTAGAAGACGACAAAACCTTAAAAGAAATAGCTATTGATATGAAGTTGTCAATAGAAACCATAAGATACTTTAACCGAAAATATATTAAAAATGTTAAAATTTGAACAACTATGTCCGCCATTTCAGCCTGATAAGGTCTGGATTACGGCGGACACTTAGATACATTATAGCCATAAAAATATTTGTAAAGGAGAAAGTAACTGGCCCGATAAAGACAGTTGCAGAGACTTTAATACAATATTTGAAATGAATCAGCGTATTGTTGATGGTATCAACAATAATGTGCCGGAAAACGGATTACTTATTCATTGTGGAGATTGGAGTTTTGGTGGACAAGAAAAAGTATTTGAATTTCATAAAAGACTGAAAGTTAAAAATATATTAATAACAAGAGGCAACCATGACCATTTAATATGGCCTTTGGAATTGCATAATGTAATTATTGATGATATAAAATACTTGCAGTTCGAAACATTCAAGTTTGTTTTTTGTCATTACCCAATGCTTCATTGGCATGAAATGAATAGAGGAAGTTTTATGTGTCATGGGCATTTACATGGAGACGAAGATGAAGTAATTAAAACAATTCATCAAAATTACCGTACAATGGATGTAGGAGTTGATGTAGCTTATAAGCTATTTGGTGAATACAGGCCATTTAAATTGACTGAAATAATTGATATGTTGAAATATAAAGGTACAATAGAAAGGCATGAAGACAGAGAAAGAAATATTGGAAATGATTGATGACAATCAGCAAGAGTTAGACAGTATGCTGGAGGCTTTAAAAGAAGAAAAAGCCAAACCTTTTTACGAAAGAGACGACGAGTATATTCAACAATTTCGTAAAGAGATTGCAAGTACAAGAAGTTATATTAACGCTTTACGTTGGGTTTTAACATAATTAGCTAATAAAAATATAAATGATGTACAAACTACACAATAACACAAACCATTATGCTGAAATCGTACAACTTAAAAATCCAATTAAACATCCAAATGCAGATAAACTTCTGATTTGGAACATAAACGGATTTGATGTTATTACGGATTTAAGCTATAATGAAGGAGATATTTGTGTGTATTTTCCTTTAGAGTGTCAAATCAATCCTGCTTTCTTGGCATATCTCAATATGTTTTCAGACAGCACTTTGAATAATGATACAACAGCTAAAGGGTATATGCACAAAACGGGCAGGGTAAGAGCAGTTAAACTACGGGAAGTTTTATCAGACGGTATTGTTATTAAGTTTGATAACTTTGCAAAATGGGTTTCTGAAAGAGGATATACTATAAAAGCTGAAATTGGTGCACAATTCAATGATATTGACAAACTTTGGATTTGCAAAAAATATGTTGTAGTTATTTCTGAACCAAAAGAAAACAATAAAAAGGTTAAAGGAAGACAGCCTAAAGCACAAGATTTTCTTATTGATGGACAATTTGCTTTCCATGAAAAAACAAAGCATTTACAAAAAGAAATCGGGACATTGCTTCCTGCTGATATAATTACAGTTTCACACAAATTACATGGTACAAGTGCTGTATATGCTAATGTACTTGTAAACAGAAAGCTTTCTTTTTTTGAAAGATTGCTTTCTAAATTTGTAAATATTGAAAAGCTGGTATACACCAGAATGTACAGTTCCAGAAGTGTATTGAAATTTATTGAAAAGTTTTGGCACACAAAAGAACAAGGTTATTACAATATTGATGTTTGGGGAACAGTATATGAAGACATTAAAGACAAAATCAAAAAAGGTTATACTCTTTATGGAGAAATCATTGGTACGGTAAATGGAAAACAAATCCAAAAAGGATATGACTACACTGCATTGATGACAAATAACACTTATGAATTTTTTGTCTATAAAATTACATATACTACACCTGAAGGAATTGTAATGGAGTTAGATTGGGCACAAATGCAACATTATTGCAAAAAGCACAATCTGCAACTTGTTCCGTGTGAGTTTTATGGACAAGCTTCTGTTTTATTTCCTTACTTTCAAGACAATCTGGATGAATGGAGAAAGTCTATAATTACTACATTATCTGAAAATATTGAAAAGAATTGTATCTATTGTAATAACAAAGTACCGTTTGAAGGTGTTGTGTTAAGAATAGAAGGTGATAGTCCTCAAAGGTTTAAACTGAAATCTCAAGCGTTTAAACTTATGGAAAGCAAGCAAATGGATGAAGGAGTAGTAGATATTGAAGAAGTTAGTTAGTTTTTCATGGCATGGATTCGAGGTGAGGGGAAACCCTCACTTCTTTTAATTTACAATTATGGAAGAAGACAAGTTTATAGAAAAATTAAAATTAAAGTACGAGTATGCGTATTTTTTTAGCTCCTGACGGATTATGGAGATGGATTTTTAGAAATCTAATAAAAGAAAATAAATTATGAAAGAAATAGATATATTATTTAAAATATGTGCAGTGGGCTTTTTTATAATGTTTACTGCAACAAATATGGCCACATACTATCAAAACAAAGAAAAAGACGATAGTATAGTCATTTATGTAGAAAATATTGAAGCCGGATGGGTGTCTTCTCAATTAATGGAAGACGGTAAAACTCTAAGTGAATATAAAAAAGCACTTAATGGTGCGATGGATGCAGGAGAAATAACTGGATACCAGATATACAAAGGCGGAAAAATGTATTACTCTAACCAACAAACGCAATGAAAAACTTATACATCTTACCAACAAATAAACCGAGTAGATTAGTTAAAATTTACAATGATGTTAATAGAGAAACTTTTACATTAAAATTAGATGTTGAAGTAAATGACTCATTTAAAGAATATGTTAATATTTACATCACTTCTGATGAAGAAATTAAAGAGTGGTTTATTGTAAATGGAATTAATGGATATTCACAACCTATGAAATATTCTATTATGTTCCCTAAAGATAAATTCCCAAATGGACACGATAAAAATAAACTTAATTTATTAAGTGTTATTTTAACAACAGAGCAAGACTTAATCAAAGATGGTGTTCAAGAAATTGATGATGAGTTTTTAGAATGGTTTATTAAAAATCCAGACTGCAATAGTGTTGAAGTTGAAAAAGAATATAACGAAGAAAGAATAGTTGACAATAGAGATATTGGAGATTATTCTTACAAAATAATTATCCCAAAAGAAGCTGCTAAATTAAGTATTGTAAGAGTTTATGGTGTAAATGTTTCATTTATACCAGAATCTTTTGATATATTTTGTGAAGATAGTGAATTTATGTCTATGGCAGAATCTCAAGGTAATGTATGGTCTTTAGAAGGCTTTGAAGACGCATTTAATGGTAATGTTATAGATATTGAATCTCTCTTTATAAGATTTATAAAAACAAATAACTATGACGGAATTGACTAAAGAAGATATTCAACAAATAGCCGAAAGGCTTAAATATGACTACAATCTTCCTGAATTTTCACAAGAAAGGTGTTTTGTAATAGGCTTTGTTGAAGCTTACGAATACCTAAAAAATCTTTATGAGCATGACAAGAGACTTAATACAAAAGAAGGCAGAAGAACTTGCCAAGACGAATAACGTTCTCTTACTATTTTCTGTAAGATTAGGTAAGACCAAAACATCTCTTGAAATTGCTAAAAATTTTGGTAATAAACATTTAATAGTTACAAGCGAAACTCTTATAATTGACACTATCAAAGGTGAAATTGTACAATGGGGTTTTAATCTTGACAATTACACTATTATTTGTTACGATAGTCTTCATAAATACGTTAACTCTGAATTTGACTGTGTAATACTTGATGAATGTGAGCACATAACCGAACTTAATCTTGGTTACTTACAAACAATAAACACAAAACGATGGGTAGGTTTATGCGCAAAGATGAGTTTAGACAAGAAGAAGTTGCTTAGAGAACTTTTTCCGTTTGTCCAATACAGAGTTACTTATAATGAGGCTATCGACGCAGGTATATTAGGTGAGCCTAAGTTTTATATCTTAAATATATATCTGGATAACAGAATACAAAATTGGATTTATGAAAGGAGTCTAAGAAAGTATGATAAAAATCCTGTTATTACTTGTGATTATAAAGACAGATTTAAATATTTAGGTAAACCTAATAACCTGAAAATCAGATGTACGGCACAAGAATATTACTCACTGCTTGATGAAAATATAGAGTATAAAAAGCAACAGTTTTTTCAAAATAAAACTGAAGCGTTTAAAAATATGTGGCTTCAGGCAGGAAATGGTAGAAAAAAGTGGTTAGGCAAATACAAAACAGAAGTTGCACAAGAAGTCATCAATTGGCTACGAATGCGACAAAAAAGGTTTATGGTTTTTTGTACAGATATTGCCCAATGTGAATTGCTTGGTAGAGGTGACGGTGTTACACATAGCAAAAACAAAAACGATGATGCTATAATTAAATTTAATAACAATGCTGTAGATGAGTTATATGTAGTAGATAGAGGTAAAGAAGGGATTACTATCTATGGTATTGAAGAAGGTTTGATTATACAAGCATCAGGAAGTGACACGGCTAATTACCAAAGAGCAGGTCGATTGGGTATAGCAGAAAAACCAGTTGTGTACATATTGTGTGTTAAGCACACAAGAGACGAAGACTATATAAAGAAGTTAAAAGAAGATATAGATAATAAGTTTATTGAGGAGATAGATTATAGGGATTTTAAAACTTTAAATAACTTCTATGCAAATTAATCCTGAATTACTAACCCAAATTGAAGAAGATGGGTTAAACAAGACCGAAGCGTTATTGTTTTGTTTTGCGCTTCATTACGAACTGGACATGTCTATTCTGCAATCTAAGATTATAGGAGAAGACAACGAAATGTTTTATAGAATTAATCTTACAGACAGAGACATTGAAACCAATACCTACAAATTGAAGATTCCAGTGTTTTTGTCTGAAGATTATTCTGATAAGTTTAAAGAGCTTGTTAAAGCATTAAAACAAAGAGGATTTACCTCAAACGGGCATCCTAACAACCAATGTAAATATTCGGTTTTAGATACATCGGATATGACAAAACAAGCATTTGAAAGATTTTATTATTCAGATATTGACATGAACAAGTTAATAAACTGCATAGTAGATTATTACGCTCGAACAGAAATGCCTGTTAAACTTGTTAAATTTTTTGATACTATAGCGTCTATTGAATACGATAGCTACACTGAACAAAATAACTTTTTATGATAGACCGGATACTTCAAAATAAACAAGATTTTGATGCCGGTAACGTAAAATTTATTCCTTGCAGTATTGAAAGATTTAATGCTCAATTTCCCGGAGTACGCAAAGGTGATTACATAAGTTTTACCGGCAATACTTCTTCTGGTAAGACAACTCTTACCAAAAAAATAGCAGTATTTGATTCTATTGAATATGCTATAAGTACCGGGTTAGATTTAAAAATATTGTATTTTGGACTTGAGGAAAGTGAAGAAGAGTTTGATTACACTCTTTTAAGTTACTTGATTAGAAAGTATTACAATATCAGGTATAACATTCTTGATTTTGAATATGTAACGGGTAAACTTAAACAAGAGGATTTACAAAAGATAGAAGAAGTTCAAGATACTTTTCAATTATGGAAAAGCTACATACATTATTATGATAATGTGTATCACCCATATAGTATATACAGTAAAATAAAAGAGTTTGCTGAAAGTAGAGGGGAGTTTGTAAAGACAAATCCTGAACATAAAAGTTGGGATACTTATGTACCATTTAACCTAAACGAGTTTATAATTTGTATAGTAGACCATATTAGCTTAGTTCTACCGGAAAAGCAGCATAATAACCAACTGGATATAGCTATGAAAGACATGTCTTTTTATCTGCGTCAATATGTAAGTAAAAAGTTTAAATACACTGCTATATCTGTACATCAGCAAATGGCAATGAATGAAGATTTAGACCATGTAAAAGAAAAATATTGGATGCCTACTTTACAAGGTTTAGCAGATAATAAGCGGATAGGTAGAGATTATTTAACTGTTATCGGTATAGGAAATCCTAAAAGATACGGTATAAATAGTTTTGGTAACTATTCTCAAATAGGTGAGTATAATGGTTTTTTGCGATTTCTTGTAATTCGTAAACAGAGATACGGGCCTGTTGATGATTATATGCCAATATTTTTCGATGGTAAAACAGGATGGTTAAAAGAAGCTCCTAACGATGCAGAAGGAATGATAAAAATGAAAAACTATATAAAAACGTTGACATGAGTTTAGTAAAAAGAAAAATTATATTTGAAAAACTTACTTTAGGTAAAAGACTTGAGTTTAGTAAATACGTTAGAGACAAACTATCTGCTGATATGCTAAAAGGCGGAGACCACAATAAGTTATATTTAAGTTTTGAAGATGAAGATAAAGCAAATGCTTTTATGATGATTTTTTACGATAGAATGAAAATGGTTAAAGAATTATTTGCAGAATTTGATAAAGAAGGAAATTTACATTTGAGGTATAAAACAAGATTTGACACTTATTAAACTTTTTAAAATGATATTACCAACTCAACCAGTAAAAGTAGAACAATCTAATCCAAGAAGATTGTTTATTTTTTCTCAACCTAAAGTAGGAAAAACTGCATTGGTAGCTAATTTACAAAATAGTCTTTTAATTGATTTGGAAGACGGAAGTGAGTTTGTTGAAGCTGCTAAAATTAATTTACAAAGAATATCAGTAGAAGAAAATAAAAGTATTCTTAAAGTTATTAAAGAAGTAAGTGAAGCTTTGGCTAAAAGAGAACATGTTTATGACTATATTATTTTGGATACTGCTACTGCTTTAGAAGATGCAGCTTTACAATTAGCTTTAATTAGATACAAACAGTCTCCTATAGGTAAAAACTTTACAGGAACAGATATATTAACTTTACCTAATGGTGCAGGTTATTTATGGTTAAGGAATGCTTTTGAAGAAATCTATCAAATGTTTGATAAACATGCCGCTAAATGTTTTATTTTAACAGGACACGTTAAAACTGCTTCTATAAACAAAGAAGGTAAAGACCTTAACGCTAAAGATATTCATTTAACCGGTAAATTAAAACAACTTGTGTGTTCTGGTATGGATGCTATCGGCTTTCTTTATAGAAATAAAGAAACCAATCAAAATGTACTTTCTTTTAAAACAAGCGAACAAGATTTAGCTACCGGAGCCAGACCACCACATTTAAGAGGTCAGGAATTTGTTATAAGTGAATTTGTAAATGATGAATTTAAAACTTATTGGGAAAAGATATTTATATGATAGTAATAGGTTCAACTGCTATGAAAATTCATTTTCCTGATTTTAATAGACAACCGAAAGATTTGGATATAGCTGTTGAGCATGAAAAGGTAAGTACAAAAAAAGGTATAGAATACTTATACAATCCTGTTTTATGCAAATACAGCAATGATGTATTTCTTAATCCAAACATGTTGTTGTCATTAAAAATCTCTCATTTATTTTGGGATATTAATTGGGAAAAACACATGTGGGATGTTCAGTTTTTGTTGCAAAAAGGATGTATTCCAAATATAGAATACATTAAAGAACAAATGGAGTTTTGGAAAGAATATTTACCAAAAGTTAGAAGAAGTCAGTTAGAAATGTCCAAAGAAGACTTTTTCAATAATGCGGTAAATAAAGATTCAGAACAACATGACTTGTTGCATAAAAAATTGAGAGATATTCCTGCTTATACTTTGTTATTAAAAGAGGGTTGTGAAGTAGAGTTAGATGAAAACAAATGGATTAATCTGGATTTTGATAAAAAATGTGATGTAGTTTATGAAGAAACTGCTGTTATGGCTTTTGAAAGATATAAGCCGGACTTATATTGGAAAGCAGCTTTTAACAGACAGTTGAAAGATAACATTATTAAACATTTTCCTTTTTATATTGCTCTATTTGCAATAGAAAATTATAAAAAGTTATCAAATCCTATTGAAAATTATCAAAATAAATTATTATGAAAACATTATCAGCAAGTCAAGTAAATGAAATACTTGAAGAATTTGAAGGTGCTGCGCCAGATTTTCTTAGAAAAGGACAAACGGGTTACAGTGTAAATTCAAAATATGAATTAGTTTCAGCAACTGTAGTTTCACCTTTTACTGAAAGTCAAGGAGAAAATGGGCAAGAAGAGTTTGTGTTTAAAATTGATGAAGAACTGTATTTAAAAGTAATTTGTTACAGCGATTCTTACGGAGAATATACACACAACATAATCAGATTCGTTAGTCCTCAAACCAAAACAATAAATGTCTATGAGCCAGTCTAAATTAACTTTTCAGCAAATTATTGATATTCTTAAAGAGAATAATATTACAGTAAGCAAGTTTGCTTTTGAAGAATGGAGAACACCACCAAGGTCTTTTGAATTACCAGAACCTTATCAAAGTCAAAGAAAAGCTGTTAACGAATTTTACAGTCTTCCTTACGAACAAAGAAAAAATCAAACTACACCTTTTTATGATTACAAAGCGGCCAGTAAATGTTGGCTTGAAAGTCTTGGATTAGGTGAATGTGAAGAAATAGACCAGTATGGAGGAGAAGGACAAGGAGACACTTGGTATTCTGTTAAATACTTTAAAGACCATGATGTTTACATTCGTGTAAATGGATGGTATCAATCGTATAATGGAACTGAATTTTACGATGGATGGGATTGTTGTAAAGAAGTTAAACCAATTTCTAAAACTATTACTGTTTACGAATGACTACAACAAGGGTTCTTATAGGATTTGTCAATGGTGTTCCTAAGTTGGAAGGAAACCTGAATCATGTGCAAAGTAGACCCGTTGACTATGATAGTGATATAAAATGGGTTAAAACGGAGCATGTTTTTTCTGAAAATTTAGAAGACGAAACGGTGTACTGGAAATTCACTATTGAAGAATTTCCTACACGCACTGTACCTGCTATTGGGGATAAAATTTTATTAAATAAAGTAACAAAAAAAATTACAGTAACTTATGACTAAAGTACAAGTTAACAAACAAGTTCTTGTTTGGATGTATGAGCAAGGCTTTACAGCTAAACAAATGGTAGACCACCTTAATGAAAACTATGGTGGTAATGGAGTAACTTTTACAGCAAAACATGTAAAACAATTGTATACAACTATTGGTATGGATTTGCGTAAAAAACCTCGTTCTACTTTTCAAATTGAAATTACAGAAGATGTAGAAGAACCTACAGAAGATGTGGATTTTGATGAAGAAAATGAAGAAGACCCTTATTTGGTAGAGAATCTAAACGAAATTCCTCACGGGGTTCGGTTGGGACAATTTTAATAACTATAAAACTTTTTAACAATGGCCTACGGCAAAACTCAAGAAAGCAATTATCTTCAAGGAGGTGTAAATTCAAATGTATTCCTCACAAAGTTTACTAAAACAGCAGTAAGCACAAGCCTTTATCAAGGCGATGTAATCGACATTGAAATCAGCAATGGTTCAAGTTCGGTTTCCAAACGCCTTTTTCCTGTTTCCCCTTCAGACCCTAATTTTGATAAACGTAGTACCGACCAGACTACATGGCTTTACCAAATAGTAGGTAAGTTCTGTTCCAAAGCAGATTGGGATGCAGCTATGAATAGAGTTACAGATTTTAACTCTTTGTATGAAGAATGCAGAAAACTGCTTCCTACAAATTTTGAAAAAGTTTCTGCAAAAGTAGTACTTACTTATGTAGAAAAAACTGTTAATGGTGAAAAGAAACATTATTTGGAACTTCCAAATGTGCACTGGCTGAATAAGCCTTGGGGATTTTTTGCTATCGGGGATGAAGAATTGGGAGTAAGCAATAAAATTATTGTAAATCGTCCTGAAACAACTTCACAACCTACCCCGGATACTGCTTCTGGAAGCAGTGATTTTAATGGGCATGACGACCCATTTTAAAGAGTAGTACAATAAAATATCAAAGTTAAGTTTCATAGTGTGGTTTTTAAGAACAGGGTTGTATTTTTACAACCCTGTTTCTTTATAACAAATCTGCTTATGTATGGTAATCTTTCTTATACTTACAAAGACATCGCAAGTATAGACCAGCTAAAAGTTTGGCAAAAAATTCTTGGAAAATATGTGTTTTTAGGAGAAAAAATTTGTAACCCGTGCCGGGCAGATAAAAATCCTAATTGTTATTTAAGAGAATATAATGGGGTAATATTACTTACAGATTTTGCCAGACCAGAGTATAATAAATATACCTGTTTACATGCAATTGCTGATATAAACCACTGCGATTTAAATAAAGCAGCAACCATTGCTATAAACAATTTTGATGTAATATTACCCTCTTTTAAAAGTATCGAAGAAAAAGTTACAAAGGAGATTAAAAAAGCAGAAATTACATTTGAAGAAAAAAAATGGTCAACTGAAGATATAATTTATTGGAAAAAGTTGAGGGGTATTGATATAGAAGAGCTTGAACAAGATGGGGTTTTTAGTGTGAAAAGATTTACAATTAATAAAAGATTGTATGAGGCCGATAGTTTTTGTTATGCTTACACTTTTCCATCAGGAAATATCAAGTTATATCAACCATATCGTAAATCAGATAAATGGATTTCTAATACTGGTGTAGATGATGTGTGGAGTTTAGGAAAAGAAACAGATGTTTGTGTAATAACTAAAGCTTATAAAGATGCAAAAGAAATAAATACTCTCACGGGTTTAAAAACTTATGCGTTTATGAATGAAGCAGTTATTCCAAACTCAATCTCTTTTAATAATTATAGTAAATCATTTATTTTATACGATAACGATGATACGGGAAAACGAGGGGCTGGAAAACTTTCAACAGAAATCCAAAATAGTTATATAAGATTTGTGCCAGAAACGTTAGGAAAAGATATAGATAACGTTGTAGTAAATCAAGGATTAGAATATTCTAAACAATTATTAAACCGTTTATTAACATGATTAATGCAATAATCATTCAAACTAATGGGGAAACTCTCCCTTTTGAATTCTCTTCTACCAACTGGAAAACTTGTGTAGAAGAAATGGGCGGTATGCCCTCTAACACAAAAGCTACTTTGGTAAGAGTAGGTGGAACCACACAAGGCCGTAATCTTGAATTGAATTCTGAAAGCGTACTTCCGGCAGGAGGTACAAGCTATCTGATTGCTTTTACACAAGACAAGATGAAAGGCGCTTATGAACTCGATTTTTCAGCAGATGATGTTGCTGAAATGAGCCATCGTGAAATGGTTATGACTTGCAAAGAACTACGCGCTTCCGGTAATGATAGCATAAAATCTATTGTAGGCGACTATACTCGCGATAATTCTGATACATTGCGCAACAAGCTGTATGAAGTCATCAAATCTCTTACTGTAGATGCTACGCCGACATCTACTTCAGATGTAACTCGTGAAGAATTTGATGCTCTGAAAGCCAGAGTGCTTGCAGTGGAAACAGAATTGCTTATGCCAACATCAGAAGTGTTGGGTTCTATTGCCTAAGCAATTGTTATAGTAATTTTATAATTTGAAAGGGGACAGGTTGTCCCCTTTCTTTTTAATTGCAGTATTATGACGAAACAGGAGTTTTATAGAAATTTACAAAAAGCAAATATTTCCGCTTTTTTTTATAAATATCAAGAAGATGCACGAAATTGGACATGTTATAAAAAAAAGGTATGCAGATTTTCTAGAGACCATATTGTCTCTCTCAAAGATAAAATTAGAAACGTATATCAAGATATAAGTTATGCTAAAGCATCAAGAATGTATGATTTTATTGTAGAGAAAGGTTTATCTTTTGATTTTGTTAACAATAAACTTGTAATACATTATCCTGAAATAATTCTTGAAAACAGTAAACATGTTATTAGAGACTTATATTTTGGTTTTAATCCAATATTAGTACCTGTTTATTACCATCAATATAGAGGAATTAGAACCACTTTTACATCAAAAGAATGGGATAAAGGATATTGCCATCCTCATATAGATAAAACATCAATTTATACAAGCTTAGAATCCGGTTCAGCTATATGCTTTGGAGAAACTAAATTTATGGCTAATAAAGATTACGAAATAAGCTTTTATAGTTTTCTGCTTTATTTAGACAGATTTTTAGTTCACGAATATTACAATCCATATAGAAGCACATCTTCGTTGTATGTTGACTCACCTGTGGATATATCGCCATCATCTTTTAATCTTAACTATATAGATTGGAACAAATTTGATATAGAATTTGTCAATCAAGGAAATACTATTTCACTTTCACCAGTTGTAGAATCAGACAATCCTGAACATATCGCAGAATTAACAAAAATGTTTGGACAAGAATGTGTGAGTTTATCCTATGATAATCAATCTATTTCAAAACAAATACAAGATGAAATTGTAAAAGAATACCATAACAAAAAGTGTGATTTTAAATTTCAAAACAAAAATGTTTATATAAAAATAATTTCTTATGAAGACAATCCATTCATCAAAGACGAATACATTAAGTACTTCTGTAACAAAGCAAGAGCCTATCTCACAAGTAAATATTTGGAAGCCTATAGTGAGAATTTCGGAGAATGTAATGAAACAAGCGAAATATCTGTGCTCCAAAATATCTAATCACGAATGGGCAGGTGCTTTAGTGTATAGTTTTACAGGTAATTGGCAAGATGAAACTTTAGAAATAAATTTACTTGAAATCTATCCTTTGCAACATGCTCATGGAATGAATTTTGAAGGAAGTTATACTTTTGACTATAATTATGTTATAGATAAAGGATATGATGTAACACAAATACGTCTTGGTTTAATACATTCGCATTCTAACATGGGAGTATTTTTTAGTGAACCAGATACACAAGAATTAAAAGAAAATTCTGAAGTATATCCGTTTTATTTATCTGCTATTACCAATAACAGAAATGAATGGACAGCTAAAATTTGTATTTATGGGGAAGATGAATTTGTAAAAACCGGAACAAAAAAGATAAAACTTGTAGACGGTAAATTTGCAGAAGCTCCTTACAGTATTGCACAAGTAGTCAAAACCTATAAAATTTTAGACTGCAATTGTGCAACTACAGTTGATTCTTTTGAAGATGAGCTTTTCTTAGAGCAAGTTGAAAAAATAATTCAAAATAAAGTAGAACCTAAAGTTGTTACTTATGAAGATATATGGGCAAAACTAATATCAGGTAAGTACACTTTATTTGAAGCTGTTGAAGAATTTTTTGAAGGAGAAGATTACACTTGGCAAGAATTAGCTGTTGCTTGTCCTTGTTACGACTCTTCAGAATTTTCACCTGAATTATTGTTGAGTTATATTAGAAAAATGTACAGACAGTTTGATAAAGTACCTAATGCACATATTGTAACTGTCGGTATTAATTTGTTTAAAGGATTTAACACAAATTTTGTAAAAGAATTAAGAAAAGATTATGAAGAGTACATTAGAAAACTTAAATAGTAGATACAGTGCAGCACCCTGGCTTAAAGAATGCGATGTTGTTTTAGTAGGACTTGGTGCAGTAGGGCAGGGAGTAGGTTTAAGTCTTCTTGCAAATGAATACAACGTTGTAGCTTACGATTTTGATAAAGTTAGCGTAGAAAACGTTATTCCACAAGGTTATAACATTAATCAGATAGGAAAAGGTAAATGTGAAGCATTTTTAGAAAATGCAAGAAACTTTGTTGGTAGACAACCTTTGGCCTATGACAAAGCTTATGATGGGATGGCGGGAGAAGTTATGATTAGTGCTGTTGACAATATGAAAACTCGCAAAGAAATATTTGAAGCGTTTTTAGATTCAGATGCACAATTATTTATTGATGCCAGAATGATACCTTGTCAATTTCAAGTATTTTGTATAACGAAAGATGAAGCTAAAATTGAATACTACAAAAATTCATTGTTTAGTGACGATGAAGTTCCTTCTGAAAATTGTAGTTTCAAAAGCAGTAGGCATACTAATCAAATGATACACGGTTATATTACAGGACTTGTATGTAACTATGTTACAAATAGAGATAAGAAAATTGATATATACGATTTGCCTGTAGAATATTTGTTTAACTCAAATCATTTAAGTCTATGCCAAGTTATCCAAACTTTGTAACCGATTCCCAAACACCTTCTGATTGGGGAGATGATTTTTATCATAGCCAAAAAAAGCTTGGTTTATTTAGAGGGTATCCTCGTAGAATAAAATATAGAGGTCGAAGTATAGCTCGTTTTAAAGATATTATCTATTGGGAAGATGAATCGGCGGTTATAATTTATATAGATTTTGTTAATAATAAAATTTATATGAACTCACATTATAAGAAAAGATGTAATTGGGAGAAAACTATCAAAAATCGTAATACTCAATTTTGTTATTATCAAATAATATGGGAAAGTAAAGAATTTTTTCAAAATCTCATTTTAGGTATATCAAAAATTAAATTTAAGAGTATAAAAGAACAACGTAATAGTATTATTAAATTTAAAGCATGGCTAACAAACTCGAACAACTTACGCAATACGCAAACAGTGATAGCCTGAATCAAAGTTTTTTAAAGGGGGTTATTGTTAACAAAGTTAGCAGTAAACCCCCTTCTATTAAAACTTTATTAGGCAGTTATACCGACACATTAATTACTTTACCTGAACATGTAAATGATTTATTTGTAGTCGATGACTTAACTCTTACAGATACACAGTATAAAATTATACACAAAATTGTAGAGTTAGGGGAGTGGGATAGATATACTATCCAACAAGCAATTAATGAAGTAGGTTATTATAATAACCGACATAAAGAGGATGTAAATCAAGACAAAAGAATAGATGAATTTTTACCTTTTGAGGAGATTTATAACACTTTGAAATCTGGTAAAAGTTATATAGGAAGTCAGAAAGCTAATGAAGCAGAAATGATTGCTATGCGACTTTTAACAGATAAAAAAACAGCACGATATTTTAAAGACGTAGCTTATCAAGTTCCTTTATATTGGCAATATGATGATGTTGAGTGTAAAGGACTTCTTGATATGGTGTATGCTGATAAGTATTGTCAAGTAAGAGATATAAAAATAACAGACGCTTCTTTATCAGAGTGGAAAAAAGTTGCAAGAAGGTTTAGATACGATTGGCAATTAAGTTTTTATGCAGAAGGTGCTAGTGAAACTTTTCCTTTACCACAAGCCAACCCACTACTTATTGTATACTCAACAACAGATAACTGTGCAGAAGTTTTTGAATTAACAGAATTGGATTTACACACAGGTAAATACGGTTGTGAAAGGAGAAGGTCTGTTATAGAAATCATAGAAAAAGCGCAAAGTTTCAATGAAGTTGAACTTATTTATGGTTGGAATGACGCTATTGAAATATACAAACAAGCGAAAGAATTAGGAAGAGATGATTACAACATATTTTATAATCCTTTGGAAAATAAACCTTTAAATTTATGGCTTTAGCAAAAATAATTTCACAAGAAGACCTTTTTCGGGGAGAGGCTTTTCGTAGAGGTAGCTCTACATATCCTACTACAAGAGAAATAACAGAAAGTTATTTTGAAAACACAGAAGCAGTAGTAGATGAATACCGCATTAAAGTATGGCAATCTAATGATGTTATTGTTGAAAAACAATCTGAAGAAGAGATTGATATTTTAAACGAAAGACCTGTCTATACAAAAGTGCATATAGATGGTATTCTTAAACCTCAATATCAAATTGATATGGAAGGTGATGTTCACAACAATGTAATTAGTATGCTTTATGCGGTAGATGTACAAAATCCAATAGCTAAAGTATATACCGGCTATGAAAGAATGGCATGTTTAAATCTTTCTGTATTTAATCCCCGGCATATTGTTGATAGGAAATTTTCAGATGTAGATTTTAATCATATTTATCGGGTAATACCAGAGTTTATTGAAAAAACAGAAGAATACCGAAACGAGTATATGAATGCTTTTGAATTATTGCACAATACCCGTTATGTAGGTAATCAATTGTTTGATTGTATAGGCAGGCTTGCGTTTAGAATATCTAAACAACCGGGTATGGTAACAGCATTTAACAACGCTGTTAAATTTTTACAATCAAATCAAGAAGTAAATGATATTAAAAACATTTACTTTAATCGAGATTGGCAAACAACCGGTTATTCTGCTTTTGATATTTATCAAACTTTAACCGCTACTCTAAGCAATAAAGGTTTGAAAGAACCTGATAAAATTTACCAAGCATATAAATTAATTATATGATTCTACAATTAGGGCAACTTGTAATAAATCCTACTGCAAGGTTTATAGCACCTATAATGAACACGTTTACATCAACTTTTTTACAAAATTTTAACTTGATTCGTGGTCATTTATTAGGTTTTGCAATAGGTGACTTACTTTATGATAAAGCAAAGAAGAGGGTACACAAGTACCTTCTTTTTACTGCTTTTAGTGTTAACGGGATATATGACACTAAGAAAAAAAGGTTTCTTAACTATAAAGCCGGAAGAGCTTTATTTGCAAACTTTTTAACTTTTCTGAAAAAAACCCGTTATTATTACGACGATTATATTTACGATGACAATATACATGTAATTGTATTTGCTTTACCTGAAGAGTATAATATAACCTATGAAAAGTTTCTTCAAGGCAAGTATAGTCAAATGTATAAAGACAATCAAATTAAGTTGTTATTTCAGGATAAAGGAAACATAGCTATACTGAAACGTTTACCTGAATATAAAGAAGTTTTTAAAGAAAAAGTTAAAAGGCAATTTTCTGTTGAATTTGGCAGTTATAAATCTCATGTAAAAGATGAGGATGTAATTGTTGATGATAAAACAGAATTGGAATTGCCACCAACTAAATATAGTGATTGGTTATAACATGGAAAAGATAATAGAAATTCTTTTGGACAATAGAAATATAGGTAGTCAATCAAAGTGCAGGCATACAATCATAGCTTATGGGTATAGTGGTAAACAACTGTTTTATGCTTTAAACAGTTATAACGAATGTTGCAAGACAAGTAAATATGCAGGCCATTATTTTGACCACGCAGAAACCAAACTTTTGAATACTTTTGTACCTGAAACAATTTATGTTTTAGGTATAACACAAGGCAAAAAACTGTTGGATACTACTATACCTTGTAAGAAATGTATGAAAACCATACAAGAAAAAGGTGTTAAAAAAATAAAGTGTTTTTCTAACGGTAAACTTATAACTATTAAGCTATAATGAAGGATATACACTTTCGATATTTTATTGGAGGGTTAATAATATTGACGTTGCCTTTTGCTGAATTTGTACTTGTAATGTCTACCAACAAAAGAATTGTCATAGACGGAGGTTCGTTAGTACTTTTAATAATATTATTATCAATAATTATAACAATAATAAAAGATGGAATTAAAAATAAAAAAAACTCATCCCAATAGCGTAACACCATTTTATGCTAAACCTGGAGATGCAGGTATGGATTTAACTGCTGTTTCAGAAATAGTTACAGAAGCAGAAGGATACGCTTACATTGAGTATGATACCGGAATTGCTGTTGAAATACCAGAAGGGTATGTAGGTTTAGTATTTCCAAGAAGTAGTGTTAGTAAAACAGGTTTAATACTTGCAAATGCTGTTGGTATAATTGATTCTGGCTATCGGGCAAGTATTAAATGCAGGTTCAAGTGGATTAAAGGCAGTGTGAAATATGCTGTTGGAGATAAAATTGCACAATTAATAATTTTGCCTTATCCTCAAATCTCTTTTATAGAAGTAGATGAATTATCAGATACTGAAAGAGGGAAAGGAGGGTTTGGGTCGTCGGGGAAGTGATTAATTACCAAATAATCTTGTATACTGGAAAATAATTTGTATATTTACGCAAATAAAAAACGTAAGTATATGATAGTTAAAATCGGAACTCAAGTTGGAAATTGGCTTATTAAATCAGAAAGATTTAAAAAAGATAAAATATGGTGGAATACTTGTGAGTGTATTTGTGGCACTATTAGAGATGTTAAACATTGGTCATTATCTAATAGTAAAACAAAAAGTTGTGGATGTACTAATGTAAAAGGGCGATTTAAAGCTAAATGTGTTGGAGACTTATCAGCTTCATATTATAATAGCTTTAAATACAACAGAAAAGCTAAAGAAATTGAGTTTTCTGATGATTTAAACATGGAGCATCTGTGGTATTTGTATGAACAACAAGGAGGCAGATGTGCAATATCAGGAATACCAATCCTTTTAAATCCTCAATGGTCTCAACAGAATAAAGGAAGACCTACAAAGATAGTACAAACTGCATCTATTGATAGAATTGATAACTCCAAAGGATATGTCGTAGGTAATGTTCAATGGGTACATAAAGATATAAATTATATGAGGGGTGGTCTATCTATCATAGAGTTTATAATCTTTTGCAGACAAGTGGTAAAACACAATACCAACGTTAATCTTAGTGAAATTAATTTTGATGAAGTAACGTTCTCTGGAAAGAGAAAATATTTTGGTTCAACAGGAAACTAATGGAACAAATAACAAAAGTTGAAAAACTTGTTAAGATTGAGGCCACACTTCCTGATGGATTATATTCAGGATTATGGGGCGGGTACGAAATAAAAATTCTTTACAATAATGAGGAATATGTTCTAACTACTCTTATAGGCGTAAAAGGTATGAATTATCCTGTAATAGTTACTGTAAAAGAAGGCGTTATTACTTTTGAAGATAAGAATCTATCAAAATGGAAAAATTAAGTAAAGGTCTCAATGAAAATCAAGAAACTTCCTAAAAGAAGAAATCCGGTAGCAAGAGCAGCAGCAGAATTAGGTAAAACCAGTAGAGAGCATAAAGCTAAAAATAAATACACGAGAAAATTAAAACATAAGAAAAATGGAGTATAAAGTATTTTATGACGAAAAGATTACTACATGGCACAGAAACGTACTGTATTTTGAAGAAGATAATAAAGATATAGTTATCGAAAAGCTTAAAAATACGGAAGATATTGTAGATTTACCTGAATTTGAAGATTCAGAAATACTTTTTGAACATAATGAGCCTATCTTATCTAAAGATGAAAAACCTGTAATTGAAATATTTATAAATGGAAACCTTGAATTTTCTAATGCTTTTTAAATAATATAGTATGACTAAAGAAGAACTTTTATATTCAGCAGATTATGATTTTAAGCGTACAGTAGATTTATTGGTTTCTAAAGGAAACGATTATTCAACAGACGACGCTTTAAGTAACTTCAAACAAGTAGGAGCTATTTGTGGAATAAGCCCTGCTAAAGCAGCATTGGTTTTAATTGCCGTTAAAGTAGCAAGATTGGGGGTTTTGTTAAGTGGAGTAGAACCTAAAAACGAATCTATTATAGATAGCGTAGATGATTTAAGAACCTATTCTTTTTTATTAAATGCACTTGTTAAAGAAGAAATGAATAATGGACTTTCACAGCCAACTCAAGGATAGATTAGAGATATATTTAGGTAAAGATTTACATGAGGTAAAGGAAGAGTTGATACACAACTCTTCCCCTGATGTAATTGATACCTATAAAGCATTAGAAGCCTTTCGCTCTGCATACCCGTCTCTTTCAAGAGAAATGATTGAAAAAGCTGTAGGTATAAATCAAGGTAAAATAGCAGATGCTATAAGTAATTATAAAAAAAACCATCAAAAATTATGGAGAAAGTAACAGACATTTCTCCAAAATTAATGATTAGGGGTAAAGTAAATATTCCAGAAAGATTTTGGGATTATGTTACTGTTTTTGATGACAAACAATTTCAAGACTTACTTGAAAAAGGATTTTATGTAAGCAATCAAATTCAAACAAATGGAAAATTACAAAATAATATACGATGAAGAAGAGCTTGACAGATTTATAAACTTTCTTCCTAATCTAAAAGAAAACGAAAGATATTATTGGAGCTTGTTCGCAAGGAGAAAATATTGCAACGCTCTTATCAAGTCAAATGATAAAACTCAATTAAAAAGGGGTTTAGCAACTAAAGAAAATTTAAAAGATAAAATCAGACAACTTGAAATAGAAGTAGGCAGATGGAAACTTAGAGAAGTACCTGCTCCACAAGAAAGTCTTGTATTTTATCTAATGCCTAATCCAAGATGTATGCGCAAAGCTACCTTTAAAATGATTAAGCAATGCGCAGATTTACTGGAAAATACAAATAAAGGATATAATTTACAACAAGAAGCTATGTCTTGTATTCAGAAAAGTAAATCAAGAAAATACTTTGTTGATTTTGATATAGATAGTAAAGAAGTAAATTTAAATCTAATAAAAGATATATTATCAGACAATTTATATAGCATTATTGAAACCAGAGGCGGGTA
>WBZM01001112.1_pt1 | contig 29239 bp, 26 predicted proteins | sample 5204271 | NCBI WGS metagenome assembly WBZM01 (sample SAMN12344346, study PRJNA552823) | activated sludge metagenome | biome: Activated sludge suspended growth; feature: Nitrification reactor; material: Wastewater; isolation source: activated sludge from nitrification reactor of wastewater... | reverse complement strand
AAATCCCGGACAGCGACACGCCATCCCGGTAAAACAACCGCCGAATCCTTCCCAGATCCTTCATGGTGATCATCTCCTAAAATCCTGCTCAAAAAATGAGCGGACGAGTTAATCACCCTGGTCAATTTCCAGCGCGCACAACCTCGCTTCTCTGGTCAGTTTTCAACGAGCGTCAACACTGATTAGCCACAAAGTTCATCAGGCTCATGTGTTGAGCCTTTCGAAGGGAAAAATGGGCGCATCCTTGGCGAAGGAAATGCGCGATGGGAATCAACACTGGCTGAGGACGCTTCATCCGTCAATACGATTAAGCACACACTCAAGACCAAGGATGGTCGCGCCGCCTATGAGCTACGCAAGCAAACGGTGGACCCGGTGTTCGGCATCATCAAATCGGTGATGGGATTCCGCCAGTTTCTGCTGCACGGTTTGGAGAATGTCCGGAACGAATGGACGCGGGTTTGTATGGCGTGGAATCTGAAACGCATGGCCGTATTGCGCCCGCAGTAACAAAACTGAACAGGAGCATTGCAACGTCATGGCCAAACCACCCGATTTCAGCCAGAAACGCGCGAATTCATCCCGAATCGTGAAATTACCTCGCCGGGCAGATTCAAGCCCGACAGGCTGCTAGGTTCGGATTTTTTTGCAGCGCATTCTTGAACTGGATGACGGTGGCTTTGCTGTCATTCTTCTCAAGGTAACCCTTTCCTGAAGCAATCAGCGAATCGGGATCTTCGGCCGCACAGCCGGCGAACAGGGACGTCACGACAAGCGCGGCAAGTGTGATGCGAAGGTAAGCGGGTGGCCTTCTCAAGATTCGTCTTCCATTACGGTTGCAGGCTACTTGAGCCCCAGGCGATGCATCATGTCATAGAGGGTAGGGCGGCTGACACCCAGCAACTCGGCGGCACGCACCACATTGCCGTTGGCCCTGCCCAGCGCGGTGACCACGGCACCCCTCTCGGCCTCATCGCGAACATGGCGCAGGTCGATGTAGGCAATACCATCATCGGCGGCAATGTCCAGGCCGAGGTCTGCGCGGGTGATTTGCTGACCATCAGCCATGATAACAGCGCGCTTGATGCAGTTTTCGAGTTCCCGGACATTTCCCGGCCAGCCGTAGGCTTCGCATGCCCGCACGGCATCTTCGGACAGGCTGAGGTTTGCGCGATGAAATTCAGCTGCGAAGCGGCGGACGAACGCGTGGGCGAGAAGGGCAGGATCACCCTTCCGCGCATGCAGCGGGGGGATGGTGACGACGATCTCGGCCAGCCGGAAGTACAGGTCTTCACGAAAGAGCCCCTCCCTGATCCGCGCTTTCAGATCCTGGTGCGTGGCGCCGACAATGCGGATGTCAACTGGAATCTCCTGGCGTCCGCCAAGTCGTTCGACGACCCGCTCTTGCAGAAAGCGCAACAGTTTCGCCTGCAACGCCAGGGGCAGGTCGCCGATTTCATCCAGCATCAGTGTTCCGCCGCAGGCGGATTCGATCTTGCCCTGGGTCGTCTTGGTTGCGCCGGTGAACGCGCCCTTTTCGTAGCCGAACAATTCGCTTTCAAGGAGATTGTCCGGAATTGCAGCGCAGTTGATTGCCACGAAGCGCTCTCCCCTGCGGGTTGACGCTTCGTGCAACCCACGTGCGAGAACCTCCTTGCCGGTACCGCTCTCGCCTAGCAGAAGAACTGTTGCACTGGTATTCGCGACCTTTTCGATCATCCGGCAGGCGCGCATCATTTCGCTGTCCCGGGTCAGCAGGCCGGCGAGGGTAGCAGGCTGCTGCATGGCCTGAAGTCGCCGGTTTTCCTGTTGCAGGTCGAACAGCCTGAACGCGCGATCTATCGTCAGCACCATGAGCTGGGGTTCGAAGGGTTTGGCGAAGAAGTCGTAGGCGCCAAGCGCAATTGCACGCAATGCGTTGGCCTGGTCGTTCTGGCCGGTGAGCACGATGATTTTCGTATCGGGGGCAGTGGCCAGAATCTGTTCGAGCAGCAGAAAACCTTCGGAAACCGAATCAGCATCCGGTGGCAGGCCGAGGTCCATGGTGACGACTGCCGGATTGTGACGATGAACCTGGGCGAGGGCGCTCTCGCGGTCGCTCGCGGTCAACGCCTCGAACTTGTCGAAAGACCAGCGCAGTTGCTTCTGCAATGCCAGGTCGTCTTCGACAATCAGCAGGGGACGTGGTTTGTCGCCACTCATGCGCGCTCGGTCTCCTGTAGATCGGACTTTGCTCCGGTGTCAAACAGCGGAAGAATCATCGTTATCCGCGTCCCCAGGTCTTCCTCACTAGCAACCTGCAATTCACCGCCAATTTCACGTATGTACTGTGCGCTTTCATAGGCGCCGATGCCCATCCCGGCCTGCTTGGTGCTCTGAAACGGCTTGAAGAGGCGATCCCGTACGAATTCCTTGGTCATTCCTTGCCCCGTGTCGCCGACCTCGACGATTGCCCGGTCACCGCGGCGCGTCAGCGATACCCAAACCCTGCCGGCTTCATCCGTGGCATCGAGCGCATTCTGGACCAGATGCCCGATGACTCGCTCCAGTCTCTCCGCGTGGCCTCGCGTCGCCAAGTGTTCGCTCGTTAACATTTCCACAGTCCGTCCCTGGCTCATTTTACTCTGCCGAACGCGATCGATGATATCGGCAAGTTGCACGCCGCATGCCGTTCCCGGCGGCGTCGCCCCTTCACGGAGCTGCATCATCAGCTGGCGCATGCGCTCGACCGAATGCTCCACCGTCATCAGCATGTCCTGCTGAAATTCTGGGTTGTCCCGGTGACGTTCGGCATTGCGCAGCATCAGGGAAAGTTGAGTGACGATGTTCTTGAGATCATGCACGACGAATGCCGACATCCTGTTGAAGGCATCGAATTTCCGGGCTTCGAGAAGGGCTTCCGTGGCCTGCATCCGCGCCAGAAAACCTGCTGCCTGACAGCCGGCAGTGCGAAGGACATCGTTCACTTCCCAATTGACGTTGATGCGCGTTCGCGCGCTGGCAAGAATCACGAAGCCGGTGAATTCTTGACTAACCATCAGCGGGACAACCAGCCAGGCGTTCGGAATCCCGTAGATCCACTCGGGGATCTCCAGTTCGGCATAGCGCCCCGGCGTAGTCCGGTACTCCTCGAGATTGATGACCCAGCCCCTATTGACAAGAAAGCGGCAGAGTGACGAATCGCCGTCCTCGGAGACCTCGTTGGCCGGGATGTTCCACCTTGCGGCCATCCTGAAGGAATTCTGCCCGGGTTGCTTGAGCCACAGGCAGCCCGCCGGACTCTCGACGAGGTTGGCCAGGCCCCGGATGGCCTGCAGCCCGACTCCCTGGTGAGACTCCTGCGATGACAGGGTGTGAGTAAAGCGCAACCATTCCTCGCGGTAGTCGTAGCGGTACCTGAAGAAATGCTTGCTCACAAGGACCCGCAGTTTTGCCCGCATCGAGCCTGAAAAGACGAGCACCCCGAGGAACAGCAGCGCGATGAACAAGATCGAGAACTGCAGGGCCCGTCCCCAGTCGCCGCCGAAGAAGCGGACGTAGTAACCCAGGGAAGCCATGATCAGAAGATAGATGGCTGCAAAGACAAGTGTGGCCGTGTGGAATGCGGCCTTCTGCGAAAGCTGGATCTTTGTCTTCCAGTCACGGCTGCGGACAGTGGCGACGAGGAGCAGCGGGATGACCAGGGCATGGAAGAATCCGCGTATCGCGTAGGCGTCGGCATCGAGCCGGTTGAAGAGGAGCCCGTCCGAATAGAGGTAGAGATCGAAGCCGAACTGCCCGAGCAGTGCCAGACACAGCGGCTTGACGTTCCAGCGCGCATCATCGGTGACATTCCGGAAGACCTGTTCGAGGAGAATCAGGGCGATGATGACCATTCCCAGCCCCAGGACCAGTTCGATCCGCACCCACTGATACGCCTGCAGCAAACCCGAGTAAATCGCCAGATGCACGGCGATGCTGCAGGCCACCAAGGCCCAGCCCGCTGGACTCAGCCAGACGGGAAGGATCCGGTCAATGCGGGGCTGTGTCCCGGCTGGAGACAGCAGAAGGTTCAGGAAGACATACCAGGCGCCATAGCGCAGGGTATAGAGCAGAACGCTCAATACAAGAAAAATGCTCTTGCCTGTCAGTGCGAACAGCGTGCCAACGATTGCCCAGAGTACCGCGAGAACCACGGCCGCGAGCATTGCCTGGGCGCGCCGATTGTCGCGCCAGTCCTGACCGAGAAAAACGAGGTGGACCGCCAGCAGCCCGTAGCTGACTGCCGCGGTGCCCATACTCCAGGCGATCAGCGATGCCGTTTCGTGGTTCATGGCTCAGTCGGCAAACGAAGCGATCAACCGTGGCGTGTAGCCGCGGCCTACTGCGCGCCTTTGCCTGTCAGTACAACTCCGACCGTTTCGAAGAGCACGACGAGGTCAAGAAACAGGGAGTGGTTCTTCACATAGTAAAGGTCATACTGCAGTTTCGCCGCCGCATCATCGGTCGATGCCCCATAGTGGTAGCAAACTTGGGCCCAGCCGGTCAATCCGGGCTTGACGCTGTGCCTGACAGCGTAGAACGGTATCTCCCGGGCCAGTTGATCGACAAAGAACGGCCGTTCCGGACGCGGGCCAACAAGGCTCATGTCACCCTTGAGGACGCAGTATAGCTGCGGCAGTTCGTCGATGCGCAGCTTGCGGATGATCCGTCCAACCTTCGTTACGCGATCGTCGAACGATGTCGCCCAGACCGGCTTCCCATGTTTCTCGGCGTCCTGGCGCATACTGCGAAACTTGATGACATTGAACCGGCGCCCGTTAAGCCCGACTCGTTCCTGGCGGTAGAAGAGCTGGAAGCCGGTTTCCAGTCCGATCGCCAACGCGGTCACAACCATCACCGGCGCCGCGACGATGAGCAGTATGAGCGCGGCAATGATGTCGAATGCCCGCTTCACGAGCGAGCGAACGGCCCCTTGGCTGAAGCCCTCGCCGAAAATGAGCCAGCCGGCGTAAAGGGAGTCCAGGCGGATCTGGCCGAGAGTCTTCTCGAAATGACTGGCGAGGTCGAGCACGCGGATTCCATTCAGTCGGCAATCCAAGAGTTCGCGCATGGGCATGGAACCTCCCCGTCGTTCAGACAGGGCGATGACGATCTCGTCCGCTTCCAGTGCGATTGCCGTGTCGAGCAGACTCCCGCCCTGCGCAACTATGCGGCTACCCTGAATGATCGAGTCGTTTTCGTTGGCCCCGGCAAAATAGCCGACGATAACGGCATTGGTATCCGATTTCCTGAGTGCGTCCCTGACTTCGATTGCCTTGGAGCCCGTGCCGAAAACCAGTATTCGACGCCTGGCGAGTTCGGACTTGCGAGAGCCTGAATTTCCGATGCGCGAGGCGAGTACCCCGAACACCGCCGCCATGATCGTAAGGTAGAGAAATTCACGATCGAACTTGACGAAAAACAGGACATTTATCAGGTAGGCGATCGGAAATGAAAGGTAAACCGAGAAAAGTATCTGGGTTCGCTGCCCGATCGACGTTCGCGGATTGATGCGCTGATTGATCCCCAGCGACGCGGTAATCAACATGGCGACAGCCACATAGATCAGCCCGAACAGAACGATCTGTCGCTGATCGATTGGCAAGCCGGTGGTCGCCCAACCCAGGGCAATAAAGGCGCCGACAATGATGAACGCCGAATCGAACAGTGCTTGTGCGAGAGGTCGCCAGTACAACCAGTGGCTGAACATCCGGTTCATCATCATCCTTTGATGCCTTGCTGGGCGTAGCGAGCCCGAAACCCGTCCCTTGCTGCCGATGGCAACAAGGCACTTTCCCAACGACTTGGCTGGCAACGGAACTTCTGAATGTCCGGAGGAGGTTGTGCTTGGCCCAATCGTTAGACTCCTGGCAAATTCTATCCAGATGTCTTGCGGTCAAGTGTGTACTATTTCATGGTCGCCGGCAGTGCGAGGCGAGTCCTTTCGACATGGCCCGGACATTTCATGAATCCGATGCCGGATCGGCGATGCCGCGGGCAGGCCCGCATCACGGCCGAAGTCAATTCCAATGAAGGTATGAGTCTGATCGGTTCGTTTTGAATTGCATATTTCTTGACCGTAAGCGCAGGACTCAGTCTAATTGCTACCGTTGACACACGCATGGCCGTATGAGCGGATTGGCCGACAACCCGCCGAATCCATGACATCCCCGCATGCGGCTGGTCAGGGCGTTGCCATCCCGGGAGGGTGAGCAGGTCGGCCTTACTTGAGTTCCGCCAGAAACCTCTGCCGCGCAACCTCCAGTTCCGGCCGCGAAAAATCGTCGGCGGTGCGCAGGCAGGTGCGGTAGAAGGCGTCGAAGGCGTTCAGCACCTTGGTTTCGTCGAGCCGGCGGTGCGGGCGCCTGTCGGTTTCGATGGGCGGCGGGTCGAGCGGCCGGAGATCGGCGTAGCGCGGGATTATGCGCTGGCTGCCATCTTCCGCCGTCGCGGTGATCGGCCCGGTCTTGACGAAGACGCGGCCCTGGTATTCGAAGCGGGCGCCGACGGAGATGTCCTGCAGCTTCATGGCGGATCAGCCGGGCTGGCTGGCGTTGCGCAGGGAGATCTGCTCGTTCATCGTCCAGAAGTCGTACAGGACGCCGACTAGGAATAGCCCGCCGGTAAGCAGGTAGAGGATGCCGGTCGGCCATTTGCCCTGATACATCCGGTGTACGCCGAAGATGCCGAGGAAGGTCAGCAGCAGCCAGGCGATGTTGTAGTCGATGGCGCCGGAACGGAAGCGCAGGTCGGCGTCGCGGTCCATGCCCGGGATCAGGAAGAGGTCGATCAGCCAGCCGATGCCGAGCAGGCCGAGCGTGAAGAACCAGATCGTCCCGGTCACCGGCTTGCCGTAGTAGAAGCGGTGCGCGCCGAGAAAGCCGAAAAGCCAGAGCAGGTAGCCGATGACCTTGCTGTGATTGTCCTGTTGCTGCATGTGCATTACTCCGTATCGTCAGGTTGCTTGCCGGGTGAATCGCCCCCGGTCCGGCTGAATTCATCCGCTCATCGCGGGCGCCGATGATCCGGCGGCAGCGGGCAAGTATGAAAGCGGTTGGCGATTTGTGCAAAGCCATGACTTGCTTTTTTTGCCTTACTGTACAAAAATACAGTTAATGGTCTTTGCGGAGGACACCATGAAACTCACCCCACGTCAGCAGGAAATTCTCGATTTCATCCGGAACACCGTCGAGGTGCTCGGCGCGCCACCGACACGGATGGAGATCGCCAGCGCCTTCGGCTTCGCCTCGCCGAACGCGGCGGAAGACCACCTCAAGGCGCTCGCCAGAAAGGGCGTGATCAACCTCGAGCCGGGCTCGGCACGCGGGATCCGCCTGGTCGAGCAACTCGGGCTGCCGCTGATCGGCAGCGTCGCCGCCGGTTCGCCGATCATGGCCGTCGAGAACGTGCAGGGCCGCTACGCCTGCGATGCCGGGATGTTCGATCCGCGCGCCGATTTCCTGCTCAAGGTGCGCGGCCTGTCGATGATCGACGCCGGCATCTTCGACGGCGACCTCCTCGCGGTGCACAAGACCAGCCAGGCGCGCGACGGCCAGATCGTCGTCGCGCGGCTGGACGAGGACGTCACCGTCAAGCGTCTCCGGCACCGTGCCGGCTGCATCGAGCTGATCGCCGAAAATCCCGATTTCGAGCCGATCATCGTCAAGCCCGGCGAGGTCGAGTTCGCCATCGAGGGCATCGCCGTCGGCCTGATCCGCGGAGCCGTAGCGAAGCTCTCATGAATGCCATGCCGTTGACGGTCGCTTTGGCGGAAGTGCTGGCCAGGGGCGATGTCTGGCGCGGCGATGCGCTGGCGTCGCTGCCCGACAGCGCGATACCGAGCGGCCATGCCGAACTGGATGTCGAGTTGCCGGGCGGCGGCTGGCCGCGTGGAAACCTGACCGAAATCCTGGTCGACCGCGGCGGTTTCGGCGAAATGAACCTGCTGCTCCCGGCCCTAGCCGCGATTTCCGGCGCGGGTGGCTGGCTGGCCCTGGTGGCGCCGCCCTGGTTGCCGCATGCGCCGGCCTGGGCGGCGGCCGGCGTGGCTCTGGAGCGCCTGGTCATCGTGCGCGCCGGCCGGGAGGTCGGCTGGTGCGTCGAGCAATTGCTGGCCAGCGGCGGATTTGCCGCGGTGCTGGCCTGGCCGGGCGAGGGTATCGATGCCCGGGCCTTGCGTCGTCTGCAGATGGCAGCTGAAGGGCGGCGGGTTTTTGCCTGTTTGTGGCGGTCGACCGCAGCAGCGCAAGCCCCGTCGCCGGCACCGCTGCGTGTGCTGCTGGATGCCGGCGACGGTCGCCTGGCCGTGCGCATCATCAAGCGGCGCGGCCGGCCGGCGACGCGGCCGCTGGTCCTCTCCATCCCTCGTCCCGGGAGATCGTTGCGTGCTCTGGCTAGCCCTGCACTTTCCCTTGCTGCTGCTCGAGGCCCTGCCGCAGCGCCAGTCGCCTAGCGCGGTCGTCGCCCGCGGGCGGGTCCTGGTTGGCGACGGGGCGGCAGCGGCGGCCGGGGTTCGCGCCGGCCAGAAGCTGTCCACGGCGCTTGGCCTGCAACCCGGGCTGGCCGTTCTCGAGCGCGACGAGCCGCGCGAAAGGCAGGCGCTGCAAGCCCTGGCCTGCTGGGCCGGACGCTTCACGCCGACGCTCAGCCTGGCGCCGCCGGATGCCCTGCTGCTCGAAATCGGCGGCTGCCTGCGCCTGTTCGGTGGTGCGCAGGCGATCGTCGGCGAGGTGCTGGCCGGTTGCGCGGCGCAGGGCTATTCCACCGGCTGGGCGGCTGCTCCCGCGCCGCTTGGTGCGCGCTGGCTGGCACGGCATGGCGCGGCGGCGGTGTATGCCGAGACGACGGCCATGCAGACGGCGCTCGCCGCCTTGCCCTGTGCCGTTCCCGGCTGGCCTGACGAGGTCGGCAGGCGGCTGGAATCGTTCGGCCTGGTTCGCCTCGGCGACCTGCTCCGGCCGCCGGCCGCCGGCCTGCGCCGGCGCATCGGCAACGGGCCGCTCGACGACCTGCTGCGCGCCCGGGGAGAACTGCCCGACCCGCAGCCGCTTTTCGTCTTTCCGGAACGGTTTGCCATCGGTATCGACCTGCCGTCCCGGGTCGAGCATGCCGAGGCGCTGGTTTTCGCCGGGCAGCGCCTGTTCGCCGCGCTGGCCGGCTGGCTGCATGGCCGGCAGTTGCTGCTGCGCCGCTGCTCGCTGCAACTGACCCACGACGATGGCCCGCCGTGCATGCTGGCGCTCGATTTCGCCGAGCCGTCGGCCGACGAGGGGCGCTTCCTGCGCCTGTTGCGCGAGCACCTTTCCCGGCTGCAGCTCAGGGCGCCGGTCGAAGCCTTGCGCCTGCAGGCCGACGAACTGGTCGAACGGCCCGGGAGCAGCGAGACGCTGTTTGCCCAGGCGCCGGCCGGCGAGGGGGCGCTGGCCTGCCTGGAGCGCCTGCGCGCGCGGCTTGGCGGGCAGGGCGTGCAGGCCTTGGGGCAGGCGGCCGATTTCCGGCCGGAATGCGCGACGCGGCAATTCGATGTGGCCGTGGATGCACCCCGGAAGTCGCCGCAGGACTCGCCATCCCGGGCCGGGGAGGCGATAGGCCAGCGCCCGCTGTGGCTGCTTCCCAGGCCGCAAGTCCTGGCCGAACGCGGCGGCACCCCGCACTGGCATGGCCCGCTCAAGCTGCTGTCGCGCGCCGAGCGTCTCGAAAGCGGCTGGTGGGACGAGGGCGAGCACGGTGCGGCCGGCGACGTGCGGCGCGACTATTTCGTCGCCCGCAACCCGCAGGGCCAGTGGGCCTGGATTTTTCGCGACGGCGAGGGCTGGTTCCTGCATGGGCTGTTCGCCTGATCCGCCATGTCGCTGCCCGACTACGCCGAGTTGCATTGCCTGTCCAATTTCAGCTTCCTGCGTGGCGCCTCGCATCCCGAGGAACTGGTTGAGCGTGCCGTGGCCCAGGGCTATGCGGCGCTGGCGCTGACCGACGAATGCTCGCTGGCCGGCATCGTCCGCGCGCATCTGGCCGCGCGGAAGGCGGGTCTCAAATTCATCGTCGGCAGCGAGATGACCATGGCCGATGGCCTGAAGCTGGTTTTCCTGGCCTGCAACCGGCACGGCTACGGCAACCTCTCGGCGCTGGCCACGCTCGCCCGGCGACGGGCCGCGAAGGGCGCCTACACGCTGCAGCGCAACGATCTGGAAGCGCTTTCCCCGAGCGGCGCGGTGCCCGATTGCCTTGTGCTGTGGGTGCCGCCCGGCGAGGCGGCCAGCGCGGAAGACGGGCGCTGGCTGGCCGCGCGTTTCCCCGGCCGCTGCTGGCTGGCCGTCGAGTTGCATGCCGGACCGGACGACGAGGCGAAACTGGCCGCGCTGCAGGCGCTGGGTGCGGCCTGCGGGCTGCCTCTGGTCGCGGCCGGCGACGTGCATATGCACGCCAGAGCGCGGCGCCCGGTACAGGATGTGCTGACCGTGCTGCGCCTGAAGACCACGGTATTCGCTGCCGGTTATGCGCTGTTCCCGAATGGCGAGCGGCATCTGCGCTCCCGCCTGCGCCTGTCGCGCCTCTACCCGCCGGAATTGCTCGCCGCAACGCTGGAGATTGCCGCCCGCTGCACGTTTTCGCTGGATGAGTTGCGCTACGAGTACCCGGAGGAAGTCGTGCCGCCCGGCGAAACGCCCGCGTCATGGCTGCGCGCCGAGACCGGACGCGGCCTGTTGCGCCGCTATCCGGACGGCGTGCCGGCCGGCGTGCAGGAGCGGATCGAGCACGAGTTGACGCTGATCGCCGGGATGGCCTACGAGGCGTACTTCCTGACGGTGTATGACATCGTCCGCTTTGCCCGCGAGCGTCAGATTCTCTGCCAGGGGCGCGGCTCGGCGGCCAACTCGGCGGTCTGTTACGCGCTCGGCATCACCGAGGTCGATCCGGCGCGCTCGGACCTGCTGTTTGAGCGCTTCATCTCGAAGGAACGGGGCGAGCCGCCGGATATCGACGTCGATTTCGAGCACGAGCGGCGCGAGGAAGTGATCCAGTACATCTATGCCCGCTACGGCCGCGAGCGGGCGGCGCTGGCGGCAGCGGTGATCACGTACCGGACGAAAGGCGCGCTGCGCGATGCCGGCCGTGCCCTCGGCTTCGGCATCGCGCAGATCAACGCGCTGACCGCATCGCTGGCCTGGTGGGACAAGCGCGAGCAATTGCCGGAACGCTTCGCCGAACTCGGCCTCGATCCGGCCGCGCCGCGCGTCGGGAAGTGGCTGGCGATCGCTGCGGAACTGCGTGGCTTTCCCCGCCACCTGACCCAGCACGTCGGCGGCTTCGTCATCTCGCGCGGGCCGCTGGCACGGCTGGTGCCGGTCGAGAATGCCGCGATGCCCGGGCGCAGCGTGATCCAGTGGGACAAGGACGACCTCGACGCGATGGGCTTGCTCAAGGTCGACATCCTCGCCCTCGGCATGCTGTCGGCGATTCACAGGACGCTCGCGATTCTGAGCGATTCTTCCGGTCGACCGGTGGGGATGCAGGACATCCCGGCCGAGGATCCCGCCACCTACGAAATGCTCTGCCACGCCGACAGCATGGGCGTCTTCCAGGTCGAATCGCGTGCCCAGATGGCCATGCTGCCGCGCCTGCAGCCGCGCAATTTCTACGACCTGGTGGTCGAGGTGGCGCTGGTCCGGCCGGGGCCGATCCAGGGCGACATGGTCCACCCCTACCTGAAACGGCGGCAGAAGAAGGAGCGGGTCGAAAAGATCGCGCCGGCGGTCGACGCCGTGCTGGCGCGTACCTTCGGCGTGCCGATCTTCCAGGAGCAGGTCATGCAACTGGCCGTGGTCGCCGCCAGCTTCACGCCCGGCGAGGCCGACCAGTTGCGCCGTTCGATGGCGGCCTGGCGCAGGAATGGCGGACTCGAGCACTTCGAGCAGAAACTGCTGGCCGGCATGGCGGCCAACGACCTGCCCGAGGCCTTTGCCCGGCGCATCATCGCGCAGATCCAGGGTTTCGGCGAATACGGCTTTCCCGAATCGCACGCCGCCAGTTTCGCGCTGCTCGTCTATGCCTCGGCCTGGCTCAAGCGCCACCATCCGGCGCCATTCCTGTGCGGCCTGCTCAACAGCCAGCCGATGGGTTTCTACTCGCCGTCGCTGCTGATCCAGGACGCGCGCCGCCACGGCGTCGTCGTGCTGCCGCCGGACGCCAATGCCAGCGACTGGGACAGCCGTGTCGACCCGGACGGCGCCGTGCGTCTCGGCCTGCGCGAGATCAAGGGCCTCGCGCGCGCCGCCGGCGAGCGCATTGCTGCGGTCGACCGCCGGCAAAGGCCATTTTCCTGCGTTGCCGATCTGGCGGTACGGGCCGGCCTGCAGCGGCGCGATCTCGGCCTGCTGGCCGCCGCCGATGCGCTGCACAGCCTGGCCGGCCACCGCCGGCAGGCAGCGTGGGCGGCGACGGCGGCCGTCGTCCAGGGTGACCTGTTCGACCGGCTGCCGCCGCCGGAAACGGCCGCCGGTCTGCCGGCGCCGGACGAAGGCGAAAACCTGGTCGCCGATTACCGCAGCCTCGGCCTGACCCTGCGCCGCCATCCGCTGACGCTGTTGCGCCAGCGCCTGACCGAACGGCGTTTCGTCACGGCCGCAGCGCTGAAGACGGCGGGCCAGCGCGCCCTGATCCGTGCCGCCGGCATCGTCGTCGGCCGGCAGCGTCCGGGGACGGCGACCGGCATCGTCTTCGTCACGCTGGAGGACGAAACCGGGCTGGCCAATATCGTCGTTTATCCGCAACTGGTCGACAAGCAGCGGCGCGAACTGCTCGGCTCGAGCCTGCTCGGCGTCTACGGGCAACTGCAGGTGGAAGGCGAGGTCGTGCACCTGGTCGCCAGGCGGCTGGTCGACCTGTCGGCCTGGCTCGGCCGGCTGGAGACAAGCAGCCGGGATTTCCACTGACCACTATCCGGCGCCAACCGGCGACTTCACTCAGCCGGCTGCCAACTCGATCAACGACGGACCACCGGCGCGGAGGGCCGCGCGCAATGCGCTGTGGAACGCGTCGTCGCCATCGGCCCTGGCATAGGCAAGGCCGAAGGTCGACGCGGCGTCGCGGAAGCTGGTGCGTTGCGGTGTCCGCCAGCCTTGCGCGAACTCGGGCAGGGCGGCCTGCGGCAGATGATCGAAAATGCCGCCCCCGCCATTGTTGACCGCGACAATGACGGCATCGCGCCCCTGCGCCAGGGCAAGGCCGCCAAGGTCGTGCTGGCAGGTGAGATCGCCGAGCAGCGCGACGATGTGTCCATGCACGGCGGCGATGCCCATGGCCGTCGAGATGTTGCCGTCGATCCCGCTCGCGCCGCGGTTGCCATGGAACAGCAGCGGCTTGTCACTGCTGCCGGAATGGCTGTCGAGTTGCCGGATGGCCAGCGAATTGCCGACGAAGACGACGGCATTTTCCCGAAGCTCGTCGATCAGAACGCCGATGTGCCCTCGGTCTTCCCGCGATGCCGTCGCTTCCCGCGCGGCAAAGGCGGCATTCCAGCCGTCAGGGCAGGGATCGGGCGCCACGGCGAGAAGTGCCCGGCAAAAGGCCAGCGGGTCCGCCCGCAGGACATGCGTCAAGCGGTGCAGCGGATCGCTCCAGCGCGGGCAGGGTTCGACCAGCGCATGCACGGCGACCTCGCTCCCCAGAAAGGCTTGCAGGTGGCGGGTGACCGGATGGCTTCCGAAACGCAGGATCCATTCGGGTCGCAGGGCCGCGCCGGTCCACGTTTGGCCAAGCCAGGTGTTGTAGCGGACGCACACGTGTGATCGGTCGTGCCGGCCGAAACGCAGATTGGACAGCGGCTCGGCCAGAACCGGACAGTCCAGGCGGGCGGCGAGGGCGGTCAGCGCTTCCGCGAGGTCGCCATTCATCGGCATTTCGCCGCAGACGATGACCCCCGGTCGGCCGGCAATGCCGGCGGACAGCTCGAGAATGGCGTCGGGGCTCGGCGGCAGTTCCGCTCCCGAGATGACAATCCTCCGCGGCAGGCCGCAGGCTGGCGTTTCTCTGGCCGGGACCAGCGGCTCGCGAAACGGCTGGTTGATGTGCACCGGCCCCGGATGCGGCCAGGCCGCCTGCTCGCAGACCCGGGCCGCCAGCCGGTGCAGGTAGCCGGGGTCGAAGCCTTCGACCGGGGCGCCGAGAACGTGGCTCGCACGCACATGGGTCCCGAACAGCCCGATCTGGTCGATGGTCTGGTTGGCGCCGCAGCCCTGCAGTTCGGGCGGCCGGTCGGCAGACAGCAGGATCAGCGGGACGCCAGAATGGCTGGCCTCGATCACTGCCGGCAACCAGTTCGCCGGGGCGGTCCCCGAGGTGGCCAGGACCAGCACCGGATAGCGGCTGGCCTTGGCGATGCCGAGGGCGAAAAATGCCGCGCTGCGCTCGTCTACCGCAACAGTGCACAGGAGTCCGGGCTGGCGCAGCATGGCGAGTGCCAGCGGAGTTGACCGGGAACCGGGCGAGATTACCGCATGGGTCGTCCCGGCAGCCACGAACCCCGCGACCATCGCCTGTGACCAGAGGAAGTTGAGCGTACCGGTGTCGGACATGGTTCCGATTGACTGGAAAGGAAAGATTGTAGTCGCAACACGATCGGGGCTGGAGTGTCAGGTCTGCCGCTGCGCCCGGCGACCGCGGTGTGTCGGCCGGCTTGCTTCCGCGAGTTTCCCGATTCGGCTGCCGCCACCTATACTCAAGACACCGCAATACAGCGAGGCGTCCATGGCAGGCAGGCCGACATGGGCAGTATGAAGCGCTTTTGTCCGGAATTCGCGTCGGCAGGCGATCGTCGGCCGACGGTCGCATTCTGCGGGCTAGGCATCGGAAATCGATGTTTGCTGATCGTCGCCTTGCTGCTGGCTCTCGCGGGATGCGCGACCACGGATCGCGCCCCCGAGGAGCCGCCGCCGGTCGAGATCCCGGAGAGCACCTGGTGGCGGGTCGACAACGACATTGGCGCCGCCTCGCAGGCCGCGACCGGTCCCGCGAGGAACTACGCGCGCGGTGCGATGGAAGGCTGGAGAGACCGCGTCCAGGCGCGAACCGAGACGGACTTCATTCCGTGGTTCACGGGGTACTGGACGCAGCAATGGCTGGCGATCAAGGTGGCCTGGTACAAGTTGGGCGCCGAGGAAGGAAGCGATCCCGCCGTCGAGCGACTGGCCGCCTATCTGCAGGAGCAATACGATGAGCGCGTGCTCGACCCGGTCGCCCGGGAGGTCGATCCCGACGTGGTCAGGGGTGAGGCGACGTTGCTCTACATCCAGATTGTCGGCGAGCGGCTGCCGGATATCCGGCGGCGCCACGGTGTGCCGCAAGCCCAGTTCGACCAGCGGCTCCGCAACATTCCGGCGATTGCGCTGGCGCCGCCACCGGCGCACAGCGCTTCGCTCTACCAGATCGTCAACGCCGACCCGATCGAAAGGCTGCCAGCCTATGTGGCCTTGATCGCCCGCTTCGACAAGGCCGCCGGTGGCGCGGGCGCCGGGCCGGCGGAGGCGAGGATTTCGCCGGTGGCGAAACGGGCCAGTGAAAGCATGGTCGCGAGGCTCGGCCCCGCCGTTGGCGCCAGCGCTGCCGCGGCGGTAGTCGGCGGGGTCGCCGGCGTGGCGATTTCGCTGGGAGCGGCCGGCTTCGGCGCCATCGCGCACGAGAAGGAACGCCCGGAAATAGAAGCAATGCTTCGTGAAAGCCTCAACGCCGCGTTGAGCGACATGTGGCTGGGCCTGATGGAGGATCCCGCCAGCGGCGTGATGGCAGGAGTCAATCACATATCCGGACAGATCGAAGGCGCTCTCTCCAAAACCTTTGCGCAACCGGTCGACTTGAAGCTGCTGCCGCGGGAAATCCCGCTGTCGGAGGAACTGGCTCCAGACCACGAGGAAAGCGGGGAGGAAGCCACGCCTGACCGCCGTTAGACGGATGATCGGTACTGCCCACTCCGTCCATCGCGATTTCTGCCTGCCGCCGGCAATCGCAACCGCGCCTGCTCCGGATGCCGGCCCCAAAAGCAACCCGACGCCGCGCGTTGGTACTATCATTACTTCCACGGGGTGGCAGTCCCGGTACGACCAATCAAGGAGAGAAGATCATGGGAAGCAAGGACAAGAGGAAAGAGCCCAAGGGCAAGAAGCCGAAGCCGAAACCGGTACCTCTGGGAGGCTGAGACGGGACGGCTGCCCGGCTGCATCGGGCAGCCATGGTGAGGAGCTTGAATGACCAGGGCAATCGTATTGGCTACCTGTCTGGCGACACTGCTGGCCGCATGTGGTGGAAACGAGGTCGTGCGACCGACGGTCAGCGTGTCGATCGGACAGCAGTTGATCGACCTCAAGAGAGCGCGCGATGCCGGTGCGCTATCGGCAAGGGAATACGAATATCAGCGCAAGAGGCTGATCGAAAGCGTGGAGTGAACCAGTGAGAGGCCTCAGTGCGAAACTTGCCGTCGCCGGGATCGTTGCGCTTTCTACCGCCGCCGCCGCAAGCGGATGCGGCGGTGACACCTACGTCAAGGTCCAGGGGACGACGACGGTTTCCAAGGGCCAGGAGTTGATCGATCTTCAGGACGCGCTGAACGAAGGCGCCATCAACAGGGACGAATACGATCGCTTGCGCGCGATCATCCTCAAGCGGCAAAACTGAGTGCTGCAATTCATGACTCGATCGGGAAGGGCGGCATGCTCTCCCAAGACCAGCAAATGGAGTTCAAGCATGAGCATGTGCACTTGTCGCGTCAGCGGCGCAGCGGTCCTGATCGCCGGCTTGTTGTCTATCCCGGTTGCCCACGCTCAGCTTGGGGACCTCATCAAACAGAAGGATGGCGGCGGAATGTCCGGCAGCCTCGGGAACGCCGCCGGCCTGAGCGGTGCACTGTCGGGGCAGTCCCTCACTTCGGGCAGTCTCGGCAATGTCGCGGGGCTGCTCGAGTTCTGCATCAAGAACAATTATCTCGGCGGCAACAAGGCGGCGGCGGTCAAGGACTCGCTGCTGCGCAAGCTTCCGGGCGGATCATCCTCATCCGACAGCGGCTACAGGAGCGGTACCAGGGGCATTCTGGACGGCAGCGACGGTAGCAAGCTCGACCTGAGCGCCGGCGGCCTGAAGAAGCAGGCCACGAAGAAGGTCTGCGACATGGTTCTCGACCAGGGCAAATCCATGTTGTGAGCGGGTGGCGGGAAGGTGCCGGGAGGTCGGGTTCATTCAGGCTGCGGATCAACAGTCCTGGCCGGAGCCCCGGTCGGGTTTTCGTCCCCTGATCCCGCACCGTCGGCCAATTGGCGTTTCCGGCTGCGATAGAATTCCCGGAAGTAGAATTGCCGGCTGGAGGCAGATGGCCAATCCGGCGACAGGGCCGGCCGATAATCTCCGGGAAGGCAGATCGAGGATCGCCGGTGGCACTCAGGTTTCTTCTGAAAAACAATGAATTCAGATGGTTGCTGGCTGGCGGCCGCCATTCATAGGGCGGCCCTGATACTTTTGCTTGCCGCCTTTAGCAATGGCGCCTGGGCCGAATGGGTATTCATCTCGGAGAGCATCGGCGATGACAAGAGCTATATCGACCCGCAAACGATCAGGAAGGACGGGGACTTCCGCCGGGCGTGGGTGGTGACCGACTACAAGGCGAAGCGCAGGAATGGCGTGCGCTCGTTTCGTGCCTCGACCGAGATCGATTGCAAGGGGAAACGACTGAGGATTCTTTCGTACTCCGCGCATTCCGAACCGATGGCGACGGGCAGGGTCATGGGCACTGGCAAACCCAGGCCGCAATGGGCCAGGATCACCCCCGGAACGCTCGGATCGAACCTGCACAAGTACGTCTGCAGGAAGTGAACCAAGCGCCCGGATTTCTCGGACCGCACCGGGAGTTGCCTGTCCGGCGAATCGTCGGTACTTCCCAATCCTGGCCGCGACAGCCGGGGGGAATCCTGACACGCGTCCGGCTATGCGTCCGGCAAAAGCCAGGCCGCCGGCGGTGCCATTGCCCACTACTGACGGCAGCGCCGCGACAATCGCTCCCTATTCTGCGAGGTCGTTGCTCAAGCTCGCGGACTGCTGTCTCGCCGCCGCTTTCCCGTCCTGCCAGCGCGCGAACCATTCGCTCAGCGGGCGGGCGTCACCGAGGCTGGCGAGGTGGTGGTCGATGGCATCGTGGTTGCCCCAGACGACGTCGGCAAGGGAGCCGGCGGTGACTTGCGCCTCGATGTCGCTGCAAAAGAGTCCGCGATCGCGTTGCACGTAGAAGCCGTAACTGCGGCAGGCCACGGGTCGCTGCGCATAGACCGGGCAGGCGTTGGTGGACCGGTCCAGCAGCGGACAGACGATCGGGCGCTGCTGCCGGTTATCCAGGGCAGCCAGGTCGCGGCCGATCTGCCCGAGCCGCTCCGCCGGCAGCGTGGCCAGGCCTTGCAGCAGGAGGCGCCATTCCGCCTCCGTCAGTTGCGGGACATCGGCGAGGTGCCGACAACAAGCGGCGCACCCCCTGGCGCATGGCCACCGCGGTTGACCGGCGCGGATGGCCTGCACGCGCAGATCGATGTCGGCATGGAGGCGGGACAAGGAGATCGGTGATTCCATGAGGCTTTCCAGAAGGCGCGGGGGTCGCGCGATGGCGGTGGCAGCGGAACTTGCTACGGGGCGTCAGGGGGAGCCGGCGGCGCGGCCGTCGTGCGGCATGTAGCGCACTGCCAGATCGTCGATGTTGCGCAGACGACGGCTCAGTTCCCTGGCGAGGTTCAGGACCAGCAGCGAAAAAGTCGGCAGATCGGACTCGTAGATGCGGAACAGGTCGCCGTTGGACAGTGCCAGCGTTGAAACGGGTTCCAGTGCCCGAACCGATGCCGATCGGTTCTGCGTGTCGATCAATTCCATTTCGCCGATGACGTCGCCGACCCTGAGGACGGCGATGCGCTCGCCGAGCGGGGTGTCCGCTTCGGGGCAGGACTTGAGGACCTCGACCGAGCCGCTGCAGATCACGAACAGCGAATCGCCCCGGTCGCCTTCGCGGACAATCAACTCCCCGCTGGCGAAGTTCTCTTCACGAAGCAACGGCATGATTGCCCTCATCGCCTGATCGTCCACGCCGCCAAACAGCGGTTGCTGCTGAAGGAACTCGGCTGTCTGCACTGTCCACCTCCCGGGCCGCGAAGTCGATCAATCTCCCGTGCGGGATGATGCGCCACCGCCCGGGAAAGGAGAAGGTCCCGGAAGCGTCGACCGCGCAATTGACGATGGCCGAACCGCTCGAATGGCCGCATCAACCATCGAGTGTCCTGATCAGTTCGAACAGCCGCTTGTAAAACCCGGGATCGGTGATGGTCTCCTCGCCGACCTTGACCAGGGTGTCCTTGTCCAGGGACCACGGCAGCGAAAGCGATCCGAGGGCCGGGACGCTCACACCGGCGTTGCTCCCCTTGGATTTCATCTCGAACTGGGTTTCGAGTCCGCTCGCGTAGATGATGGTCCCCGGGTTGCCGGGCAGGCAGACGAGGATGATCGACAGCCTGGTGGCTTCATCGGGCCTGGGCCGGAAATACTTTTCACCGCGCAGGTTGCGCGGTTTCGCTTCTTCAACCTGATACCCCTGACTCAACAATGCCCGCCGGGCAATTTCACACGCTTCGTCAGGCTCCCGGCTGGTGAAGTACTGAAAGGGCGTCTCGCTCGGGAACGCCTCGGTCTGATATGAACGCGGAACCTTTGTCGAACTGCATCCGCCCAGCAGCGTTCCCGCCAGTGCGGCGATCGCCAGCGAACGAAAAAAGGGGGAAAGCGACCTGTGAAGAACTTTCATCGCCGCTATTTTAAGCAGTTGGGTCCATGGATTGCCAGTCTCGCGCAACGCGCGACGTGACCGGCAGGCCACGCTGGATGCGGGATTCATCGCGTCTGCTTATACTTGTTGTCGTGGAGGCCACCCCTCGAACCGGAGCAGGAAAAGCATGGACATGATCATCACTTCAAGCGCGTTCCCCCACGACGGCGCGATCCCGAAGGCTTACACCTGCGAGGGCAGGGACATTTCCCCGCCGCTGGCGTGGAAGGGAATTCCCGAAAGCGCCAAGAGCCTGGTCCTGATCGTTGACGATCCCGATGCGCCGGATCCCCGGGCGCCCCGCATGACCTGGGTGCACTGGGTGCTGTACAACCTGCCGGTCGCCATCTCCGGGCTGCCGGAGGCGGTGCGGTCATTGCCCGCCGGCGCACTGGAAGGACTCAATGACTGGCAGCGTGCAGGCTACGGCGGGCCCTGTCCTCCGATCGGGCGGCATCGTTACTTCCACAAGCTGTACGCGCTCGATGTCGTGTTGCCGGACCTCGGCCGGCCAACCGCCAAGGCGCTGGAACAGGCCATGAAGGGTCATGTCGTTGCCGAAGCCCGGCTGGTCGGCACCTACCAGAAGGGCGGTTGACCGCAGCGATCGACAGGCCCATTTTCCCGCGATTCCGCCTTGCGGCAGGGAGTTGTCGCGGTCAACGCTCAGGAAACCATGATTTTCGGACGTCTTCCACCTGCATCCCGCGACGGCTGGACGACGAGGCCGATCGTGGAGCGGACATTCCAGGCGCATGGTTACAGCGACATTTTGCTTCCATGAGGAACTCAACGAATTCCTGCCACCCGAACAGCGGGGCAGGGAGTTCACCGTTCCCTGCGCGCGCAATGCCACGACCAAGCACATGATCGAGGCGCTTGGCGTGCCGCATACGGAGGTCGAGGTGATTCTCGTCAATGGCCTGGCGTGCGGGTTCGACCGCCTGCTGAGCGACGGGGACCGCGTGACCGTCTACCCCCGTAGCGATTCGCTCACCGGCGAGCCGATGGTCCGCCTGCGCGAGTGGCCGCTGCCGGTAATCCGCTTCGTCGCCGATTCCCATCTAGGCGGGCTCGCCCGGCTGCTGCGCATGGCGGGTTTCGATACCTTGTATCGCAACGACTACCGGGACAGCGAGATTGCCGACGTCGCCCGCAATGACCGGCGGATCGTGCTGACGCGCGATCGCGACCTGCTCAAGCAGCGCGGCATCAGCCACGGCTGTTACGTGCATGCGCTGAAGCCGGCGCGGCAATTCGGCGAGATCGTGGCGCGGCTGGACCTGGCTCGCAGCTTCAACCCTTTCACGCTTTGCCTGGAATGCAACGCACCGGTTCGTGACATGGAAAAGAAACATGTTGTCAGACAGTTGCCGACGTCAGTTCAAGCGCGACATGAACATTTCACGATCTGCGATCACTGTGGCCGCGTCTTCTGGGAGGGGTCGCACTGGCAGCGCATGCGGCAACTGCTGGACAAGATGATCGGGCCCGGCTGCGCTGCTTGCGGCGACCGCTGAAGCCGGCGCGCGAACGCCGCGCCGGCCGAAGCGCGAGGCAGATCAACCCTTGATGCAGACCAGTGGCGCGAGCCGAGCGACCTTGCCGGCGAGCCCGGCGTGGCCGGAGGCATCGACCACGGCACCGACGTCCTTGTAGGCGAGCGGGGCTTCCTCGGCGACGCCACGCCAGCTCGGGCTGCGAATCAGGATGCCGCGCGCCGCCAGATCGTCGATCAGCGTGCGGCCGTTCCAGCGGCGCGTGGCCTCATGGCGGCTCATGGCGCGACCGGCGCCATGGCAGGCCGAGCCAAAGGCGCTTTCCCCGGTCCCTGCAGCTCCGGCGAGGATATAGGATGCCGTTCCCATGCTGCCGCCGACCAGCACGGGTTGCCCGACCGCCGCGAATTCGCGCGGCAACTCGGCGTGCCCGGGCCCGAAAGCACGCGTCGCCCCCTTGCGATGCACGAACAGACGGCGCTTGCGGCCGGCAACCAGGTGAAGCTCTTCCTTGCAGATATTGTGCGACACGTCATAGAGCAGCGGCAGCCCGACGCCGGGGAATACCTCGGCAAAGGCCTCACGTGCCAGGTGGGTCAGGATCTGGCGGTTGGCCAGCGCGCAGTTGATGGCGGCGCGCATTGCCCCGAGATAGCGCTGGCCGAGCGGGGACCTGATCGGAGCGCAGGCGAGCTCGCGGTCGGGCAGGGCGATGCCGGCGGCCGACGCCGCTACCACCATATCGCGCAGGTAGTCGGTGCCGATCTGGTGACCGAGGCCGCGCGAGCCGCAATGGATGCTGACCACGACGTCTCCGGCGGCGAGCCCGTAGGCGTGAGCGGCGGCCGAGTCAAATATTTCGCTGACCGCCTGTACCTCGAGGTAGTGGTTGCCCGAACCCAGCGTGCCCAGCTCGTCACGCTGGCGCCTTCTGGCCAGTTCCGAGACACAGGCCGGATCGGCGCCGGCGACCCGGCCATGCTCCTCGATGTGTTCGAGGTCGGCAGCCGATCCGTAACCCGCCTGCACTGCCCAGCACGCGCCCCCCTTGAGCATGGCCTCCATGTTCCTGGCATCGAGGCGGATGCTGCCGGTACTGCCGACCCCAGCCGGAATGCGCGCGAACAGCACATCGGCCAGGCGCGCCTTGTGCGGTTCGACGTCGGCGAGTTTGAGACCGGTGCGCAGGGTCCGCACCCCGCAGGAAATATCGAAACCGACTCCGCCGGCCGAGACGACGCCGCCGTCCTCGGCATCGAAGGCGGCGACGCCGCCGATGGGGAAGCCGTAGCCCCAGTGGGCATCGGGCATCGCGTACGACGCCGCGACGATCCCCGGCAGGCTGGCGACGTTGGCCACCTGCTCGGCGACTTTTTCGTCCATCGCTTCCAGCAATTCGCGCGAAGCGAAGATCACCCCCGGTACCCGCATGCGGCCTGCCACCGGCAGTTCCCATTCATAGTCGCCGCGTCGCTTAAGTCTCGAAATGTTCATTTCCTGCCTTCATGTGATGGTTTCGGATACGGGCGCGACTCAGACGTCGACCACGCACTGGGCCAGCCAGCGGCCGTCAGGCTGGCGCCCGACCGCCAGTTCGCAGTACGAGGCGCCCTTGACCTCGGCCGCCGGCTGATGGCGCGAAATGTCGATCGGTTCACCCCAGGCGGTGGCCGTCAGGTGGTGACCGTCGATGTCCACGGCGAATCGCGAAAAAAGCATGCGCCGAGTCGCCATTTCATAGATCAGCGCGTTCAGCCAATCGACGAGCAACAGGTCGTCGTCGGGCGCGGCGCATTCGATGGTTACCGCTTCGCAATTCGCGATTCGCCGCGGATCGCAGATCACCGACATCATCGCGGTGGCGGCGCCGGCAAAGGCATCGGCCAGGGTCGAGCCGCTGCCCCGGACGCCAACATCGGCCTCGTGGGCAAAGGTCTGCCACTCCATCAGCACACCCGATACTCAGGTGCCAGGGCGACGAGCACGGCTTCGTCGGTTGCAGCTGGCGAGGGGCAGGAACGGCCGGGCATTTTCGGGCGTTCAGCGGGCTGGGACAGGCCGGCATGAAGCCGGAATGTCCTGCAACGCTGCCGGCAGCGCGTCCGGGAACGGGGCGCTGGTGTCGATGCGGAAAGTGCAGGCTTCTTCATCGGGCGTAATGGCTTCGCAGGTGCGCATCTGGTACGCCAGCACCGCTTGGTCCGCCTCCGAGGCGTCGCGGCGGGCCGCCTGGCGGGCTGCCAGCCGGGACTGCAGTACCGCTTCCGGCGCAGTGCAGGCGAGGATGACGAAAGGAACCCCCCGAGCTGCCGCCAGATCCCGGAATGCCGCGCGCTGCCAGACCTTGAGGTTGGCTGCGTCCACCAGCACCGGATAGCCGGCTGCAAGGATTTGCTCAGCCAGCCCGACGAGGCGGTCATAGGTTGCCGTGGTTGCCGCCGCGTCGTAGATCCCGTCGCCGACAGCGGAGTCACTGTGGGCGAGGGCGGGCAGGCCGCAAAGGCGCTTGCGCTCGACATCCGAACGGATGCGCAACGCGCCCAGTCTCTCCAGCAGTTGCTGCGCAAGCCGGCTCTTCCCGGAACCGGCAAGCCCGTGCATGAGCAGCAGCCTGGGGCTGCGCGGAAGGGTAGCTCTCGCCGCACAGTCCAGGTACTGGTCGCAGTTGGCGAGTTCCGCCAGCCTTTCTGCGGGGTTCTCCTGGCTGGCCCGGATCGCGGCGACCTTGGCCCGCACCAGGGCGCGGTAGACGGTGTAGAAGGCGAGCAGCGGCAGACCGCGGTAATCGCCCATCGCCTCCAGATAGCGGTTGAGCAGGCGATGCCCGTAGTCGGCGCGGCCACGCTCCGCCAGGTCCATGGTGAGAAAGGCGATCTCGTTGAGGACGTCGATCCAGCGCAGCCCGGGGTCGAATTCGATGCAGTCGAAAACCCGCAACCCGGCGGCTGTCACGACAATGTTGCCGAGATGCAGGTCGCCATGGCATTCGCGGATCCAGCCGTCACCCAGGCGGGTCGCGAGCAGGTCGGCCAACTGGCTGAAGCGTTGGCGGCTCCACGCTTCCAGGTCGGCGAGCCGCGGGTCGTGGGCGGCGCCGGACAGCTCTTCGCCGAGTTGGGCGAAGTTCTGCGCCATCGGTTCCCACACCGCTGCCGGCGAGCCGAAGCGCCGGTCGGGCGGAGCCCGTTCCGCCCGCTCGTGAAAATCGGCCAGCCGATCAGCGAGCTGGTCGATCACATCCGGGGAAAGGACGCCCGCCGCCAGTTGCCGGTCGAGCAGCGCCTCCTGCGGGAAGCGGGCCATCTGCACCGCATACTCGATGGCTTCGCCGCTTCCCGCGAAGTGCGGCGCATCGCGGGGACCGGTGATCGCCACCACCGCCTGATAAAGTTCGGGAGCCAGACGGCGGTTGAGCCGCAACTCCTCCTCGCAGAAAAAGCGGCGTCTGGCGAGGGTGCTGAAATCGAGAAATCCCAGCGCGACCGCTTTCTTGATCTTGTAGGCATGGGCGCCGCTCAACAGCACGTACGAGATATGCGTCTCGATCACTTCGACCTGCCCGGCCGGATGCGGATAGCAGGCGGGATTCCTCAGCGCGGCGACGAGAGCCGCCTGTTCGCCAGCGCCATGGTGGCCGTCTGCAGTCATGGCGACCCGCTGTGCACGCCGCGGCCAATGCTCAGGCGGCCAGATGCACCGGAATCCGCCGCGGCCCGAAGGCGTGGCCGTCGCGGCCGAGCGTCCTGCCGAAGCGGCCGGCGATGGTGGTCTGGCAGTGGGGGCAGCGGCCTTCGGGCGTCAGGTCGTAGCGCCGGATGTCGTACCAGTCGCGGACGATCAGCGCGGCATGACAGCCCGGGCAGTAGGTGGTGCCGCCCTCGCTGTCGTGCACGTTGCCGGTGAAGACGTGATGCAGGCCCGCATCGCGGGCGATGCGGCGGGCCTGGGTCAGGGTGGCCGGCGGCGTCGGCGGGACGTCGTCCATCTTCCAGTCGGGGTGGAAGGCGGTGAAGTGCAGCGGCACGTCCGGCCCCAGTTCGCGGCCGACCCAGGTCGCGAGTTCGTTGATCTCCTCGGGACTGTCGTTGCTGCCGGGGATCAGCAGGGTCGTGATTTCCAGCCAGCAGTCGGTCTCGTGGTGGATGTAGGCGAGGATGTCGAGCACCGGTTGCAGATGACCGACGCAGAGCTTGTGATAGAAGCTGTCGGTAAAGGCCTTGAGGTCGACGTTGGCGGCGTCCATGACGGCGAAGAATTCCTTCGCCGGTTCGCGATGGATGTAGCCGGCGGTGACGGCGACGTTGCGGATGCCTAGTTCGCGGCAGGCGAGCGCGGTGTCGATGGCGTATTCGGCGAAGATCACCGGGTCGTTGTAGGTGTAGGCGACACTGTCGGCGCCATAGCGCTGGGCGGCGCGGGCGATCGTCTGCGGGCTGGCCTCGTCCATCAGGCGGTCCATGTCCTTCGACTTGGAGATGTCCCAGTTCTGGCAGAACTTGCAGGCGAGGTTGCAGCCGGCGGTGCCGAACGAGAGGATGCTGCTGCCCGGGTGGAAGTGGTTGAGTGGCTTCTTTTCGATCGGGTCGATGCAGAAGCCGGAGGAGCGGCCGTAGGTGGTCAGCTGCATCGCGCCATTGACCATCTGGCGGACGAAGCAGGCGCCGCGCTGGCCCTCGTGCAACTGGCAGTCGCGCGGACAGAGGTCGCATTGCACGCGGCCGTCGCTCAGGGCGTGCCACCAGCGGCCGGGGTAGAGAGTTTCTGACGGGTTCATGGTGTGGGTTCCTTCCATTTGGTGACAGTGTAACGTTCCAGCCTGACGTCCGGTCCCCAGTAGCTGGCCGGCAGCCCGGATTTCTGCTTGAGGTGGGCCATGAAGACGGCCGGGTCGGGCAGTTGCTCCCACACCTGCGGCAGGAAGGTCGAGCGATGGCGGCCGGCAATGAAGATCACGCCGTCACGGTCGGGGCGCAACTGGGCGAGCGCGTCGGCTTCGCTGGTGAAGGACATCGGTTCTGCGGGAGTCAGCAGCGAAACCTCGACGCGGGTAAGCGGCAGTTCCTCGGCGGTCAGCGGTTTGAAGCGCGGGTCGCGCAAGGCCGCGCTGCGGGCGTTTTCCTGAACGTCGGCAAGCAGCGGGCGCCACGCTTCGAGACTGCCGATGCAGCCGCGCAGCTGGCCGTGCTGGGTGAGGGTGACAAAGGTGGCGCCCGGTTCGTGCAATTCGGGCAGGTCGACCGCAGCAGTGCCGGCCTGCCCGAAGCAGGCGGCGATGGCGTTGCGCGCCAGCGTCAGCAATGTCGTTCCCAGTTCAGCCATTTTCCTTGGCCTCGTGGAAGGCGAACGCGGCATAGCCGACGACGCGCTGCCGGTCACCGGCGGTGTCGCCGGAATTGCAGCGGTGGATCAGTTGCGGGACCAGGCCGCGCCGGCGGGCGGCAAGCAGCAGGCCGTTGACCGGGTAGGCGCCGCAGGCCTGGTCCGTGCGGATGCGGGTGTCGAGCTGGAGGATATGCTGGCAGGTGTCGCGGTCGACCTGGTTGGCGGCGGCGTAGGACAGGAAGTGCGAGAGATCCGAGCTGATCACGATCAGCGTTTCCGGCCCGCCCCAGAGCAGGCCGAGGACTTCGGCGACGGCTTCGGGCGGCGCGTGACCGACGGCAAGCGGAACGAGGGTGAATTCGTCGAGCAGGCGCTGTAGGAAGGGCAGATGGACCTCCAGCGAGTGTTCCTCGGCGTGGGCCCGGTCGCTGCAGACGATCTGCGGCAGCGCGGCGAGGCGGGCGATGGCCGCGCCGTCGAGCGGGATGGTGCCGAGCGGCGTGGCGAAGGCTTCGGCTTTCGGCACGGCGATGCCGTCGACCGCAACCCGATGGGTCGGGCCGAGCAGCACCACGCGGCGGATCGTCGAATGCCACGGGGCCAGCGCCGCATACGCCATGGCGGCGGTCGACCCGGAGTAGACGTAACCGGCGTGGGGCACGATCAGCGCCTTGGGTTGCAGCGCTTCGCTCGGCGGCGCGGCGGCCAGCAACTGGTCGACGGTGGCGGCGAGGACGGCCGGGCTGGCCGGGTAGAACATGCCGGCGACGGCGGGAGAGCGGGTGATGGTCACGGTCGACTCCTCAAACGAGCAATAATCCAAGAGCCATGCCGCCGCCGATAGCGAGCAGGCCGGGCAGTGCATGGCGTGCCAGCTGGCCACCACCGATGCTGACGACGAGACCAACCTTGAAGGTCAGGTTGGCCATCAGCGCCAGCGTCACGGCGGTAACGGCATGGTTGGCCGAAATCTTCTCGAGGTTGTACAGGCGCAGGGCGGACAGCACGCTGGCGTCGGCGTCAGTCAGGCCGGACGCCAGCGCGACGACGTAGAGACCCCGGTTGCCGGCGATGTCCTGGAGCCAGGCGGAAGCGAGCAGCACGATCGCGTAGAGGAGGCCGAAGGAAATCGCGGTCTTGAGTTCGGTCGGGTTCTTGACCGAGGGCATCGGCAGTTCGCCGCCGGCGTTGAGAATCTTCCAGCCGTGGAGCGTGAACGCCAGGCCGGGCACCAGGCCGCAGGCGAAGACGACGGCAATCTTCCCGACCAGCGTCGGCGCGACGACGCCGGCGACGACGCCGAGACGGATCATGACCATCAGGTTGGCGATCAGGATCACGATTGCCGCCATGCGCACCAGATGGAAATGGTCACGAGCGTGGCGCGAGAACATCATGGTCGTTGCCGTGCTCGATGCCAGGCCGCCGAAGATGCCGAGGAAGGCTGCGCCGTGGCGGGCGCCGATGATGCGCAGGGCAAGGTAGCCGGCCAGGGCAAGGCCGGAAATGAGGACGACCATCCACCAGATCTGGCGCGGATTGAGGGCGCCGTAGGGCCCGTAGTCCTGGCTCGGGAGAATCGGCAGGACGACCAGCGACAGCACGGCGAACTGGAGGATGGAATTGATGTCCTTCGGCGTCATCCGGCGGCTGAAGCGGCTGAGTTCCGCCTTGAAGTAGAGCAGCACGGTGGTCGCGATGGCGAGCATGACGGCCAGCGTCGCGTAACCGGACCAGACCGCCGCGCCGAGTCCATAGGTGACGATGATCGCCGCTTCGGTGGTGAAGCCGCGATACTGCTCCTCCTGGCGCGCCGAAAAATTGGAGGCGATCATCGCGCCGGCAACGACCAGCAGGCCCGTCACCAGCACCGCCGGGCCGCCGCTCCTGTCGCTGAGCAGGGCAAACAGGCAGCCGAGCATGGAAACCAGCGCAAAGGTGCGCAACCCGGCCGCCGATTCCGGGCGGCGTTCGCGCTCCATGCCGACCAGCAGTCCGATCCCCAGGGCCGTGGCGAAGGCCTGGACGGGCCCTGCCAGTTCGGGATCGACGAAGCTCATGGCCTTTTCTCCTGCTCTGCTTTATTCAGTAAAATTAGTCCATGCCACGCCATTTCGCAATCGTTCCCGCCGCCGGAAGCGGATCGCGCTTCGGTTCGGAAAAGCCGAAACAGTACTTGAGCCTGCTCGGGCGCCCATTGCTCCATCATACGCTGGCCGCGCTGGCGGCCTGTCCCGAAATCGACCGCGTCTGGGTCGTCCTCGCGCCTGACGATCGCGAATGGGATCGTTACGACTGGTCGGAACTCGGCCCCAAGCTGGAAACCCTGCGCTGCGGCGGCGCGACGCGGGCCGACAGCGTCGGCAACGGATTGCGGGCGGCGGCCATGGTCGCCGGCGACGACGACTGGATCCTGGTGCACGACGCTGCCCGCCCGTGCCTCAGCCAGGAAATGCTCGCCGCGCTGCTGGCGGGGCTGGCGGATGACGAGGTAGGCGGCATCCTCGCCGTTCCGGTCGCCGATACCCTGAAACGCGCCAACGGCGAGCACCGCATCGCCGCC
>WBZM01001111.1_pt1 | contig 29248 bp, 27 predicted proteins | sample 5204271 | NCBI WGS metagenome assembly WBZM01 (sample SAMN12344346, study PRJNA552823) | activated sludge metagenome | biome: Activated sludge suspended growth; feature: Nitrification reactor; material: Wastewater; isolation source: activated sludge from nitrification reactor of wastewater... | reverse complement strand
CCATTCGTTGTCGGGTGGCGCGATGGATTCATGATCAACATTCCCCAGGTCGACCGGGAGCACAAGCACCTTTTCGAACTGGTCAAGCGCCTCGAACTGAGTACGGTTCAGGCAACCGTCGACGAACTTCTGGACTATGTGGTGACGCACTTCACCAACGAACAGAAGCTGATGGAAGACAGCAACTATCCCGGCTTCCCCGCGCATCTGCGACTCCATGAGGAGTTTGCGGGGTCCGTGGCGGATTTTCTCGGGAGTGGCGATGAATGGACGGAAGACCGCGTGCAGGAGATGCGCAGGTTCCTGAACAAGTGGCTGATCGGCCACATCATGACGCATGACCTGCGCTTCGGGAACTGGTACCGCGAGCACCATGGAACCAACGTGCCCGAAGTCATTGCGCGACCGGAAAAGAAGGTCGGCTGGTTCGACCGCCTGCTGGGAAGGGGCTGATCCCCAGCCCTTGCGCAGCCCGCAGGCTTGCTGCGGGACGTGACTGAGAGGGGCTTCGCGGCGGCTTGCGGGAATCGCGGCTGCCTGGATCGGATCGGGCGGAGGCTGGCACCGGCCGAGCCCGCGCCGGTCATGAGTCGGCCGATGCCCAGGCATTCTGGTGGCCCTGCGGTGGCGGCGCTTGCGTTTCGGCCATCGCGGCGTGGTCCGCGAGCGCTTTGGTAAAATTGCCGAAACCGCCCGGAGAAAGACCATGCAGATCACCCTGACCCGTCCCGACGACTGGCACCTGCACCTGCGCGACGGCGAGGCGCTGGCGTCGGTGCTGGCCCACACCGCCCGCCAGTTCGGCAGGGCCATCGTCATGCCCAACCTGAAGCCGCCGGTGACCACCGTCGCCCAGGCCGCCGCCTATCGCGACCGGATCGTCGCCGCGCTACCGGCCGGCGCCGCTTTCGAGCCGCTGCTGACACTCTACCTGACCGACAACACGCCGCCGGCGGAGGTCGCCAAAGCCGCCGCCTCCGGCTTCGTCAAGGCGGTCAAGCTCTATCCGGCGGGGGCGACGACGAACTCCGATGCCGGCCTGACCGATATTCGGAAGGCCGACGACACGCTGGCCGAAATCGAGCGCGTCGGCGTGCCGCTGCTGGTGCATGGCGAGGTCACCGATCCGCGGATCGACCTGTTCGACCGCGAAAAGGCGTTCATCGACACCGTCCTGCTGCCGCTGACGCAACGCTTCCCGAAGCTCAGGGTGGTCATGGAGCACATCACGACCCGGGACGCGGCGCAGTTCGTGCTGGATGCGCCGTCGACCGTGGCAGCCACCATCACCGCGCATCATCTGCTCTACAACCGCAACGCCATTTTCCAGGGCGGCATCCGTCCGCACTGGTACTGCCTGCCGGTGCTCAAGCGCGAGACGCATCGCGAGGCGCTGGTCGCCGCTGCCATCTCGGGCAACCCGAAGTTCTTCCTCGGCACCGATTCGGCGCCGCACGCGAAGATGACCAAGGAAGCTGCCTGTGGATGTGCCGGCTGCTACACCGCCTACGCCGCGCTCGAACTGTACGCCGAAGCCTTCGAGCAGGCCGGCGCGCTCGACCGGCTGGAAGCCTTTGCCAGCTTCCACGGTGCCGACTGGTACGGGCTGCCGCGCAACAGCGGCACGGTGACGCTGGTCAGGGAGGAGTGGACGGTGCCGGCCGCTTACCCGTATGTCAGCGGCGACACGATCGTGCCGCTGCGCGCCGGCGAGACCCTGTCCTGGAAAATGCGCTGACGCCGGACGCCGGCAACCCGTCGCGCATCGCCCGCGCTCTCGAATCGCCGCTGTACGGTCCGTTGCGCCACTGGCTCGGGCAGTTGCCGCCGGCGCCGGACACGGCGGCGGTCGCCGCGCTGGCGGAGCGCTTCCCGGTCACTGCGCCCGATGGCCGGCGCATCCGTTTCGTTCCGCCGCAAGCAGATGGTCTCGTCTATGAATGCCGCATCCGGGATACCGGCGCGGTCGAGACGCGGCCCGGCAACTGGCACGACTTCTTCAACGCGCTGGTCTGGCTGACCTTTCCGCAAGCCAAGCTGGCGATCAATGCGCGTCACGTGCAGGCGATGGCGCCGGCCGGCGCGGCGCGCGGCAGCGAACGCGACGCGCTGACCCATTTCGACGAGTGCGGGATCGTCGTGCTGTCGAGCCAGCCGCAACTGCTCGACCTGCTGCGCGAGTTCAAGTGGCGGGAACTCTTTGCCGATCGCCGGGATGAGGTGCTGCGCGCCATGCGCTTCGTCGTCTTCGGCCACGCCACCTACGAGCGCCTGCTCAATCCCTTTCGCGGCTTGACCGCCAAGGCGATCCTGCACGAGGTCGATGGCGGCTGGCTGAAATTGCCCGTCGCCGCACAGGTTGCTGCGGTCGACACCCTGCTGGCGGCCGATTTCGCCCATGGCCGCTTTGCCCGCCCGCGCGACTTGCAGCCCCTGCCGCTGCTGGGCATTCCCGGCGTGACCCCGGACAGCGAGCTCGCTTCCTACTACGACGATCGCTGGCAGTTTCGGCCGGGGCGGCAGCGCGCCTGATGCACGCAATAAAGGGCTGCCGTTTCGGGCAGCCCTCTGGCCGATGCGGTAGCGGCTTACTTCGCGGCCTTGGCCTTGGGCGCGACAACGGCGATCCCGGTTGCCACGACATAGGTGCCCTTGACCTGGTCGCCTTCCTTGATCTCGGCCATGACCTTGGGATCCTTGACCTTCAGCTTGTACATCCGGCCACTGGCGCCCAGGATCGTGATCGTGCCGGCCTTGGCGTCGACCGATTTGACGTCGGCGACGAAGTCGATCTCGCGTCCCCTGATCGCGCCCGGCCGCTGGCCCGGCTTCGCCGTCTCGTCGATGTCCTTCTCGACCGTCTCGCGCAGGCCGCCGCCCTTCTTCAGTTCCATGGTGAGCACTTCCATGTGCTCGGCGATCACGCGGTCACCGACCTTGATCTGCTTGAAGTTCTTGGCCTCCTTGCCGACGACGACATCGAAGACGTTGCCATCTTCGCCCTTGAGCGTCACGGTCCGCGTCTTCTTGTCGATCCCGACGACTTCGGCCTCGGCCTTGACGACGTCGCCCGCGATCACCGCCGGCGTGCCGGCGTCAGAAGTTGCGGGCTTGGCATCGGCGGCGTGGGCGGAACCGAAGGCGAGGGTCAGGGCAAGCAGGGTGGCATTCAATGCAGTCTTCATGAAGGATCTCCAGGGGGGTGGTTGGTGCCGTTGTGGCGGCAAAAAACGGAAGTGGGAAGGGAAGCCGCTCCGCGGCTTGCTACCTGATGACCGGCGGTGCGGACAGCGGGGGCGGCGACCCCGGCGCCGGCATCTGCTGGAGGATGCAGCGTATGCTCGGCGAACCGGGAGGGGCATTGTAGAAGCTCTCGAGAGCCTCGACGAAATTCTGTTCCGAGACCAGACCGTTGAAGAAGCGCGAGGTCAGGTCGAGGAAGTAGGGGTCCTGCTGGCGCAGCAGCGTGGTGATGAACGCCGGTCCGAGCCGAAGATTCCCGCAATTGTTCTGCACGCGGTCAAGGAACGCGTCGTAAGGGCGTTCCGGGCGGACGGCGTCGGGTGCGCACCCGGCAACCGCGACTGACAACGCGATGCTGATCGCAATCAGACTGTGGCGGCGTTCGCGGGCGCGGGCGACGCGCCGGGCGGGGGTGTCAGGAAAGGGCATAAGGTGTCCTTGTTGCGGTCGACCGGTTGCAGGCGCCAATTTCGCGCCCGCAACCGTTCGGATGGATGGCTCAGCGCAGAACGACGCGTGCGTCTTCGCCGCTGCCCTCGATATAGACCCGCTGGCCCTGACGCAGGTCGGGGTTGGCCGGCTGGGTCACCGAGACGAGGACACCGTTTGAGGTGCGAACGATGATCTGCTGGCCGGCGACCGGCTGGTTGTAATGTTGTTGCACCTTGTTGCCGACGACCGCACCGCCGATGGTACCGACGACCATGGCGACATCGCGCCCGGTGCCGGCGCCGATCAGGCTGCCGATGCCAAGGCCGGCCAGGCCACCGACCACGGCGCCGACGCCGGTATGCTGGTTGCTCTTGATCTGCACCGGTGTGATCTGCTCGATGGTGCCGGTGCGAATTTCCATTTCGCCCGGCCCGCCGCCCGGCGCCGCACACGCTGCAAGGGTCAGGGCAAGTGCCATGGCGGAAATGTAGGATGTGATTCTCTGGATCATGATGTGCTCCTTGACAGGGGTTGATGAAGAGTTGCGCTCGCAGTGTCGTCGCATCCGGAAATGCGGGCGGCCCATGGTATCAACTTTGGGCGCCCGCGGGACACCGGACGCGTTCGCCTAACGAATGTTTCCCAGCGTGTCGGCCGAGAAACAGCCGTCTCCGCCTTCGGGGCAGATGATCTGGTAGGTCCGGCGCTGGCCACAGCCGCTGATGCCGATGGTGAACGAACCGCGCTGGATGCCCTGGAAGCGTATCGTCTCGATGGCTGGCTGCATCAGTTCCCGTGACAGCAGCGTGGCCTGGACATCCGGACAGTTCAGTTCGAAGCGCCCGCGCTGCGCCGCCGTGTTGATCGCTGTCGGCTCCATGCTGTCGAGGATTTGCGCCGGCGGCGTGGCGCAACCGGCGACGGCCAGGGCGGCGAGCAGGGTTGCGGCGGACAGGACGGAAGTCTTCATGGATGGTTCTCCTCTCAAGGTCGGAAACGCCGGGCGCGCCGATGCTCCCGGCTTCACTGATGATGGTGGTTCTTGTGATTGTTCTCGAGGGCAAGTTCGGCGGCGGCTTCCTCCTCGATTTCGGCGAGGTCGGCAAGCAGGCCTTCGTCGGAGAGGTCCAGCGATACCGAATGCGACCAGTCGTGATGGACCACCTTTTCGAGTCGCTTCACCACTGGCTCGTCATGGACGACGATCGCCAGTTCGCGCCGGCTGTCGAAACTGCCGGGCGCGAGGTTGATCGAGCCGATCAGGGCGCGCGCGCCATCCCCCAGCATCATCTTGGCGTGCAGTTTCAGGCCCTTGAGCTTGTGCACCTTGGCGCCGAGGTCCTGGAGGATGCGCAGCCCCTCGACGCCCTCGACCAGCTTGCCCTTCTTCAGCGCGTGGGCCGGTCGCGCCAGTATATGGATCTTGACCCCGCGCGCCGCCGCGCGCACCAGGCGCTCGATGATCACCTCGTCCTGGTAGCGCTCGTTCTGGAGGAACAGCGACTCGGTCGCCTGGTCGATGAAATGGGCAACCCGGTTGCGCCCGTTGATGTTGCACCAGATCAGGTGCGAGTCCGGGCCGGGATCGAACTCCTTGCGCTCCCAGTCGGCATCGAAGCAGGCGCTGACTTCGTCCACCTCTTGGCGGTGCGAGGTGACGACCGCGTAGTCGCGGGTCACGGTGAGGTTCTTGGTTTCCCAGTTGAGCGACTGGATGAAGGCGGTCGCGTCATCGACGACCATCGATTTTTCGTGGGTCAGGTCGATGGCCGGATTGGTGTCGGCCACGTCGACGCCGGCCTCCTCGAGCGCCTTGCGCGTCGCCTCGTTCTCCGGTTCGCCGCCGCGACGCGCGGGGTTGAGCATGACGCGAACCTTGACCCCGCGCTGGTGGGCGGCAATCACCGCGGCAAGCAGCGACGGGTCGGAAAACAGGAACATCTTGATGCGGATCGATTTCCCGGCGCCGGCGATGGCATCGACAAGCGGCTGGCCCGTGTCGTCGGGCATCACGATCAGCGAGCGTGAAGACATGAAACCTCCGATGATTGTTGTTCGTTCAGGATGCCGGCGGGGTTTCCGGTGCGCTGGTTGCCGCAGCCTTGGCCTCCTTCACTTCCTTGGGCGGCTTGGCGGGCGCGTGCGCTTCATAGGTCGCCTGCAGGCGCTTGAGCTTGAGGACGCCGTAGAAGACCACGATCGTCATCAGTGCGACCAGGAAGCCATCGATTGCCTTTTCGGCGGCAAAATTGGCGGTGCGATTGGCGACGTAGCCGGCGATGATCGCCGCAAAGATGACGCCATTGAGAACCCAGTTGGTCGTTCGCGACACGATGTAGCCCAGCGTCCCGAATCCGGACAACTGATAAAGCATGAACGGCAGGATGGCAACGGCCGGGATGAGTTCGGAGGGGCCGAGACTGAGGTCGACGGCATTCAGCGCCTTGGCGTGCAGCAGGGTGCTGTTCGCCAACTGATGGAACAGTGGCGGCAATGCGCAGAGGAAGGGAACGACCGAAAGGAACTCGAGGATCAGTCCGCCGGACCACAGGCTGACCTCGGAGGCCGGGTCGGCGCCGGCGCCGGACGATTGCGAGGCGATGAACAGCCCGCCGACGACGGCGGTGGCGCACGACAGCATCAGCAACTCGATGGTGACGCCGAAAGCCGCCGGTTCGCCGGCCTTGATCAGGAGCAGGGCGACGAAGCCAGGGGTGAAGAACATGACCCGGACGAGCCGCGTCCACAGCCGCGGGTCGCGCTCCGGCGGCAGGAGCGGGAGCGGCTGTCCGTCATCGCCGATGGTTGGTCTGCTTTTTGACATGGTTTCTACTCCTCGCGAAACGAAAATGCTGTTATTCCAGGGACCGCGCGGCTCCGGCTCCCCGGGTAGCCTGACGCCCGGAACCACCGGACCCGCCGGGGAATCTTGCCGACAGGCGTGTTGAAGTCAGTCATCGGTATTGTGGAGTTTTCCGATGATGTCGGCAAGGACGGCGGTCGACCAGCCGAACATCAGCATGGCGGTCATCGATTCGAAATTGCCGAAACCGAGCCAGCCCTTGCGCAGCGTGATCCCGCTGGTGCCCAGGGTGGTGTAGGAGTTGATCGAGTAGAACATAGCGCGCGACATGTCATCGATCAGCCCGGTCATGTAATAGAAGGCAGCCCAGACGACCACGCCGAAAAAATGGGATACGAGAAGTATCGCGACGACGCCGATGATCACAGCAGTACGCGCGTAGCGATGAGGGCCTCTCATGACGGGGCGCCCGAAGCGCTTGAAAAACCGGTGGACCTCGCTGATGCCGAGCCCGTGAAAGACGACGGTCATTGCCATGGGCAGCAACGCGGCCAGAATCTGCTTGCTGTACTTGAAATCCAGTCCGATCAGGGCATGTTCGGTGGCATTGAAAACGTCCAAAGGATCTTCCTCCTGCGCCGATTCTGGTTTGTATTCAGGACACCACATTGGCCGTTATAGCCAAACGGCCTTATTCTGGCAATCGCGATTCCTTGGCTGCCGCCACCATTCGCGGCGCGTAAAGCTGGGTCAGGACCGGCCCGAGGATCGCCGTCACCAGCACCATGATGAGCACCGCGTTGAGCATGCGGGCATCGAGCAGCGGCTGGCCGGCGGAATTGAAGGTCTTGTAGGCCACCAGCGTCGCCGCCAGTGTCGCCGCGACCTGCGGGATCGTCAGCGACCACATCGTCCGGCGCGCTGCCGTGCCGTAGCGGAAGGCACGGCCACAGGCTTCCGACGCGATCCATTTGCCGGCAATCAAGGCGCCGATGATGCCGACCGCCAGCAGAAAGTCCTGGCTGATGGTGCGGATCAGCACGAACGGGTCGATCATGAAGCCGGTAACGACGAAAAAGATCGGGATGAACAGGGTGTTGCCCATGAACTCCAGCTTGCCCTTGGCCGGCTTGCCCTTTACCGTCGCGTTGACCGCCAGGCCGGCGAGGAAGGTGCCGACGATCCCGGGCAGGTTGATCCGCTCGGCAAGCAGTGCGGTTACCGCGAGGATGCCGAACATCAGGATGAAGTAGGTTTCTTCCTCATTCTCGACCCGCCGCAACAGGTGTTCACCTGCGCGACCCAGCCCGAACAGCACGAGCGGGACGAAGACGACGATTTCGACGACCTGGATGGTGATTCCGGATGCGGAGAAGCCGCTGGCGTACATGGGCACGCATACGGCGAATACGAGCAACGCCAGGGTATCGGAAACCAGCGTCGCGCCGGTGGTGACGACCATGGGTTCCAGACTCCGTGCCCCCAGCCTGGCGACGATGGTCGAGCCGAGCATCGTATGCGAGGCGAGCAGCGACCCGACGACGATTGCCGGCAGCAGGTCATAACCGAGCCAGAGGGTGGCCAGCGTCCCCAGCAGCAGGGGGAGCGTGGTCGTGACCACCCCGAAGCCGAGCGAGCGGAAGATCTTTTGCCGGAACAGCGTCAGGTCGATTTCCAGCCCGGCGAAAAACATCAGCAGCAGCATGCCGACTTCGGAGAAAAACTGCAGGACGGGGTGTTGGGTTGGAAAGATGTCGAGCACGTGGGGACCGAACAGCACGCCGGCCAGCAGCAGCCCGACCGCCTCCGGCAGATGAATGCGGCGCGACGCTCGCGGAATGACGACGATCAGCATCATGCAAAACGCGAACCTGGCCAAGGTCGGCAGGAATTCCAGTGCCTTGTGGAAATACTCGAGGAGCGACATGCGGATTTTTCCTGAAACGACTAAGCTGGGGCGGGGTACGTATTCACATCATATCCGGCACATGCACCAAAAACTCCGGCATGTCCGGGAGTCCGGCAATGAACGTCGCCTTCTTCTTCCCCTTCGCCGAGAAACGCCGCACACGCTGCTTGAGCCGCTCGGCTACGTAGAAATCGCCGTCGGGCCCGATTGCGAATCCCGAAGGGGCCTTCAATTTCCTGTCGATGACGGTGCGTGCCCTTAGCTTGCCCTTTGGTGCCTTGGCGCGAATGTCGAAGGCGAGAATGCTGCCGGTGCCTGCCGCGCCGATGTAGAGGGTTTCTCCGTGGAGTATGAGGTGCACCGGCTTGGTCAGCTTGCGCCCCGCGATGCGTGCGACAAGCCGTCCCGTTTCAACTTTGAAGATACCGATGGCATCCCCGGCTTCGTCCGCCACGTAGAGATGTCCTCGATGGACGATGATCCCGCGCACCGAGTGCCGGGGTTTGCCGTGCTCGTCGAGCACCACCTTGAGACCTTGCGGCGCCGGCACATTCAAGGGCGGGCTGTCGCCTACTTCGGGGAGGTGGCCCTGGCTGGAGGCGACGAGGGTGCCGGGCAGAAAGTTTCCGTCCGGGAATCTCTTGCGCAGGTGTTTGGCGACCGGCGCCGGCGCAAACGTCTCCGGCAGGATGGCGATGACCGTGTTGGTATCCTGGCAGGAGACATAAAGGCGGCCATCGTCACCGAGTTCCACGTCGAAAGGGTGGACCATCGCCGCAATGTCCCTGGTTTCAGCCAGCACATTGGCGAAATGAAAGGTGTCCCCGTGCCGCCGGTAGTGGGCGATATGGCTTTCCTTGCGCCAGGCATTGGCGATGTAGAGATTGTCGCCGACGAGCGCGAAGCCGCGGGCGATCTTCAGCGGGGCCGCATCCGGCGAGTCGTCGAGGAGCAAGGGGTGTTGCTCGCGCGGCGTGCCGTCATCATTGAAAACGCCAATATTCTCGAGACCGTGACGGCCTTCTCCCCGATAACTCACCCACCACACGATAGTCTTCCTCCATCTTTTGAGCTTTGGACACAGAAGGTTTGCATTGCAACGCGGGTCACTTCATGGCGTCCCCGCGCAACTCCGCAAAACGCCTGGCGACGAGTAACGACCACTTGTCGAAGGCCTCCTTTGCATACTGCCAGGCCTGGAACGAACTCATATAGCCATTCGCCCAGGTCTGGGCGGCGCCGACCGCACCGGCATTCACGGCGGCGGCGTACTTACGCCCGATCTCGGTATCGCGGCATTCGGCGATGACCTGACCATTGGCGCCGTCACGGAACTGCATCTCCATGCCGGTTTCACCCAGGTAGGGGGTCGACCCTGCCGGGCGGCCGGTGGCCACCCCGGAGCCCGCTTCGGCGACGAAGCCGTAGGGAATCAGCGTCCCCGCCAGGCTGTCGGTCACCGTCGTCGGCACGAGGTCGGTCAGTGCGACGCGAATCACCACGACCCCCGGCCCCGCCTTGTCGACCACCTGCATCTGCGGCTTCAAGGCCTTGACCAGCGCGCCGTGAAAATAATCGGTCAGCGTCTTGAGATCGTTCGGGTCAATGGTCTTGACCTCGCCCTCCTTCTGACTCTTGGGCGGTACCAGCGAGACGACGATGCGCGAGACCAGCACCTTGTCGAACTGCTTGGGATTCAGAGCAGTATCGCGCCAGCATTCGATGCCATCCAGCACCGCAACGGGCTTGAGGCGGGCATAATCGCTCAGGAAGCCGCTTCTGGTCAGGCGGGCGGAGTCGATCGCGGTAACGTTGATGCCACTACCCAGCGCTGCGTCGTAGGTCTGGCATCCGGTGAGCAATGCCGTGGCGCCGGCAATGAGGCAGATGCCCAGGCCGCAGACGGCGCGGGAAGAAGTCGTTGTCTTGATATTCATGGTGTTCTGTTCCCCTGGATTGATAGCGCGTAATTCGGTGTTCCGGGCGGATGCCATCATCGGCATGTCGAGGCGTCGTTCACTTCGGGAACATGAACTGCACTTGGGCCCGAATCTGCCAGTTCGGCCCGTTATCCGGCGTCACCACGTTGTAGTAGGCCGACAGTTGCGTATTCACCGGGAGCTTGCCGAGATGGAAGATCTTGCCGACGCCGCCGCCGACCGGCACCGTCCACCGCTGGCTGCTCTCGGCCTTCCAGTTGGCGGTGATGATCGGGGCGCTGGTCAGGTAGAACCCACCGTCAAAGTTGTAATTGACGAAGGGCTGGATCAGGCCGTTGTTGTACGAGCCGCCCTGCCTGCTGTCGGAAAGCGACCAGATGTTGTTCACCAGCGCGCCATAGACCCACGGATTGCCCTTCTCCAGGCGCAGCACGACCACCGACGGGCCGAGGCCCCAGTTCTTGTTGCCGAGGTCGTTGTCGGTGTTGGTCGGAATCTGCATGACCGGCCCGGCGCCCCAGATCCAGTGCCCCGGCTTGGCCGGCGACAGGAAAGCGGTAAGCACCGTGTCGCCGATGCCGTTGGTGCGGTCACCATCGAGGAGGGGCTGCGAGATCACCGGGACGATGGTGCGGGTGATGATGTTCCACTCGTCGCTGACCGAGATGGGAATCACCGGCTGGATGTTGAGGATGTTCTGGGTGCGCTTGTCCGGCCCGACATTCAGGTTCGTGTTGTTCTGGAACGGCACGCTGATCAGGTTGCCGACCGGGTTCTGGGCCAGTTTGGCGAGTTCCTCGGCGCTCAGTTCGGCATGGGCTGGGCCCGCCGCAAGGAGTGCTGCGGTCGACACCAAAAAAACGCCGAATTTGTTGCTGGCGTTGAAGGTCATTAAAAACTCCTTGCCAAAAAATTCCCTGCCGAAAAGCGGCCGGGAGTTGTACGTCACGGTGCCGGTACCACCTCGTAGTAGACCCCGCTTGATCCGAAATACGGCTTGTACCAGGTCGGCCCGCCCTGGTAATAGTTCACGCCATTTACCACCATGCTTTGCGCCCCGGCGGGCAGCGCCGCGTATTGGGTGCCGATCGGCACATTGCCCTGGGCAACGTACACCGGTTGCGGGGCGACGTAAGCGGGTTGGGCGACGACGACCGTGGTCGGGCGCGCCGCGCTGGCGACGGCGGCGCCAACCGCCATCCCGGCGACGGCACCGACCGCCGCGCCGCAGCCGTAGCATCCGGCAGGGTGGTAAGCGGGATGGTAATAGGCGCCGCCATGGTAGGCGCCGTGGTAGCCGCCAGCCGCAACAAATCCGCGGCCGCCGTAGCCACGGCCTGCTGCAACCCAGGCGTTGGCATCGGCCAGGGGAACGAGTACGCCGGCCGTGGCGGCAATGCCCAGGACGAGTATCTTGATCTGTTTCATCGCATTGCTCCTTTGGCCGCTCATTTGGATTGCTGAAGGATGGGAAGCTTGAAGTCGATCTTCACCGCATCCTTCGGAATGTTGGCGTCGAAGGTCTGGGCCGCGATCGGCGCACCAAGTTTCCAGTCCGAGAATGTCGTCGTGAAGGTTGGCTGACGTTCGCCGCCCCGATAATGCACGACCATCAGGCGCGGCAACTTGTCCTTGGTGCCGATCCAGATTTCCCAGTCGACCCCGGCACCGGAAAATGCCAGGTGATCGGTGTTGACCGCATCAAGGGTTGATTGACCAACCAGCAGCGCACTCGAAAGATCCTGGGTGAGGCGGGCGAAGGGGTCGGCAACGAGAAGGTCGACAAAGGGCGCCAGGGCATCCGAACCTGGATGTTCCTTCTGGATCAACGCCTCAATCGTGCTCGCCGATGTTGGCTGCTGCGTATATAACCGCTTCTCGATGCCGATGGCCGTCACCGTCTTGCCATTGAAATAGAGGTTGTGCGGGAAGAGCTCGCCACGGGACTCGACGAACAACTTGTCGGGCCGTTGCATCGCCACGCGCGAAGCCCCGAACAGACTGATCTGCTGCCCGGAGGGGGTGGCAAAGGGAATCAGGCTGCGCACCTTGAAGTTCAGGGATTGCGCTTTGGCCAGCGTATCGCTCATGCCTTTCAGCAGGTTGAGTGCCCGTTCGTCCTTGAACTGCTGCGCAGGTGCAGTCGCCGGCAGTTCGGCGGGCTTTTCCTGGGCCACGGCGGCGCCGCTGAAAAGGACAGTGGTGGCGAGCACGGCGCCACCGAACAAATGTGCAAATGGATTTGGCTTTCGTTTTGTCATGTCTATTTTCCAGTTAGTCCGCGGCGGTATTGCCACCGATGTACGCTGCATTCTTGCATTGCGGTCGACGCCGCTGGAGCACGTATTTTCATCCTGATTGATTCTCCTGCGATTGGTTCATGAAGGCGGTTGGCAATTCATGACACCTGCCATGCACCGAACTTCGGAAACGCTCCCGAAACTCAATTGAGAGTGGAATCCTTGAAGAACTTGGTACCCGACACCGTGAGCGTGGCGGAGAGGCCGGTTTCGGTCAACTGGTAGAGATAGACGCCGGGGGCGACCGACGCGGCTCCGGAGAACATGCCGCCCTGATCGTCGGCTATCACCGAGACGTTGGCCTGGGCACCGAACTCCCAGCCTTGGTTGATGAAGTTCCGCAAGGCTTGTTCGGTGGCGAAGACGAAGATCAGGCGATTCTTGTTGACGCCGAATCCCAGCCCGCCCTGCACCTGCGCCATCTGCATGAAGGTCTGGCGGCTGGTGCGCTGGTTGACGACCATGCCCTTGCCTGTCGTGCCGCCGGCAAAGAAGAGCTTGACCCCGAAGGTGCTGAACACCGCATAGCCCGCGGCATTTGCTATGGCGCGCTGTGCGCCGGGTTGAATTTCGTACAGCGTGGCCAGCGCATCCTGAGCCATTTCCCGAACCTGGTGCCGGGCCTGGATGATCTTGCCTTCGTTGGGCACCCCCGCGGGCAGGACGCTCTCGACATCCTGCAGCGGATCCCAGGAAAACTCGGCGGCGGTGGCCAGCGGCGCAGAGAGGCAAAGAGCTATGGCGAGCAGTGACAAGCGTGTTTTCATGACATTTCCTCCAGATGTCTGCGGATGGGCCTCAGGCCCTCCTTGAACAGACGTTGATGTTTCAAACATTGACCCGGCAAGCAAATTTGTCGTCCCCGCGAGGTCGGGGGCAGAGCCGGAAAGCGAAATCACGTGTGAGCGGGAATGACACATGCTCGGTGAATCAATTGCGGTGCAATAGTCCTCGAGTCAACAACCCCGTCAAGATGGCGTGCAGGACGACGGCAGGCCACAGCAGCAGGCCGGTCGAACTGCCCGTGAGACCGAGGTAAGCGAGGTACAGCATGACGGCCGCGCTGTAGGTCAACATGCCGGCGCGTGGGGTGCCTGGCCAGCAGGCGATCCCCAACCCGACCAGCGCGATGCCCGCCACCCGGGCGACCGGGATGGCGATGCCGGTCAACTCCTCGCCCAGCAAAAGCCGCCCGACCAGCCCTGGAACGATCAGCAATGCCAAGCCAGTTGATGCTTCTCCGACGGCAGCGAAGATCATCGCCCCTTTCATGGCATGGCCGCGATAATACGTTGGCGCTCGTCCCGACGCCCCGGTTTGCGTGTCCGATAGCCGTTAGCGTTTTTGCGCATCCTTGGCCGTCCCTGGCGCGGCCGCCGCGTGCTGCTCCGGTTCGAGCTTGAAGGTCAGCTTGTCGATTGTGCCGGTGAACTTGAACGGGGAATCGTAGCGATACTCGATCATCGCGACGCCGGTGCGCGTGTCGAGGCCGACGTCGAAGGTCTCGTCCTCGGCGAAGGTGATCGGCGTGGAGTTGGGCATCGTGTTGCGCGCCACTTCCTTGCCGTCCACATAGAGCACGCCGGTCCCGCCCTTGCCCAGACCCGGCTCGGCGGACTTGAAGTCGAAGACGATGGTGTGTTTGCCCTGGGCCAGTTCAGGCCCTTCCCAGATCGTGCGCTTCAGGTCGAGCAGGTTGTAGAGAAACACCACCTTGCCCCGGCCGATGCCGAGTTCGCCCTTGCTCAGGAACAGGCCATAGCCGCCGAAACGCCCGCCCTGGGTGACGATCATGCCTTCGGCGCCGCCCACAGGGATCGTGACCTCGGCGGTGATCGTATAGGACTTGTTCAGGATATGCGGCGCCGTGCTGCCGGGTACGTTGGCCAGCGTGCCCGAGTAAGTGAACTCGTTGCGCCCGGCCGTCAGGCTCGGCTTCGGCGCGTTCCAGCGGGCCAGCGTCGTATTGTCCAGCGGCAGCACGTTGTGCTTCGCGGCTTCGAGATAGAAGATGTTCTGCATCTGCTTGAGCTTGTCAGGCATCTTCGCCGCGAGGTCCTTGTTCTGGGTGGGATCTTCCATCACGTTGTAGAGCTCCCACTTGTAGCCGGTGATCACGTCCGGCGGCGTCTTGCTGCTCAGCTCCCAGGGCAGCGTCACCGGCGTTGTCGCCGCGACCCAGCCGTCATGGTAGATCGCGCGGTTGCCGAGCATCTCGAAGTACTGCGTCGTGTGCCGGGTCGGCGCGTTGGCGTTGGCCTTGTTCCAGGTGTAGACCAGGCTCGTGCCTTCGATCGGCGCCTGCTTGATGCCGTCGACCATCGTAGGCGCCGGGATGCCGGTGGCTTCGAGGATGGTCGGTACGATGTCGATGACGTGGTGAAACTGGCGGCGGATGCCGCCCGGGTCGCCGATGTGGCCGGGCCACGAGATCGCCATGCCCTGCGCCGTGCCGCCGAAGTGCGACGGCACCTGCTTCATCCACTTGAATGGCGTGTCGAAGGCCCAGGCCCACGCCGCCGAGTAGTGCGGGAAGGTCTTGTCAGAGCCCCAGAACTCGTACCAGAGGAACTGGTCCTTGACCGGCACCTCGATACCGTTGAAGGTCGTGAACTCGTTGGGCGTGCCGTTGACCATGCCTTCGGCGCTCGCGCCATTGTCACCGCTGATGTAGATGATCAGCGTGTTGTCGAGCTGGCCCATGTCCTCGACGGCCTGGATGACACGACCGATCTCGTTGTCGGCGTAGGCCTGATAGGCCGCATAGACATCCGCCTGCTTGATGAACAGCTTTTTCTCTTCCCAGCTCAGCGAGTCCCAGCGCGGCAGCTTGGCGCCGTTGTAGATATCCTGACCGTCCGGCCACGGGGTCAGTTCCGCGTTGGCGGGCATGATGCCCAGCCGCTTCTGGTTGGCGAAAATCGTTTCGCGCAACTTCTCCCAGCCCCCGTCAAACAGGTGCATCGCGCTGATCTTGTCGATCCACTCCGGTGTCGGGTGATGCGGCGCGTGCGTGGCGCCGGGCACGTAGTAAACGAAGAAGGGCTTTTCCGGTGCTAGCGCCTTCGACTGTCGCATGTACTGAATCGCCTCGTCGGCCATCGCCGTTTGCATGTTCCAGCCGGGATTGCCCTGGAACGGGAAGATCGGCGTCGTGTTGCGGAACAGGTTGGGCTGCCACTGGCTGGCGTCGCCGCCGACGAAACCATAAAAATATTCGAAGCCCATGCCGTTCGGCCACTGTGAGAACGGCCCGGCCTGGCTGTTCGCGAAGAACGGCGTGTTGTGATCCTTGCCGAACCACGAAGTTGCGTAGCCGTTGTCCCGCAGGATGGTGCCGATGGTGGCCTTCTCGATCGGGATGATCGAGTCGTAACCGGGGAAGCCGGTGGCGATCTCGCCCACCACGCCAAAGCCTACCGAGTGGTGGTTGCGCCCGGTGATCAGCGCCGCCCGCGTCGGCGAGCACAGTGAGGTGGAGTGGAAATTGGTGTAGCGCAGACCGCTCTTGGCGATGCGGTCGAGCGCCGGGGTCGGAATCACGCCGCCGAAGGTGCTGGGTGAGCCGAAGCCGTCGTCGTCGGTCATGATCAGCAGCACGTTGGGCGCCTTTTTCGGCGGCACAACGCGTGGTGGCCACCACGGGGTCGATTCCGAGGCACTTTGCTTGATCACCCCACCGAACTTCGGGTCGGGCGGCGGAAGCTGCTTGCCGCTGATGGTGGTGGTGGCGCTGGCGGAACCCAGCACGCCAGTGACCTGTTGCGCCGAAGCAAGGCCCATGAGGCCGACAGAAGCAATACAGGATACTGCCAACCCGAATAACTGCTTTTTCATCGCTTGCTCCAATAGCCGAATGTCGTGATACCGAAGGACTCAACCCAAGGCTCACATAGACTGTAGTGTGGAATTTGCCAATTGGAATACTGTTCCGGAACAGGTCTTCGCCATAGGACAATAGACGACATCGAGCGGACATTTGACGACATTCCGATAATCATGCGCACATGAATACCTCTCCCTTCTTGGTGCGCGCTCGCGCACTCACCGGTTTTGCCGAACTCGTCAAGGAACTCGGTGGCGACGCCGAAGCTTTGCTTCGTGACGTTGGGCTGACTACACAAATGCTCGCGCAACCGGAAGCGACGATCAGCATGTCTGGTGCCGTGACCTTGCTCGAGAACGCGGCAGCACAGCTCGCTGCACCCGACTTTGGCCTGCTCCTCGCACAACGCCAGGATTTTTCGGCTCTCGGCCCCATCGCGCTGGTTGCCCGTCGTGCCGACACCGTGGGCAATGCACTGATTGCGATCGCGCGCAATCTGCCTTACCACGTAGCGCGCACCTCGCTGCGGATGGAAGCCGGGCCCGCCGAGGAACTCATTTGGCTGCGTTACGAACTTCCTTCGGAGATTTGTGGAGCGCATCGGCAGTCTGTGGAGATGTGCTGTCTGTTACTGATCCAGACGCTACGCATGCTTAGAGGGGATATCGGTGCAGACTGGCAGGTGGTATTTGCGCATCCACCCGGTGTGCCGCTTTCCCGTTACCGTGAAATCTTTGAATGTGAAGTGGCGTGCCGGCAGTCCGGTAACGGCGTAATTATTCCCAAAGCGCTCCTCGAACAGGTGCTGGATAACGGAAATCCACATATTCGCGTTGCCGTCGAACGCTTTGTGGCTCACCTCATTCGACGCAATCCGCTTGATCTTATTCAACAAATCGAAGAACTGATCGCGCGCCAACTGGCCAATGGCGACTGCAGCCTGGCCGGCATCGCCCAGCAACTGGCGATGAACGAGCGTACCCTGCAACGACGTTTGGAGGCGCAACAAGTCCGCTTTTCCGACATCCTCGATCGCGTCCGACGGAGCCAGGCGCAAGAGTTCCTTGCCCAACCCGCACTGCCTTTGTCGGAAGTGGCGATTCTGCTCGGTTACAGCGAACAGCGATCGCTCAGCCGGGCCTGTCACCGCTGGTTCGGTAAGACGCCGGCAGCATTACGTGAGGGAACTTGAAGCCGGTCTGACCGAGACCCCTGCTCGTCGCATCGGATTCCACGGATGCTCCGCTGTCATCCATGAATCCCTGCATTCCCCGGCAAACCCGGCGGCGGCGTCAGAAAGCGCTGGCGACCCGGCCCGGGAAATCATGGGCGGGTCGCGACAATCTGGTCAGTTGCAAATTATGGATTGTCATCGAAAACTCTTTGGTAACAACGGGTGAGGTTTACTTGACTGCAGGCGCAGCAGCCGGCGCGTCGACAATCTCGATTTTTGCCTTGGCCTTGAGGTCTTCCATTTGCTTCTGCACGTGCTGCTGCTGAAGGTGCTGGGCCAGTTGGGGTTTGACCTCTTCGAAGGGTGGCGCTTCGATGGGCCGGGTATCTTCCAACTGGATCACGTGATAACCAAACTGGGTCTTGACGGGCTCCTGCGTGATCGCACCCTTTTCGAGCTTGCTCACGGCCGAGCCGAATTCCGGCACCATCCTGCTCAGGTCAAACCAGCCCAGTTCGCCACCCCTGACCTGCGAGCCGGTATCTTTCGACTTTTTCATGGCCAGCGTTTCGAACAATCCCGGATCTTTTTTCAGCTTGGCGATGATGTCCTTGGCTTCGGCGTCCTTCTCCACCAGGATGTGGCGCGCCCTGTATTCGGTGCCGGTAATTGTCGCCTTGATCTTCTCGTACTCGGCTTTCAGCATTTCTTCGCTGGCCGCACTGTTCTTCATCAGATCCTGCACGTAGGCATTGGCGAGAATGGACTGGCGGGTCAGGTCGATCTGGTCCATGACCTCGGCAGACTTGTCCAGGCCCTTCTTGACCGCCTCGTCCGCGATCAGCGTTTGCATGGCCAGCTTGTCGATGATGCTCTTGCGCAACTCCGGGCTGTCGGGCTGGCCGGAAGCGAGGCCCTGCTGGACAATCATGTCGACGCGGCTTTTGGCGATGGTGATGCCGTTGACCGTGGCAGCGGCAGGCTCTTTCACCGCCGGCGCAGCAGCCGGCTTCGCCTTGTCGCCGGGGTTGCAGGCGCTGAAAACCAGCAGCGACAGCGCGCTGGCAAGCAGGATGCGGGAATTGCCATGTATCATTTTCAAGAGCCTCGGGGTGAATTACGTCTTGTCGGCGGCGATGCGGACATCCGCCATTGGGAGAACGAAAAAACATAGCACAGGCACAGGCCGCAGCGGCCTGCCGAAGTAATGGGCGAAACGTCACATGCCCTCCAGCTCCGCCACCAGCTTGGCCAGACTGGCATTGTCCGGCAACAGCACGGCGGCCTGCCGGGCATAGCGCAGCGCCACTTGCCGGTCACCCGCCTCGCGGTTGATCGAGATTAGGGCGCGGAGAATGTCGAGGTTGTTGGGGTGGCGCTGGTCGGCGCTGCGCAGGGCAGCGAGCGCTTCGGCACGCCTGCCCTCGGAATTCAGCGCGATGGCGTGCACGTAGGCGTAACGCACATTGTCCGGCGCGAGCCGGGCGGCATCGGCCAGTTCCTTGTAGGCGCCCGGCCTGTCGCCCTTGCGGATCAGCAGCAGGCCCAGTGCGTGATGCAGGTCGGCATTGCGCGGCATGACGGCCAAGCCCTGGCGCAGCGCCTTCTCGCCCTCGGCCTCGCGGCCGAGCTGGCGCAGCGCGTCGGAAAGATTGACGTAGGCGCCGGGGAATTTCGGATCCAGCCTGATTGCGCGCTCGAAGGCAGCCACCGCCTCGTCGCCGCGGCCCTGACGCAAGCGCAGGTTGCCCAGGTTGAGACTGCCCGAGGGCCAGTCGGCCTCCAGCGCCAGTGCTTTTTCGTATTCCTGCAAGGCGGCAGCGCGCCCCGCGCGGCGGCCTTCGGGCATCTGGTTCTCGGGCACGTCGGCGAGGATGCGCGCAGCCTCGATGCGCACCCCGAGCACCGGGTCGGCCAACAACGGGGAGGCACTCAGCACGCGATTCACCGGATCCATCGGGGCGACCATGCCAAGCGCCGCGATGCGCACCGACGGGTTGGGGTCCTGCAGCATCTCGCGCGCCGCCTGCAGCGTGGCGGGGCTGGCATGGGGTTGGGCGAGCGTCGCCGCCGTCGCCCGGATGATCGCCGGCGCCGCCGGGCTTCTGGCCAGGTCGAGCAATTTGGGCAGGGCGACGGCGCCCTGGGTGGTCCCCGCGTGCAGCGTCGGGCCGTAGCTCGGGCGCTCGCGCCAGGCCTTGCCATACCAGCTATCCATGGCGTTCGCCGCCCATGCCGGTTTCTTGTCCTTGTGGCACTGGGTACAGGCATTCGGGCTGCCGAGCGATTCGGACAGGTCGGGGCGCGGCACGCGCAGGCTGTGGTCCTGGCGGGCGTGGATCACCATGTAGTCCTGGGTTGGCATGTGGCAGGTGACGCATTCGGCGCCCTTGCCGCCGGCGAGGTGCTTGTGGTGCTTCGGCGCGTCGAACTCGGCGGCGTTGTGGCAGCGCGTGCACAGCGCATTGCCCTCGGCACGCAGCTTCTGCAAGTGCGGTTCGTGGCAGTCCATGCAGGTCACGCCGCTCTGATGCATCTTGCTCTGCAGGAAGGAGCCCCAGACGTAAACCTCTTCATGTTGCTGGCCGTCGGCATGATAGTTGGGCGCCATGGGCAGCGCGAGGTGATGGCTGTCTTCCAGTGCCGCACCGGCCTTCCTGTCCTCGCTGAGGGTCGAGCGGCGGGCATGGCAGGCGGCGCAGACGTTCATACCGGTCGTGTCGGCCGGGCGGTCGCGCACGGCAAATTTCGCATCGCTCGAGGGGAATTTCCATGCCTCATCCCAGTGACTCTTCAGCCTGACCAGGCCCTTTTCGCCGTGTGGCGGATAGGGCGCCTTGGCCTTGCCGGCCCAGTCCACATGATTGGAGCCCTGGCCGTGACACGATTCGCAGGCGACGTTGATTTCGCTGAAGGTCGTCCTGTAGGTATCGCTGGCGGCGTCGTAGCCCTTGCGCAGATTCGTCGAATGGCATTCGGCGCATTGCAGCGCCCAGTTCTGGTAGCGCCCGGTCCAGTGCAGCGGGTCCTTGTGGTCGACCTTCTGGTTGGGCTGCAGATGGAACCAGCGTTGTCCGCCCTGCTCTTTGGGCCGGGAATCCCAGGCGATCGGCAGCGCCTGATAGCGGCCACCGGGGAAGGGGATCAGGTATTGCTGCAGCGGATAGACGCCGAAGGTGTAGGTGATTTCGTAGTCGGCGAGCTTGCCGTCCGGCCCGTCGGTGCGCACCATGAACTTGTCGCCACGCGTGAAGAAGGTGGACTCGATACCGTTGTATCGGAACTTGGCGTTGGCGAAGTTGCCGAGCACGGTGGTAGCTGTCGCTTGCTGCATGGCGAGGTCGTGATGCGAACCCGACCAGGCCTTGAATTCCGGCTCGTGGCAGGTCTTGCAGACGGCGGCGCCGACGTAGGTAGCCGCAGTGGCCACGGGCACGGGCGCGACCGGCTCAACCGGCGCTGCCGATACCGCGGGCGAAGGCGGTGGCGCCTTGGTCGACAGGGCGTAGACTGCCAGCCCGCCGACCACGACCAGCAACGCGATGACGGCAGCAAGCAGGTGCTTGCGCTTCGCTTTCTGATCGACGGGAACAGGCGTCACGGTGGCAGCGGACGGGGCTGCCTTGTTCCTGGATTTTCTGGTCATTCCGCGTTGCCCGCCTCAGGGCGCATTCGATAAACCAAAAATACTAGCACCGCCCTCCCCACAGCGGCTGGGACAGTCATTTTCGGCCCAAATTGGTGGTCGACCGTAGCTGGGCAACAGGTCCGCCCGGGGAAATCCGGAGCAGCCGTTGCGCGGCAACCAGGCGCCGGCATCGTCCAGCCCGCATTTCAGGCGTCAAGAGCAGCCAGCCATTCGGCAGCATCGGCGATGTGGACTGCGGCACGGTAGGCGCTGATATCGGACTGGCCGATGTCGTCGCCCCAGATGATGACGATGTTGGGTTTCTTTGCCGGCACCTGCGCGGACGCAGTTGTGGCTACGTCGAGCGCAATCCCGATCGCGGCGGTGATCACGACGAAAATCCGTTGCAGGATCATTTCTTTGCTCCCATCGGTTGTACCGTCAAGCAATTGGGCGATGCGCCTGCATCACTCGAAGGCGAAGATCTTCTTCCAGTCGTTCTTCATGCTGATCACATTCCAGCCGCGCTGGTTGGCTTCCGCCATGAGCGCATCGCTGAACGTGCCGATTTTCGACTCCGGTCCGTAAGCCCATTCGCGCTTGGCATCGTCGTGGTGCACCAGCATCATCAAGCGTGCGCCGCTGCCGGCCTGCGTCCATTCGAGCATCTGCTGGTCGCCGTCGGAGTTGCCGAAGGCGGCAATCGGCCGGCGGCCGATGTGCGAATTGATGCCGACCGGTTTTCCCGTCTTGTCGTCGATGAAGTTGATCTCCGGCAGGCGAACGAGCGCGGGCTTGCCGGAGCGGGTCTCCCATTTGGTCTTGATGCTGCTGCCGACGACCTGTTCGGGCGGGACACCGTAGACCTTCTCGGTCCACGGCCGCATGAATTCGATGCCGCCGCCGGAAACGATGAAGGTCTTGAACCCATTGGCGCGCAGGTAGGTCAACACTTCCAGCATGGGTTGATAGACCATTTCCGTATAAAGCTTGCCAGTTTTGGGATGCCGGGCCGTCGCAAGCCAGTCCTTGACGGTTTTCTCGAACTCCTCGGTCGTCATTCCAGCATGCGTGGCCATGACGATTTCCAGGAGTGCCTTTTCGCCGCCGGCCATGACGCCTTTCAGGTCGCCTTTGAGCAGCGAGGCGAACGGCTCTTGCGTCTGCCATTCCGGATGCTGCGGCGCTAGCGCCTTGACGCGATCAATCGCGAAAAGCAACTGGAAATAGACCGGCTGTTCGGCCCACAGCGTGCCATCGTTATCGAAGGTGGCGATGCGTTGCGGCGCCGGCACAAAATCCGGCGAACCTGCCTTTGTAACCTTGGTGACGAAGTTGACTATGGATTGCTTGGCCTTACGATCGTTCCAGGAGGGCAGAGGATCGGCGGCAAAGGCCGAATTCGCGAGCAACAGCACTGCGAGCAGTGTCTTGACGAACAGATTCCGCATGTCGGTTTCCTTAGTGAATCATGAAAATGGCGGGGCGCATCTCTACAGACGGCCCCGCCATCGGGTTACAACTCAGTTGGCTGGGACGTCTCAGTTGCCGGTTGGCAAGCCGATATGGACGCCATCCTTCATGAGTTGCTCGCGGATGAATTGGAACTTTTCGTACTTGGACAACTCGACCGGTCCATCGTAGCCCATGCTTTGCAGCTTGCGCGGCGGATATTTGACATAAGTCTTCATCAGGTCTTCGATCGCCTTGCTGATGGTGACCAGGGTCCAAGTGTGCTCGGTGTAGTTGTTCATGAAGATGTCGTAGCGTTCCTGTGGGTCCTGCCAGAGATCGAACACTTGGGGAACGATAGCCACATACTTTTGCTGACCCTTCCATCCCAAATTGGAATCGACTGCGAGGCCGCCGGTTGCCTGACCGTTGTCGCCGCGCAGGTTGAAGACCGCCTTGTAGTTGCCAACCCGTGCTGCGCCCGGCGTGAGTTCGTTCTCGGTGAAATAGAACCACTCGTTGCGCGGCGATTTGCCCGTGCCGAACAAGACGGGCCGCAAGTCATAGCTGTCGAAAATGATCGGCTTGCCTTCACGGTCGTTCTGCGGGAGCTTGACACCAGCGAGGGCAGCAAACGTAGCCATGTAGTCCAGCCCGCCGACGATCTCGTGATTCACGCTCCCCGGCTTGATGTTCGGCCCGACGGCAATCGCGGGTACGCGGTTGCCGCCTTCGCGCACCGTACCCTTGGTGCCCCGGAATGGGGTATAACCGGCATCCGGATAGACGTCCTGCCAGGCACCGTTGTCAGTGGTCCAGAAGATATACGTGTTCTTGTCGAGGCCGAGCTGACGCACTTTTTCAACAACGCGCCCGATCCGGGTGTCGTTTTCGACAATCGAGTCGGCAAACTTGCTCTTGGACATCGACTTGTGCTGGAAGTCCGGGTGCGGCATGTTCGGCTGGTGCACCTTCATGAAATTGACACTCATGAAGAACGGTTTGCTCGATTTGGCCGCCTTGTCCAGATACTCCACAGCCGCCTTCTCGACATATTCGTCGAAGTACGGAATGCCGACCACGCCCTTGTCCGGGGTGTTGACGTACTGGCCGTTGATCTTGAAGTCTTCAGTCACCTTCCCGCCTACCGTGCCGGACAGAGAACCCTTGGTCACTTGCTGGAACATTGCACGCAACTTCGGATCCATGTCGGGGAACCAGGTCGGGTCGGCGTAGGTATACGCGTTGAGATGGTAGAGGCCAACGTACTTCATTTCGTCGTAGCCCTGAGCCGTCGGTAAGGCGTAATCGGCTTCGCCCAAATGCCATTTTCCGGTGAAGAAGGTTTGGTAGCCGCCTTGCTTGAGTACGGAAGCCAGCGTCCATTCCGCCTTGGGCAGCCCGCCGCCCTGGCCCTGGAAGGCCACGGTGGTCATGCCGCTGCGGTTGGGGATGCGTCCGGTCTGCACCGCAGCGCGGCCCGGCGTACAACTCGGCTGCGCATAGAACGAGTAGAAGGTCATCCCTTCCTTGGAGAGCCGATCCAGACTCGGGGTCGGCATGCCGCGCCCTGCACCACCGCCATAAGGCCCGGAGTCGCCGTAACCGAAGTCGTCGGAGAGGATGAGGATGATGTTGGGTTGCTTGCCCGACCCGGCTGCGGGCGCGGCGGATGCCGCAGCGGCCGGAGCCGCACTCGCGGGAGCCGCAGCGGCTGGCGTAGCATCGGCAGGGGCCGCAGCCGCAGCGGGAGCAGCCGGAGCCGCAGGGGCCGCAGCAGTGGCGATGGGCGCCGGGGCCGGCGCGGCAGCCGGCTTGGGTTCTTCCTGCTTGCTACAAGCGGTAACAGCAAGAGCGACCAGCGCAGCGACCAGGAGGGGACTCCTGAAGTTTGTTGTAGCTGAAGCATGCGCCAAGGCCAACAATCCTTGTTTCATGGACTTTCCTTTCAAGAGTCATGGCAGTAATTTGGCGGCGGTTTTGAAGAGTTTGCCCGCCTGGGTACCATCGGTCGGTCGAACATCAAAGTACCCGCGGAGAAATCTAGCACTTGGCAACGATTATTGGAAATAGCCGATAGCACCATATTTGATAGCATAATGGCAATCATGATTACCCAACGCCGTCTTCAGCACCTCCTCGCTCTCGTCGAGCACGCGCATTTCGGGCGCGCGGCCGAAGCGCTCGACATCTCGCAGCCGACGCTCACCAAGAGCATCCAGGCGCTGGAGTCCGAACTGGGTGTGATGCTCATCGACCGCAAGCGCGGGGCAGTCGCGCCAACCGTATTCGGGGAACTGGTCATCCGGCGCAGCCGGCGAATGCTCACCGAGGAAGTTGAACTGCGGCGCGAGATTGCCCTCCTCGCGGGCCTCGAGACCGGATCGTTGAAGCTGGCGCTCGGCCCCTATCCGAGCGTCACGTCCGGCTATGCGGCGATCGCGCGCCTGCTCGCGCGGCATCCGAAGGTCGGCGTCGCGGCGCACGTAGCCGGCTGGCGCGAGGTCGCCAGGCAGGTGCTGGCGCGGACGGTCGATCTCGGCATCGCCGAGATCAGCAGCGTCGAGAATGACGAACTGTTCACTACGGAACGCCTGCCCCCGTACTACGGCCACTTCTTCTGCCGGCCGCGGCATCCGCTGCTTGATGGCAAGCCGGTAGCGCCAAAACGGTTGCTTGCCTATCCGTGGATCGGTACCAGGCTGCCTCCCCGGGTTGCCGGCGGACTGCCCGGGCCGCTCGCGGCGGCAGGGACGATCGATCCGTCCAATGGCGATTTCGTGCCGGCGGTCGAGATCGATGTGCCGATGCAGCTCGGCGTATTGCTGGCGGGCAGCGACGCGCTTTCCATCGCTTCGCTGGCGATCATGGAGCGTGAATTGCGGGCGGGCGAGGTCGCCGTGGTCCCGATGACCAGTCCGTCAATCCAGGCGGGTTACGGGTTCATTTACCTGAAGGATCGTTCGCTGACCCCGGCCGCGCTGGCCTACATGGCGGAGGTGCGGGCCATGGAGGCGGAGTTCGTCGAGCGGGAAGCGGCGCTCGTCGTCGAGTTCGTTGATCACGCCGAAAAACCGGGGTCTGGAGGTGTCGACCGCAAGCGCTGAGTAGGGCAGCGATGAAACAGGTCGCGACGATCTGGACACTCGTGCATTGTCTTCCCGAACGGTTCGCCTTGGTTGATAATTCACGACATCAGCGTTTTTCGAGTGCTTTGATGTCCGAGATGGATACCGCCCATTTGCCGGCGGTCAGAAGCTTCGGCGATATTCAGCATGGCTGTGTGCGTGTGCAGCCGATCATGCATATCGCCCGGACGATCAGCGAACTGGGGGCCGATCCGGAGCGAATTTTTGCCGAGGCTGGGATACCCGCCGACCTCTTCGCGAATGCGGAGAATACGATCTCGCTGAAAGCGATCGGAGAACTGCTCGAAATCTGCGTGGCAGCCACCGGCTGCGAGCACTTCGGCCTGCTGCTGGGCGCCGGAGCGGGTGCCAATCCGCTCGGAATCCTTGGCGACATCATGGAGCAGTGCGCCGACGTCGGGACGGCGATCGCCCAATTTCAGCAATATTTTCACGTGCACGATCGGGGGGCAATGGCGACCCGGACGGTCGAAGGCAGGGACGCGTCGATCGGTTACGCCTTGTTTGACGCTCCGGGTCCCGGCGCTGACCAGATCTTCGATGGCGCCCTCGCCATCGGCATGGGGCTGATGCGCCGGTTATGCGGCCCGGAGTGGAAGCCACGGGCGGTTCTGCTGCCGCGCCGCCGGCCGCGCGATGTGCGGCCGTACGAGGAGGTCTTTGCCTGTACGCCGGAGTTCGCCGCCGGCCGGGCCGCGCTGATCTTTCCCGCCGCCAATCTCCAGCGGCGAATTGCCGGCGCCGACCGCGAAAAGTATGCCCTGCTCAAGGAACGGCTACAGACGGTCGCCGGGCAGAACGATCTGGATTTCGCCGACCAGGTACGCCGGGTCGTCCGCGGCCTGGTGGTGGTTCGCCGCTGCTCGCTCGACGAACTCGCCGCCCTGTTCTCGATGAGCCGGCGGCGCATCAATCGCAGGCTCGAACGTCAGGGAACGACTTTCCATCGGATATCGCAGGAGGCGCTATGCGCCCAGGCCGAGCGACTGATGCGCGAAACCGACATGGCGCTGGGCGACATTGCGGCAGTGCTCAATTACGCCGAGGCCGGCGTATTCACCCGCGCGTTTCGCGGCTGGCTTGGCATGACGCCCAGCGAGTGGCGCCGGATGCATGCGCCACATCGGGGTTCCAGGGGCCGTTGACCGCAACGCTTGGGTGACGATCGGGCCAATGGCGACGGGCGACCTGAAGTCTTCCGCGACGCGGTCGCCGGGCGCTTCAGGCCGCCTGCTCGACGCGCTGCGCCAGCCTGGTGACGCCCATGCGGTTGATGCCGCTGACCAGGGCCTTGATCGACGCGGTCACGATGTTGCCGTCGATGCCGACGCCGTAGAAATCGCCGTTGCCGCTGCCGGTAATCTCCATGAAGGCGCAGGCCTGGGCATTGCCGTCGTCGCTGCCGGGGATCATCGAGCGCTCTTCGTAGCTGCGGACCTGGACCCTGATTCCGGCACTCTGGAGGGCGTGGACCGCGGCGTTGATCGGGCCGTTGCCTTCGCCGGTCAGGATGTGCGGCGTGCCCTCGACATCGACGGCGAGGCGGATGCCCTGGACGCTGCCGTGCTCGTAGAGGTGGTGCTCACGGTAGCGCACCGGGGCGGCGGGCGCGAGGTAGGTCCGGGCGAACAGATCCCAGATGTCGTCAGCGCTCACTTCGCCGCCAAGCCGCTCGGCGTGGCGCTGGACGACACCCGAGAATTCGACCTGGAGGCGCCGCGGCATAACGACGCCGTTCTCGGTTTCCATCAGGTAGGCGATGCCGCCCTTGCCCGACTGGCTGTTGACCCGGATCACCGAGTCATAGCTGCGCCCGACATCGGCCGGATCGATGGGCAGGTAAGGCACGTTCCACGGCTGTTCCGCCTCCTGGGCGGAGAACCCCTTCTTGATGGCATCCTGATGGGAGCCGGAGAAGGCCGTGAACACGAGGTCGCCGGCGTAGGGGTGACGCGGGTGGATCGGCAACTGGGTGCAGTGCTCGAAGCTGCGGGCGACGGCGTTGATGTCGGAAAAGTCGAGGCCGGGATGAACGCCCTGCGTGTACATGTTGAGGGCGAGGGTGACGAGGTCGACGTTGCCGGTACGCTCGCCGTTGCCGAAGAGGCAGCCCTCGACGCGGTCGGCGCCGGCCATCAGGCCGAGTTCGGCGGCGGCTACCGCCGTGCCGCGGTCGTTGTGCGGGTGGAGGCTGATGATGACGCTGTCGCGGCGTGCGAGGTGGCGGTGCATCCACTCGATCTGGTCGGCGTAGATGTTCGGCGTGGCAATCTCGACCGTGGTCGGGAGGTTGAGGATGACTTTGCGTTGCGGCGTCGCGCCCCAGGCGGCAGTCACCGCGTCGCAGATTTCCCGGGCGAAATCGAGTTCGGTGGCAGTGAACAGCTCCGGGCTATATTCGAGGGTGATTTCGGTTTCCGGCATCGCGGCGGCAAGTTCCCTGATGAGCCGGACGGCATCCACGGCCATCTGCACGACCTCGGCCTTGCTCATGCCGAAGACGTTGTCGCGGAAGGTCTTCGAGGTGGCGTTGTAGACATGGACGATCGCCTTGCGGGCGCCCCTGATCGATTCCATCGTGCGCCGGATGAGATGCTCGCGCGCCTGGGTCAGCACCTCGATGCTGACGTCGTCGGGGATGTGGTCGCCTTCGATGAGGCTGCGCACGAAGTCGAATTCGGTCTGCGAGGCGGACGGGAAGGCGACCTCGATTTCCTTGAAGCCGATGGCGCAGAGCGTCGTGAACATGCGCATCTTCTTCTCGCCGTTCATCGGCTCGAACAATGCCTGATTGCCGTCGCGCAGATCGGTACTCATCCAGATCGGCGGCCGGGTGATGGTGCGGTTCGGCCAGTTGCGGTCGACGAGCCTGACCGGGGCAAAAGCGGTGTACTTGCTGTCGGGGTTGTGCAACATGATGGCGCTCCTGAAAACCGTTTGGACGATTCAAATTCTAAGGAAGATGCGCCAGCAGGTGCTTGCGTATTGTGTTCCGTTCGATGCTATATTTGGCATTAATTATCTAATACGGGCGCTTATCAGCAATAAAATGGAACTCGATCGCTACGACCGGCATATCCTCGAAATCCTGCAGCAGGATGGGCGCATCAGCAACCAGGATCTCGCCGACCGCATCGGCCTCTCGCCGTCGCCTTGCCTGCGCCGGGTGCGGACCCTCGAGGAGTCGGGGTTGATCACCGGCTACCGCGCGCTGCTCGACGCCCGGAAGCTCGGGTTGTCGCTGATGGCGTTGATTCACATCTCGATGGACCAGCACACCCCGGAGCGCTTCGCCAACTTCGAGGCGCAGGTCGCCGGGAATCCGGAGGTGCTGGAATGCCTGCTGATTACCGGGCAGGACGCCGATTACCAGTTGAAGGTCGTGGTGCGCG
>WBZM01000414.1_pt1 | contig 29271 bp, 25 predicted proteins | sample 5204271 | NCBI WGS metagenome assembly WBZM01 (sample SAMN12344346, study PRJNA552823) | activated sludge metagenome | biome: Activated sludge suspended growth; feature: Nitrification reactor; material: Wastewater; isolation source: activated sludge from nitrification reactor of wastewater... | reverse complement strand
GTGCCGCCTAATGGAAAAGCTTTTAGGACGAACGAGAGTCGAAGAACACGAAGAGTTAGACACTGAAGGTAGCTGGGCCGTAAGTTACGGGGATATGGTTACCTTGTTGTTAACATTTTTCATCATTTTCTTCTCTACGGATCCTAAACAAGGCACGAAACAAAGACTAGAGTTAAAAGTCTCTCTCATTGAATCCTTAAAAACAAAATCAAAAAGCAATTCAGAGCTTGGAAATTCAAACAAAGTAAATGTTGGGAGTAAGAAAGAGGAAGGAATTGACAAAGAGATTTTAAAAAAATGGGATGGAATTGCCCATGACAAAGGAAATCACATTTTAATTGAATTCCCTCAAATCTCATTTTTTGATTCAGGAAAAATTGATCTTACAAAAGCAGGTATCGCAGCAATTCAAAATTTTGTGAAAGTTTACGAACCTTACGCTGGCAATTACACCCTAAGTATTCGTGCGTTTGCTGATATGAAACAAGTCAGAAATTCTAAACAACTAAAGTTTTCTGACAATTTAGAACTCACCGCCCTGAGATCAGTCGCCACAATGAGAGTTTTACAAAAAGCTGGTATCCCCTTAAATCGAATCAAAACCGGTGGTTATGGTGAACTCATGATCACGGCAAGGGAGCTTGAAGAGATTCCTAAAGAAAAAAGAATTCCAAGCCTGGAACTGGATCTCGCAAGAAAAGTTGTTTTGGTAATTGAGCCGGAGGCCGAAAAATGAAAAAAAATATTTTCTCCTTATTCTTTGTATGGATTGTTCTTTTGCTTAGTCAGAATTCATTGGCTCAAACGGCTAAACATCCAAGAGTCTTAGACCTTGAAAAAACTCTTTCTAGAGAGGCTCTGGAAGTTTTGAAAGGACGATTCCCTGACAAGCCTTTTTTGGTCAATGTGAGAATAGATCCTATGATGAGAGAAAGAAAAGAAGCTGGAGTGAAAAATAAAGAAAGATTACCCTATTTTGAAATTTCTGAAGAAGAAATTATTGACGAATGGGACGACCCTTCATTTTCTTTGATGTCCTTGGTCAATCGAGTCAAAAAAATTCATGTTAATATGTCTGTTCCAAACCAATTGTCTGATGATGAAATTGCAGAGTTGAAATCCTCTGTCATCTATAATTTAGGACTTTTGGAGGCCAGAGATACCGTTGAAGTTAATAAAAGGTCTTGGAATAACCAGAGTGACAACAATAAAAATTTTAGATGGGATTGGTTTGGATTTGGAACAACAAGCTTGATTATCATTTTAACAGGACTCTTTTTAATAATTTGGTCATCAGTCAAAAAGCTCACTGCTGCCATTCAAGAATCAGGCACCAATACAAAGGGCGGAGGAATGGTGTCTGCACCTGTGGCCACAACTAGCTCTAACCTCAATCAAGAATCCTCCAAAGGAAATCACTTTGGAAGTGCAGACTTAAGGTTACAAGATCCAATCAAGAACAGAGAAATTATTGCTGGTGGTCTTAAGATCTTATTAAATCATTCACATTTTCCTAGCCTTGAAGATATGATTGTTTTCCAAAAGGCTGCTGAAGAAAATCCAAGTGATTTGGGCGCCCTTCTTGGCGAGTTTCCCATCGAGATGAGAAAAACTCTGTTCAGCTATAGTTATGGTGATAAATGGATGGAGGCAATGATCGATCCCTCGGATGTTTCCTCTTTATCAATTGAAATTTTAAACAAATGCATAAAGAATCCAAGAAATGAATTTAATAAAGAATGGCAATTGCTTTTAATATGCGTTTGGAGACTCAGTGCAAAGAAAAAAGATTTTTTTACTGGTCTTTCTTCGACAGATGCTTTTAATATTCTAGGTTTTTTACCTAAGTCTTTTGCTATTGAGGCCGCACGAGAAGTTTTTCCTGGTGCTTGGGGACAGTTGCTGGATCCTGCTTTTAGCGCTAAGAGGTTACCAGCAGAAAAAATTTCTGAGTTTACAGAAAAAGCAATTAAAATTTTACCACTCAGAGACCTCTCTGTAATTGAAACCTATAAAAATGAAAAAGAGTTGCTTATTTTCTTGAAAAATTCAGATCCTATTGCCGAGAAGGAAATTTACCTCGCTGCTGGTGAGAGCTCGCTATTGTGGTCCATTCGCCCCCCCTTCTATAAAATTTTTGAACTTAGCGCTCCAGAGTATGAGAAGATCGTGCCCTTGCATCGCATTGAAGAATGGGCTTTGGTGATGTTCAATGTTGGAAGACCCGAAAGACGAGAAGTAGAAAAGCGGATGACTGATAAGCAAAAATTTCGGTATTTCGAGCTTTTAAAAAGCTATGATATGAAACCTCCTTCAAAAGTAAAAATTGGTGAGCTTCGTGAACTCATTGGAAAATCTGTTCACACAATACACGCACAATTTGAAGCTGAGCAGGCCTTGTTAAATTTTTCATTAGATGATGACAAGGAAGGATCGAAAGCGGCTTAAATATGAAATTTTATTTAAAAGCACTTTTTGTATTTTTATTAATTTTTGAGACTGGTTTCTCTAAGTCAAAAGTGGATCTTTTGTTTGGTTTTTTTTCTTTGGAAGCAACAACCAAAGAAAAAAAAGGAAATGTTTCCAATATAGGTTCCTACCAGCTGAATTATCGTTATGCTTTTGCATCTAACACGGAACTTTCCATAGGTTATTCATTAATTGCCTCGAAAACATTTACAGGAGATTTTGGATTTGGACCGGATATTGGATTTGCCTATTTTCCATTTTCTACTGCTAATGTCATCGAAGCACAAAGTGAATCGACCAGTTATAAAAGCTATGAACTTTATAAGCCTTACCTAAGTGCCAGTTTCCATCAGAGACAGTATCAATCTATTCAATCATCCTATGCAGGATTTGGATTTGGTCTTGGACTCGAACTCTACTGGAAAAGCAACACGTCTATTAAGGCGGAGTTTAGATACCTCCCCCTGGGTGGTCCTGACAACGCTATATCAAATGAAATGGATATTTTTTCAGGTCTAACATTCCATTTATAAATAATACTTTTTAACTTCCTTTTTTCAGAAAAGAGAAAAAGGAGCTATCCTTTTTCTCAGTTTGATTTGTTTTTTCAGTTTTCTTATTTAAGCTATTTTTCTGATATTCTATTAGAGTTTCTTGAATGATCATTTGCAAATCCTCAATGGAAAATGGTTTTAACAATTGAGGGGTATGAGTTGTATCTGCACCTGAAATGGCGATAAGGGGAATTCCATTTTTTAAACATTCCTGTTTTAGCGTCGGAAAGGGGATAATATTATTCCTAAAGTCTCCTAAAACAACATCAGAGTCTATCCAAGATTTATCTTTAAAATTGTAATAACTTGCGGCGGTGTATTCCTTACTCTCCATCATCTCTTTTAATAAATCTGCAATTTCAATGTCATCTTCAAAGATAGCAACTTTTAACGGCATAATCACCTCTGCTCCCCTATTCGGTTCAAAATTACAATGGTTTAATCAAAAAACTTTAATCTAGAAGTATCTTCATCAAGTATATTTGAATGATTTTAGACTAAGATCCTGTCCTAATTTGAAACAGTAAAGATTTACCTGTGATTTAAATCATGTAAAAACACCTCATATATCGAAACTGATTTGATCGCTTTTTTCGTGACCCTCCAAAACACAGGTGAATTTTCAATTGAGAATTCTCAAAATTGGAATAAGTCATTTATCGTGTCTGAACCTATATATTAATCGGAAAAAATATCCCGAATAGCGCCATGATAAACTAATGTATTTTATTTTGACTAATTTTCAATTACGATATTTTTGCGGAGGACGAATGAAGTTGTATAGGAACGTTTATTTCTTTAGGGGTTTATTTGCGTTATGTGCATTTGCTTTATTAATAGTTTGGTTTCAAAATTGTTCAAAACTTTCATCTGAATCAATGTCTGCCGACAAAAATTCACTTTCTACAAGTAACCCAAGCGACAATGGTGGTAATGTTGAAAAATCAGTCAAGTATGAAGTTAAATTTCTGAATAGAGGAGTGAGCGGTACCTATACCGGAGGATCGGATTTAAGTGCTCGATTGAATGACGTAAAACAATCAATGGGAAACCTGGATTTTCAATTTTCTAGATATGACCAAAAAGAAATTTTGGAAGATTCAAATTATAGTTACGAGATTCGAAGCACTACAAACAATGACTTATATGATCTAGATAATAGAGAAATGATTATTTTTGAGAATCAAAGTGGAAATTTCAATTTGAAAAGTGGAAATAATTCAGCATCAATATCCTTAAGAGTTGTTTCGCCTTTTCAGTTGCAAACACAAAAACCAACCTATCCCAATATGTTTTTTCATATAAAAGGCAAGAAGTTCCTTTTGAAAATTTTCAAGGGATCAGAATTAATTTACGATCGGTTACTAACTGCTGGTGATGGAAATAGTTCTTCTTCGGTACCAAATTTTGATAGCTATGTTCAGGGAACGTCGCAATCTTTTAGTTATAAAATTCAATTTACTTTTAATATAGCTCGATTTTCAAGCCTTAAAATAGATAACAACACTGAACAAGAAACTTGTAGAATGTGTTTTGATGCACGGTTTGGTCGTTTTCTTGACGAAAATGCAGGTTTTTTTAGCTATGATAAATCACTAAACAAGGTTTCATACTCAGCAACAGAAGGATCAACTATTATTTTAAAGGGTCTGATTGAGCCGGATATGGATTTAACGTTAGATCAAAATGGCATGTTGTTTGGGCCGCAATTGTTTGCAAATCAGTTCGGTGGATATGTTTATTCATCTGGCGAGGAAACTTTAACAATAAATGATAAAACAAAAGAATTTATCTTATCAAGAAAGCTAAAAGCTGAAGTCTCACCAGTTTTTAAAAATACAGAAACCATCGGTATTGATGCGAAATTCATCAAATGTAGTAAATCAGATTCAAGCTGTTCTACAAATATCAAAAACATTCCAACTGATTCTTTTTATATCTCATTGCTTAATGGAATAAGCCAAAAATTTATGATCCCGTTTGCTTCTTCAGTTGCAGATCCGAATCTCGGAAATTTGGCACCAAATGGTTGGCCAAGTGACGGAATTTTCGTGTTTCATTATCAAACAGGTGAAGCGAAAAATTTAGATCGATTAACAAGAGATCTTGAAGTTTCAGGAATTGAAAATTACTCGACTTTACATTGCGGTATGTCCAACTGTCAAATGTCCATATTTAATGATTCGACAGGTGTTTACGAGTCAATTGACGGCTATACTTATGGAGTTCCTTATGGAAAGAATAGTTTTAAATTGAGAATTAGCTTTCATAACACTGGAAGCAATCAAATGCCTTTTATATCTATAACTGCTTCAAAAAAATCAGAAGGAAATCCCTCAGAAAAGCTATATTTCTATCGAGTTGAGTGATATTTTTTTTGTTTTAGATACGTGGATATTTTCAAATGGCGACTTTATTTTCTACTGCTGAGACGCTTTTTGTATTCCTTGTGAAAAATTCATGGGAACATCAGCGGCACGATGATTCGTTTTTTATAAAGGGAAGAGCTCTCCCACTGTAACCCAGAAATAAACCAGGTACTAATGCCTACGACGGCAGGCCGCACCGTCCATCATGTAACCCCTACAATTTTATTTTCCTAGCTTCGATATAATTCCATATAGGATGGCTTCGCCGTTTTTTATTTTTCAACTTTACAAGTCTTTTAGCTCTAAATATACAGCTCGGTCAACAGGACTAAAAAGGCCGAAGTTCGTGTAGATTGCGCTATCAACTAAGAGATTGGGAGGTATTGCGAATTCGATTGTTAATGTGGCTGAGCGGGGAGCCGAGAGAATCGTCGCATGGTGTGAATGCATCGCTAGACAAATTTTGAATGGTGCGCCCGCTTTTTTGTTCTGTCATTTATTTTCCAAGAAGGAGGGTTTTCTATGCAAGCACTGCTCACTCATGTAGCAGGAGTCGATGTCCATAAAGAAATTCTACATCAAAAAGTCTAAATGAAATTCTCAATTTGAAAAGAACTATTTTTTTTAATCGATTTTAAAGGGTTTTTACGGAATTTAGGTGAGTAGATACACGGATTCTATTAGGCGTTTTTTAGATCATCAGAGGTAAAGAGAGTTTGAATTTGAAGTTTAGCCTCTTTAAATTTTGAATTTTCTTTCTCTCCTCTTAGGATGGCACATAGAACCATATCAATAATAGCCCCTGAGTTGCGCAAATCTTGAGTGCTGATGAGCACTTGTCCTCCGGTAGTGATCACATCTTCAATTAGGCAAAGTTTTTTATTCTGAATGTCTATGCCTTCAGCAAATAAACAGGTTCCATATTCTTTGGGTGTTTTTCGAACAAAAACGACGGGAAGTCCAGTCTCTAGACTAAGGGCTGTAGCAATGGGTATCCCCCCCATTTCAAGTCCAGCAAGGGCTTGAGTGTCTGAGGGGATCAAATTTTTTAAATGAAAGGCTACGGAGCGAAGAAGGGCTGGTTGAGATTCAAAGCGGTATTTATCAAAATATTCATGGGATATTTGTCCAGACCTAAGTTTGAATGTGCCTTGTAAATAACAGGCTTGGAAAACTTTTTTTGCGAGGTCTTTTTTGTCAATAACTTGATTCATAATTCATCCTTGCATTTTATATACGTTTTTGCGGTGGTAGCAATTTGTCTATTTTAAAAAGGTATTAAAGATGCAGTGTAAGATAAATAATTAGGAGTTAAGGGTCAACTTCATATTAAAGGTAGCCAGGATGGATGAAAAAAATAAAATTGTCCTTCAAACATTTAGTCTTTTTATAGTGTTAGCACTTCTCACTTTGGTATTTGTTTTTGGTTTTAACTATCTTTTTTTTGAAGCCAATTTTTCACCAGGGATTCCCGCCATTAAATAAATTATCAATGTATGCTCGGACAACGTTTGCATATGACCAGGCGCGCGATGTAAATAATGATGTTCCTACATTTAAAACTATTTATGATAGAATCACGTTTCGTCAGAGAAGAATATTGAATATCATTAAACGATTAACAAAGGTTGAATTATGTTCTGGGACTTCTATTATCCTATTTTGTTCTTAATTTTCAGTAGTTTAATTTTATTTTTTGGATTGAGAAAAGAAATCGGTAAATTTAAACAACTGGAATCACGAAAGACAATGGACATCATTTATTTTGCTTTCAATTTTATTCTTGTTTTAATATTTGGTGGAACTTTTTTTGCTGGAAGTATTACGAGAATTATTTATTTAGTTTCTAAAACCTAAAGAGAAAAATGGCTAGAAAAGATATTATTAAATTATTAGCGGGATTTAAGAGATTTAAAGACAAGTACTTTGATAGCGAGAACTCAATTTATCATAAATTGTCTTCTGATGGCCAAACCCCCAAAACCTTAATTATTGGTTGTTGCGACTCTCGTGTAGATCCTGCAATTATTTCTTCTGCGTCTCCAGGGGATTTATTTATTGTTAGAAATGTGGCAAATTTGGTTCCTCCATTTGAAAAGCTCGGAGGAGTCCACGGCGTTAGTGCTGCTATCGAATTCGCTGTAGTGAACTTAAAAGTGGAGAATATATTAATTCTAGGTCACCGACAGTGTGGTGGTATTCGCTCCCTTTTTCTTGATGATAAAAAAGAAACAACATTTATATCTCTTTGGATGAAGATTGCAGAAAAAGCAAAAAACCAAGTCTTAAAAAAATTTCCAGGTGCGGATATAGAGACCCTTTGCCGCCATTGCGAGCTAGAGTCCATAAAAGTTTCTTTGGAAAATCTACATAGTTTTCCTTTTGTAAAAAAAGCCTTATTAGAAAGAGAAATCAATATTTTAGGAGTTTATTTTGATCTCGAGCAGGGAAAGCTCTGGGAATACGACGAACAAATATTAGATTTCAAGACTATAGAAATATAGACGTCAGTCCCATAGACATAGGGACATCATCTGAAAAAATTAATACAAAAAATTAAAGGTTTAGAAGCTAGGGACACAGTCCCTAGCAATTGTCCTATATCTTACTTCTTTTGTTCTTCGGCACGTTTTTGTTGGTATTTTTTTGCTAGCTCTTCTTGAATATTTCTTGGAGCAGGAGAGTACTTTGCAAATTCCATAGAGAATTCACCTTTTCCCTTGGTTGCTGAACGTAAATCAGTAGAATATCCAAACATTTCTGTTAGTGGCACTTCTGCTTCAATCACGCAGTTTCCTTCAAAGTTTGTAGTTCCAACAATGACGCCACGACGCTGATTGATTTGCCCAACAGCCGCACCCTGATATTCATCAGGTACCGTTGTTTCTAGCTTCATAATAGGCTCTAGAACCGTAGGTTTAGCTTTGAGATAAGCTTCTCTCATTGCTGCCATGGCACAAATTTTAAACGCCATATAGCTTGAATCCACATCGTGATACTGACCATCTTGAAGGATGACGTTCACGCCAACAATTGGAAATCCTATTAAAGGTCCTTTTTGACATTGTTCTTGGAACCCTTCTTCAACAGCCGGAATAAATTCTTTAGGAATACGTCCGCCTACAACTTCATTTTTAAAAGCAAAAACTTCTTTCACATCAGCAGGAAGTGGTTCAATTCGTCCAACAACTTTAGCGAATTGACCGGCACCACCTGATTGTTTTTTGTGAGTGTAGTCATAAGGGCCTTCTTGCATGATTGTCTCACGGTAGGCCACTTGGGGTTGCCCAACGATAACTTCACAAGCAAATTCTCGCTTCATTCTCTCAACATAAATTTCTAAATGGAGTTCGCCCATACCTGAGATAATGGTTTCAGCAGACTCTTCATCCCTATGAACTCTAAAAGTGGGGTCTTCTTTTCTAAATTTCTGTAAAGCTTTCGAAAAGTTATTAGAACCTTGTTTGTCTTTAGGTGCAACAGCGAGGGAGATAACAGCATCTGGGACGTGCATGGACTGCATAGAAACATTTATCGTACCATCTGTAAAAGTATCACCAGAGGCACAATCCACACCGAAGAAGGCAACGATATCACCAGCATAGGAAGATTGAATCTCATCCATTTTGTCTGAGTTCATTCTGACTAGCCTTGGAACTTTGACTCGTTTCTTATCCGTAGTATTGGTAATAAAGTCACCAACGCTGACCGTACCTTGATAAATTCTCATATAGGTTAGCTGGCCAAATTGAGTTTGTTGAAGTTTAAACGCCAAAGCAACCAAAGGTTTTTCATTGTTAGGGAAGAGGTCAATTTTCTCTTCATTTTTATCTAAATCAAGAGCCGATTCTCTTTTTTCTTCAGGAGTTGGCAGATATAGAGCCACGGCATCTAAAAGCAATTGCACCCCTTTATTTTTAAAGGCGGAACCGCAAAAAACTGGAACTAGTTTTAAGGTGATAACCCCTTTTCGAATGGCCTTATGCATTTCTTCAACAGTAGGCTCTTCTTCCATTAGGAATTTTTCACCGATAGCATCGTCCACATCAGCAAGTTTTCCGATAAGTTCATGTCGGTATTTTTTTGCTTGGTCTAATAAATCTTCGGGGATGGGTATTTCTTTTACAATCTCTCCACTAGAGCCTTCGTTGACATAGGCTTTCATGGTAACCAAATCTACGGCGCCTCTATGGTTCTCTTCTAAACCAATTGGTATTTGAGCCATCACTGCGTTTAATCTTAACTTTTCAACTAGGGCTTCTTTGACTCTAAATGGATTAGCGCCTTGACGGTCTAATTTGTTAACAAAGGCCAGACGAGGAACTCCATACCGTTTCATTTGCCTATCAACAGTAATGGATTGAGACTGAACACCGGCCACTCCACAAAGAACTAAAATGGCGCCATCAAGAACGCGAAGAGAACGTTCCACTTCGATCGTGAAATCCACGTGCCCGGGGGTATCGATTAAGTTGATAATGTTTTCTTTCCAATAAACTTGTGTGGCAGCCGATTGGATGGTGATACCTTTTTCTCTTTCAAGATCCATGGAATCCATGGTCGCTCCAACTCCATCTTTACCTTTAACTTCGTGGATAGCGTGGATTTTGCCACCATAGTAAAGAATTCTCTCGGATAAGGTCGTCTTACCAGAGTCAATGTGAGCTGAAATACCTATGTTTCGGACAATATTGATATCCCATTTTTTGGCCATTTTTTAATTCCTTTTGTATGATTTTGTTAAAAGTTACTGGCTATCATCAAATTGAATTCAGGGCAAAAGAAGATTGTAATAGCTCAAGTTATCACCTTGCGTTAACTTGTCACAAAAGCTCCATGGATTTTTTAATTTAGTCATTGCAAGATACAATGATTCACTGAGAGGTTTATGTCACAAAAATCAGTATTCCCATTAGTTGAAATATTAAAACAAAATTTTCCTTATTCAGCTTTTATCCATTCTCAAGAGAAAATTCTCAAATTAGTTTTACAGAAGAAAAATGTTTTGGGGCTCATGCCTACGGGCGCTGGGAAAAGCTTATGCTATCAGCTTCCAGCGAAGATCACGAAGGATTTAGTTTTAGTTATTTCTCCTTTGATTGCTTTGATGCAAGATCAGACGCAAAAAGCCCAGGATTTAGGAATCAGAGCCACTTTTATAAATTCTAGTTTGTCTGCAGAAGAAAAACAAAAGCGCTATGAAAAAATTTCAAAAGGTGAGTACCAGCTCGTCTTTGTGACCCCTGAAAGATTTAGAAAACCAGATTTTGTCAAATCTCTGGAAAACATAAATATCGATCTTCTTGTCGTGGATGAAGCCCATTGCATCAGTCAATGGGGACACGACTTTAGGCCTGATTATTCGCAGATTTCTGAATTTGCCAAAATCTTAAAAAACCCTCCCCTTCTGGCGCTCACAGCAACGGCCACAGGAGAAACACAAAAAGATATTGTGAACAAATTAAACATTCAAAATGATTTTGAACTTGTTTGGGCAGGCATGGAAAGGGACAACTTGCAGGTTGAAATGTCGGAAGCTTACGAAAACGAGGACAAACTGGAATTGCTGCTAAAAAAATTAAATACCGAAGAAGGCTCACAAATTATTTATTTTTTGTTAATCGAAAGTCTTCATAAAGTTTCTGTTGAACTACAAAAAAGAAAAATTCCTCATAAAGTCTACCATGGAGATTTAAAAAATGATCAGCGAAGGCAAAATCTAAATTTCTTTCAAAAAAATGATCGGGTGCTGATGCTGTCCACACCAGCGTTTGGGTTAGGCATCGACAAATCCAATATCCGTCAAGTTTTTCATATGCAAATGCCTGGATCTATAGAGTCTTATTTTCAAGAGATAGGGCGAGCTGGAAGAGATGGCTTGCCGGCTCAAGCTTACTTATTTTACAGTGAAAATGATTTGCCGATCTCGATGGAGTTTATCAAGTGGGCTTACCCAGAGAAAGAATACTTGCAGCGTGTTTTTGATTTGTTATCAAATTATAAGACTCAGTTCTTTCAAGAAGGTTTTGATTTTTTAAGAGAAAAATTAAGCTTTAAAAACAAAAGAGATTATCGAGTTGAGGCGGCCTATCATATCTTAGCCAGATGGGGATGCGTTCAGCCCTTGTCTTTACTTAATGAATCAGAGCCGAAGGATTTAATTTTGCGAGCTCCTAACTCGGAAGATTTTACTAAGGAGAATCAGAAGATTTTATTCCAACATCAAAATAAAAAGTTATTGGAAATGTACCAACTGGCGCAGAATAAAGATCAGTGCCGGCTTGGCCTAATCTACAAGTATTTTGGCGGTCCCTATTCTGAGTGTGGTCGCTGTGATGTGTGCTTGCAATGACCAAATTCAAACCGGGATCGTTAGCTCACTTTAAGTCCACTATTTCCTTTCCTGAAATTCCTTATTTGGAAAGCCACGAAGATATAGTGGCTATAGGTGGAAAATTGAATGTGGGTACTCTTCTTGCCGCCTATGAAAAAGGGATTTTTCCTTGGCCGCAACAGGGAGCGCCGTTGTTGTGGTTTTTTCCTGAGCAGAGAGGCGTTTTGGATTTTAATGACCTGCATATTCCAGAAAGTTTGATTAAATTTATTAAGAAAAATAGTTTTCGCTTTCGTTTTTCTGTTAATGAAGCTTTTCCCCAGGTAATTGAGAATTGTCAGTTGCAAAAAAGAAATAATCAGCCAGGAACTTGGATCATCCCTGAATTAAAGAAAGCTTATATAGAATTTCATGAAGCTGGTTTTGCGCATTCGGTAGAATGTTGGGAAGGTTCACAGCTGGTGGGTGGGGTGTATGGAGTTTTGGTTCATCAAGTTTTTAGTGGCGAAAGTATGTTTCATCACACCACCAACGCCAGCAAAATGTGTTTGTTGTTTCTGATTGATTGGCTCAAAGGTAAAGGGATTTCATGGATGGATATTCAAATGGTGACCCCGCTGCTTGAAAGTTTTGGGGGTAAGTATATATCGGATGAAGAGTATTTCCATCGATTGTGAGCTAACTGTTTGTCATGTATCCGTCATATTTGCCAGCGACATTAAGTTCTCTTTCCACTTTACTGTAATCAATAAAACTGTACTATACTGTTCTGTACTATACAGTTCTGTAACACACGTATTGTAGAAGAAACAGTACTATAACGAAAGGATGAGGGTGAACACCATGGTTGATCGATTTAAAAATCTGTATTCAGGATCATTTCTGAAATTAAGTCTAATTCTTATTTTACTTTTTACTTCCATTGGGCACTCTCATGGTGAAGATAAATTGGGCCCAAATGGGGGCTATATAAGGATGCCAGGGGCTTTTCATACAGAAGTTGTATTGGATGGACCGAATAAAATGAGAGTTTATCTTCTGGACATGAATTGGATGAACTCTTTGGTTAAAGATTCAGCGATTGAAGTGACTGTTATACAATCAAATCAAACGAACAAGGGAAAATGTGTAATCGTTGATAATTATTATTCCTGTGAGTTGCCAGAGGGATTTAATCAGAAACCAGGAATAATGAAAGTGAAGGCTCAGCGAAAGAAATTAAAAGGTGATGCGGTTTATGAGTTACCTCTTCAACTAAAAAAAATTGAAAAAACAGAAAAAAATCATGGTGATCATCATTAAGGGATTTTGGATATGCTGGATAGAATAATACGATTTTCTTTAACCTATCGGGTGTTCGTTTTATCCATAGCTTTTCTCATGGCGGGGTATGGTTTGTTCACCCTGAATCAAATGCCAGTAGATGTATTTCCTGATTTAAATAAACCCACCGTGAGCCTCATGACGGAAGCGCCAGGAATGGCGCCTGAAGAAGTAGAAACCTTGGTTACTTTGCCATTGGAAACAGTGCTAAATGGTTTGCCTGGAATCGCAAGAGTTAGATCCACCTCTGGGATTGGCCTATCTGTTGTTTATGTTGAGTTCGAATGGAAGACAGATATTTATCGAAATCGTCAGTTGGTTGCAGAAAAATTACAGCTCATAAAAGAAAAATTACCGAAGGGTGTGATTCCCAATATGGGCCCTATTTCTTCGATCATGGGTGAAATTCAGTTAGTTGGATTGTCTTCCCCAAAAGGGAATGTAAATCCTTTGGAATTAAGAACTTTTGCTGATTGGACAATAAGACCTAGGCTTCTTTCCCTACCTGGAGTGGCCCAGGTGGTGACCATGGGTGGAGGGGTGAAACAGTACCAGATTCTTTTATCTGCAGAAAAGATTCAAAAAAAACAACTTCCCTTAGAAGAGGTAGAGAAAAATCTAGCAAAAGTGAGTTTGAACACGACTGGTGGGTATATTGATCTGGATAAAAAGGAATATCTCATTCGAAATATAGGAACCATCAAATCAGAAGAAGATATTTTAAATTCAGTGGTGGGACTTCATTTAGGTCGCCCTATCTATGTAAAAGACATTGCCGAGGTCAGGTTGGGCGCCCAGATGAAGAGGGGAGATAGCAGCGTGAACGGCAAACCTGCTGTTATTTTGAGTATCCAGAAACAACCTGGAGCCAACACCATCGAGTTGACTAAAAGAATTGATGCGGCATTGGTAGAGTTGGAAAAGTCACTTCCTCGGGGAGCGGAATTAAGTAAAGATTTATTTAAACAAGCTTATTTTATTGAGGCAGCAGTTGGGAATGTCAAAGAGGCTCTGCGTGATGGAACGCTCTTCGTAGTGATCATTCTTTTTGTTTTCTTGTTGAATATAAAAACCACCATCATCACTCTTACGGCAATTCCACTATCTTTTTTAATAACAGCCGTCGTATTTCATTTCTTTGGTTTATCCGTAAATACGATGACTTTGGGAGGCTTAGCTATTGCGATTGGAGAAATTGTTGATGATGCCATTGTCGATGTTGAAAATGTCTTTCGCAGATTAAAGGAAAATAGAAGGAGTGCCAAACCCGTACCGGCAAGGCAGGTGGTTTATCAAGCCTCCCTGGAGGTTCGAAACTCTATTGTGTTTGCTACAGTGATCGTGGTTCTGGTCTTTATTCCTCTTTTTTACATCAGTGGTATTGAAGGACAACTTTTTATTCCTCTGGGACTTGCATATATTATTTCTTTAATCGCCTCACTCATTGTGGCTTTGACGGTGACCCCCATTCTGTGTTCCTTTTTTCTAAGCCATGAAAAATTTCTTCGCGTTGAAGATTCGTGGCTTGTTAAAAACCTAAAGAGATGGGATCGCATTGTTTTGGTTCAATCTTTGGATCACCCCAAAATTGTATTTTCCTTGGCTATCGGATTATTGATTGGGTCTTTGGCTCTGATTCCCCATATAGGAAAAGATTTTTTGCCTAAATTTAATGAAGGAACAGCGACGATTAATGTACTTGCTCAGCCTGGGATTTCTCTAGAAGAATCAAATAAAGTGGGGACCCAAGCAGAGACCTTGCTTCTTAGTGTTTCTGAAGTGAAATCTGTATCCAGAAGAACAGGGCGAGCGGAACAAGATGAGCATGCTGAGGGAGTTCATTATTCTGAACTGGATGTCGATTTTAAGTCCGGTGGAAGATCCAAGGATGTTGTAATTGCTGAGCTAAGAAATAAATTGGAAACCTTGAAGGGTGTGTTTACGAATGTGGGTCAGCCCATATCTCACCGGTTGGATCATATGCTCTCAGGGGTTAAAGCCCAAATTGCTATTAAGATTTTTGGTCCTGATTTAAAAGTTCTTAGAACCAAGGCCGCAGAGATTTACCGAACCCTTGAAGGAACAGAGGGGCTCGTCGATCTTCAGATAGAACAACAAGTATTGATTCCACAAATTAAGATTCAAATTTTAAGAGAAGCAGCCGGGGAGTACGGTATTGTTCTTGGTGAGCTGTCAGGAACTTTAGAAAAAGCCTTAAACGGCGAAGTGGTGGCTCAAGTTCTTGAACAACAAAAAACTTTTGATGTTTTGATGAGGTTTGATGATTTTTCAAGAGCTAATTTAGATCTCATGAAGAAAACAGTTCTAAAAATAATGCCTGATGGTCGTAAGGTTACCTTAGAGAAAGTCGCTGATATTTATGAGTCCGAAGGGCCAAACCAGATCCTTCGTGAAAACGCACAAAGAAGAATCGTTGTTTCAGGAAACTCGAAGGGTAAGGATCTGGATAGTTTGGTGAAGGCAATTCAGTCAAAAGTTCAAGAACGGGTGTCCTTACCAGAGGGATATTATCTTGAATATGGAGGGCAATTTGAGAGTCAAAAATCAGCCAGTCGATCGATTTTTATTTTAGGAATTCTATCAATGGTAGGGATATTTTTAGTTTTGTATGCCCATTTTAAGTCAGCTTTTATCGCCTTCCAAATCATATTGAACATTCCCATGGCATTGATTGGAAGTTTGCTGGCTGTGTATTTTACGGATCGTGTTTTTTCAATTGCCTCCATGGTTGCCTTTATCACGCTGTGTGGAATTGCAAGTAGAAATGGAATCATGATGATCTCTCACTACTTGCACCTTATGAAATTTGAAGGCGAAACTTTTAGCAAAGAAATGGTTATTAGAGGTAGTTTGGAAAGATTGGTGCCTGTTTTGATGACAACCCTGACTGCGATTCTGGGGCTCTTTCCTCTTTTGATTTCAGCGGGTGCCCCAGGAAAAGAAATACTTTATCCTGTGGCGGTTGTCATTGTTGGTGGTCTGATGAGTTCTACATTATTAGACATGTTTGTAACGCCAACTTTTTTTTATAAATTTGGAAAAAAATCTGCAGAGAAAAACATTCATTTTGAAGAAGTAAATTTAAAGGAGTCACCTTGAAAAAGTTCAATATAAGGCTAAATCCCTTTTTGTTAATGTTTTTAATTTTTGGAGTGTTCATGGCGTGCCTAGAGATTTCTTGGTCTCATGAGGGGCACCAAAAAATTCCAGGAGATACTTTTGCTCCTCATGGTGGGAAGGTGAAAGGGACGGATCATTTTTATTTAGAATTGGTAGCCACCAAAGAAGAATTCAAGCTTTACCTCTTTGATCACGATTTTAAATCTTTGCCACTTAAAGATATTGATTTAGAAGCCTCAGTCATGTTTCCAAAAAAAAGCAGGTCCCGGGAAATAAAGCTGGAACCGGTTGGGGATTTTTTTCAGGCCAAAGTAAATGCTAAGGGAGTTCATCGTTATACTTTAGAATTAAAAATTAAGGGAAATGGAAAAACAGAAAAACTTAGTTTTGTTGTCGAGCCTGAATAAGATGCCAGGGGGTATTTGTGCAAATTAATTTTAGAGTTTTTAACTTAATTATATTTCTGAAGTTTTTTCTGTTTGGTTTTCTTTGGATTTTTTCTTCATTTGCAGATCATCAAAATGAGGGCAGCTTGCCTTTAAATCAATTACTTCATTGGGCTGAAGAAAATAATTTAGAATTACAGCAGGCCAAAAAGTCATTGCAAAGTAAAGAAGCTTTTTTAAAAAGTAAATATGGGGCCTTATTGCCACGTTTCCTTTTAGAAGGGGGGCCTCTTTTTACCAAGCTTGAAGATGAAAAAAGATCTGATACTTTCGTTTATGGGAAGGCAGAATGGAATTTATATCGAGGAAATTTTGACTCAGCCGAAATTAAAAAGGAAAAACTTCTTCATGAGTTGGAAGTTAAAAAAATTCAGGCTTTGCATGCTAAATTGCAAAGCGAAGTCAGTCGTCTTTACTATGAGTTGCAATTTTTACTTGAAAGTATCTCGTTAAAAGAACGAGCTCTGGTTATGAATGCTGAACAAATGAAATTGGCCCTTATTAAAAAAAACTCTGGTTTTACTTCTATGGGCGATGTGATTGAATTTGAGCTCAGAGAATCTACCTTAAAATCAGATCTGGTTTTCCTGAATCAGGAAATGGAAGTTAAATCCAGCCAGCTTAATTTGTTAGTAGGTAAAGATGATGTCGCTTTCTCTGCAAGTGCATCCAAAACTCTGAGAGTGAAGGGGCATTTGCTGAGGGAGGAAAAAATACTGAAAAAGGAATTACGACTTAAAGACAAGCTATCAGCTTTAATGATATCAAATAATATAGAATTTGTTGAAGCCAATTTGCAAGTGGCTGCGGCAGAGGAAGAGCTGAGAATGGCTCAATCAGCTTATTTCCCAAAAATCGATTTGGAAGCCAAGTATGGTAAATTGTATAGTGAAGAGAAAACCTATACTCAGAACAATAATTATTTATTGCTTCTTAAATTTTCAATACCCTTATTTTCAGGTATGGAAACTCAAAACTTAACAAGAGCCAAAACCTTGGCTAAGGAAGAAAAAGAAATAGACCTTAAAAGACGAAAATTAGCTGTAACGGCTGAATTTGAAAACACCTATAGCCTCATTGAAACTTTGTCCAAACGCTTAGATCTTGAGGAAAAAAATCTTTCACGTTCTGAAGAGTATTACCAAATTACATTGGGTGAGTACAAACGAGGTATCAAAAATTCTCCAGATATGGTAGGTGCCTCTGAGAGACTTTTATCCGCTCGAATTAGAAATTTAGAATTTCGTCGTGATTTAAAGCTTGCTGAAACAAAAATTTACGAATTAGCAAACACTTCTCCGTTTGATTAATCAACTGACCGCGCAGTGCCAGGCGCATCTTCCGAAGTCAGTTTAATGGTTCTTCCTTCAGTTGAACTTTGAAATGCTAATTCAATAATTTCGGCGACTCTCAAGGCTTCTTGTGGGGAAACGGGAAGCTCTCCGAGTCCTGTTGCTATTTTTTTATAGAGAAGATCATAGAAACAGAGATAAGAACCTTTTTCAGATTTAATTTTTTCAATTTTTTGATTGTTTGGAAAGATCAACTCGCCATCAAATTTTTCCTCTTCGATTCCAAAGGAGGAGCTTAAAACGGCGACCCCTTGTTTCATTTGCTCTTCCTGTGGATCAAGTCCAAATTTCGTAAAACAAGACTGATCCCCAAAAATTTGAAATCTGGGTGTTGAATTGGAAAAGGATGAGCTCTGCAGCAGGACTCTGGTGGATCCGTATTTTAAGATGATATGAAAAAAATCATCAGTAACGGAGCCTTCTTTTTGGTTACAAATATCTGCAGTCAAGTGATCAGGGCTTCCAAAAATACATAATGCTTGGTCGATAAGGTGAGTTCCTAAATCAAGCAAAATACCAGAACCATTTAAAGATTGTTCTCGCCAACGATCTGGTCGCACCACTGGACGCCAGCGATCAAAATGAGATTCAAAATGTTTTATATTTCCTAGTCTGCCCTCTTCAATTAATTTTTTTACAGTTAGAAAGTCGGAATCCCATCTGCGATTATGGAAAATGGATAAGACTTTTCCAGAGTGTTGGGCTAGTTCAATTAAGTGTTTTCCTTCATTGACAGTACTAACAAAGGGTTTTTCAATGACCACATTTTTTCCATTTTTTAGCGCTGCTTCTGAATAGGAAAAGTGAAAAGAATTGGGGGCAGCATTAATGATAAGATCTAAATGGGGATGATCAATAAGTTCGTAGGGATCTGAAGTCACACGAGCTTCGGGGAGGGATGATTTTACTTTGCCTGTATCAGAGGAACAGACCATGGCAATTTGATAACCGCCATGGGCCTGAAGTAGAGGTGTATGAAAAAACTTTCCAGAAAGACCAAACCCGATGATTCCTACTTTAATTTTATCCATTACATCACCTAACATAAAAGAAACCATCAAGTATAGATAATTTTGGCCTATTTCACGTCCACTTCAATTGTTTGCGAAAGCTTTTCTCCGTATGATCGGTGGGCGAAGTCAGCTAACTGCAGAGTCAAAGTGTGTTTTCCAGGAGCCAATGTGACATCCGTCTCGGTTTGCCCTTTACCAAAATGAAGATGGGTAGCATCTTTAATAATAGCTTCACCGGTGGCAACAGGCTTACTATCAATTAAAATGTGATGGTGGCCACAGGTTTTGTCGGAGGTCTCTTTTCCAGCTTCACAAATCTTTCGCCCTTCAAGAGCCATTTTCACATGAAACTTAGTGCCAACGACACTCTTATTCTTGGGTTCGACAAAAGAAACACCTTCTGCAGCTAGTGCAGAAAAACAAAAACAATTTATTAGCAAACACATTGCAATCGATTTAAAGCTGATGAATTCTCCTCTGAGTTATTTGAAAAAAAGTATTTGATGGAAATACTTGGAGGTCAAGGTTAGATCGGAAATTTTTTAGCCTCGATTTTTTTTAATTCTGAATAAAGCAGAAAGGACTTACCAACAATATCGGGCACCTTGGTCCCATAGGTCTAAATCTAAACTAGCATTTTTAATAATTTCTTTTGTTCCAACATTTGCATTGAGTTTAGACTGAATATCGAGCATCTGGTAACCAAGGGCAGCTAAAATCGTTATGCTTAAAGCCGATTCTTTTTTTACTTTATTTTGAATTCTCAAACAAGAAGTTAAGGCAGCTGTTGAATAGTGGTGAAAATCTGTTTCTCTTAGACGTGTAACAAGATGGGTGTTAAACGCAATCCACGGTAGAAATTTCATCAGAACGGTATTCGTCTTTTCTGAATCTATCAGTTTAGGGTTCAACAACTCTGTGTTCAACAACGCTGTATTTATTTGGGATCTAAGAGAGTAGGGAAGCATCCAATCTTTGAATCGATCATGTTGATTAAGTAGAAGCATTTTTTCCGTAAAATTAAATTCAGGACATCTTGATGTGAGCTCATTAAATAAGGATGAAAAAATCTGACTCAAAGATTTATCGGTTGAATTCATATTAAAACGAAATGCCTGCCCGGCTAAACAACTAAAAGATTTACGGTTTAAATTTTTAATGTTTAAATTAACAAATGGATAAATTTCGTTTTCATCAGCACTGGATGGATATAAAAATTGATAGGGGTTGATATCTTGAAAGGTGTCATTTAGAAGTTTTAAGCGGTCCTCTTTCGGTAGGCTAAAAAATTGAATTAATGACCAGCGAACAACTGGTTTTTCGATAAGAGCCAAACCAATGTTCAGAGAGGACTCAATAGTCTTTTGGTCTGATTCTGAAAAAAAATATTTTAAAAGTTTCTCTAGAGAAATTCTGATAATGGGAGGTTGAGGAGAATTTGAATTATTTAAAAGTTTGGTAATCAACAAAAATTGCCTAGACCATAGATCATCAGAAACAAATTTTTGATAAAACATCATGGCATCCGTTGTACGAGAATGGCCGATATTAAAGGGTGCTGGATTTTTACAAAGTTGCTCAAATTGATTATGAATGGACTCAAGTTTCAATGCCATCTCACTGAATACATTTACGGGAACCGCCTCAACAAAATTTTGTTTTCGATTGAGTAAATCAAAATGAGTTACTTTTTGTCCAGATTGTTCCATGTAAACAGTTTCGGTGATCTCTCCAACAGCTTTTTCGAGTAAAGCGGCATTTTTAGGGTCTGATTTTTTTAAACTATGATAACATTTTTGTAGCTCTATAAAAAGCCCGCTACTATGTTGTGCATTCTCGTTATTAAGGCTTTTTTTAAGGAGAGGAAGTGAAATGACTGGGGTTGCCTCCGACTCCCTATAATATAAGCAAAATAAAAATAATGCAGAAAAAAAATATTTCATCCAGTTTATTCTTTTAGCTGGTTCAGAATCCAATTAATTTTTCCAGCACTTTGTCCTGGCCCATTCCCTCCGTTTTTCCAGTTGATTGCCGATGTGGGATCGGTTGGCATATAAATATCAAATAAACGATGAGCCGTGATAATTTCTTTAATTGGTTTGTTTTTCGCAAGTCCTTGTTTTAAAGCTAAAAATAAAATAAGCTCATCAAGTTTTTCTTCAACATCGAAAAGCTCTGGTGAATACTGAATTTGATCTGGCATCATGGCTAATATGCCATCAAGTAGTTTTAAATTATAGATCACTCGTCCATCTTCTATTTGCTTAAAACTCTCAGGTATGTTGTCGTTGTTAAAAGTCGGAGGCAACATGATGTAAGTATGCTGCGTCCATTGTCCATTTGAGAATCCATCACCATGAGAATCGGTAACCTCTGAAATCAGCACCGCCACGACATCTTGATAGTTACGAGCCTCTTCGGCCAGTTGTTTTAAGGTGAGCGAGCTTAAATGAGAGGACACGTCCACCCCTTTTTTGTTAAATCTAACAACTTTGACTTTGAACTTAGATGAAGAAAGCCAATTCCATTTATCTGAAGAAATATGTACAATAGGTTTATTTTGCACTGAATTCATTGATATACGGTACTGTGATCCATCACAGTCAAAGGGACAAAACCATTCTGTATTCGATGAAATATGATAGGTCAGATTGGGATCTTGAACTTTCACTATCGAGTCTGCTCGATTTAAAAAATAGTGTTGAGCTGTGGAGGAAAAGCCTTCAATAAAGCCAACTTTCTCTGTTAAAAGATGTTTAGTGTTGGAACTGAGTAAGGCTTTTCCTTTACACTTATCAATATCAAACTCATCATTACTAAATATTTTCTCTATGGTAGATTGACTTACTTGCCATTCATCACTCAGACACCAATAGGTTCCTTCGCGCAAATTCTGTGTCATAGGAGTTTTATTTAGAAAGTTTCTGACCTGTCCCAATAGCATTTGTTTTTCTACGATCGTCAGACCCAGATAGCTTTGATCATTTTGATGAAAATAAAAAGAATGGGGATTAATTCTGGCCCACGCAGCATCTTTGCCTTCCATATGACCTAGTGTGAAATTTCCACCGTAAAGACCTCCGTTTATCGATACAGTTAAAGAATTCGCGGCATCGAACCCAAGTCTTGAGGAGGCTCTTGTTCCGTCAATTCTGGAAACGGTTAAGTTATTGGGAAGTTTAATTTCAATTTTAGTTTGCGTTCCTGATTGGAGGCGAGAAATATCGCCCATGGGGGCACCTACGCCAACATCAATGCCTGATTGTCTTTTCTGAGCTACCACATCAAAAACTCCGTATTTTTTTTCTCGAGTACAAGCATTTCCCATAGAGTCGCACGGGAAATTGAACTTAGAGTGCGGTCCGCTGAAGCGATAAACTTTCCAAGGTTTTGGGGCCTCTACAAAAGCTTTCGGTGAAAACTGACCAAAAGAGCCTGTAGATTGGTCTAATCCTCCAGCGCTGGCGTTAAATTCGGCGCTAAATACTGAACTAAATATTCCTATGACAACGACCAAATTTTTAATTCTATAAATCTGTTTCACTTGTGGCTCCTTTATTCGCATTATTTTCAATTAGGACAGTTGAATTTCCTGATGGAAAGGTATCTGGAATTCGAGTTTTACTTGGGGCCACAATTTTAAGATCTCCAAATAGGTCCCAAATTTTTTGTTGAGCGGTGAGGTGATCTTCCTCAGTTCCTACATCCACAGCATCTTCCAGAGTGATCACGCCGGGATCTTTTGCTGCATTGGTTTTTAAAATAATAAAAATCTTATCAAGATAATCTTCAATTTCCACTAACTCCGTAGACATTTGAGCTTGATCTGGCATGGTAGCAAGTGCCTTGTCTATGAGTTTTAGTTTTGTAAGCTCAGGAACTTGGACACTGTTTAGCTTTGGAGGAACTAAAATATAGAGGTGAAGAGTCGAACTGACCCAAGGATTGCATTCTTTGTTATAATTTAAGTTATTTGGTCCATAGCCATGATACCCCTTTTCATGTAAGGGTGTCATTACCAAGGGATTTTGACGGTTTAATTACCGAGCGACTTTGTCGGTATCGGTTTACATAACTTTTACTTCAATTTCAATTTTATGCAACCTTCAAGTTGGCTTGAGTGGCACTTATTTGGATCCTAAGGCCTGTGGTCTGCATCTCATGTCTTAGCCATATACTGCGCACACCTCCTGGGCTAATTTCAATTTGATGGTGCTTTTTTATCTGTCGCGACATTTGGGCTTGGCCTAGGTGAGGATTTTTTAGTGAGAATTTAATTACAATGTTTTCAATATCTTTACTGGCGCGATTTTTATGATGATGATCCGTTCTAAAAGTTCGTTTTAATGATTGCGGTCCTTTTTCTTTAAGTATTCGTCTGTTTTTGTAAATAGTTTGGCGAGATACGCCACTTCGTCTTGCTGCCTCTGTTACATTTTGAAGTTTCTCGGCGAGTTTTATAGCATCAACTTTTTTTCTAATTTCCGCGTCCATCAAGTCTGACTTCGTAATAACTTTGATAGTACGTTTCTTCTTTTTTATTTTCAGATCTGCCATCGATAATTTAGTGGGTTCTACAACCTCAGATATGTGTAGCCTTCTTCCAGCGAAATAGACTTGGAATTCACCGTCCAGAAGCGTTCGGATTTCAATCTCTTGTTTCGCGATTGAAAATTTCAGATTTGATTTTATCAAATAAAATCTATTTCCGTAACTAAACGTGTGGTCATTTCTGATTTTTCGATATTCTTTTAAAACAAAAACATCATCAAGATTTTTATGGCGAGGTATAGATGAAAATTCAGAAACTGAATTTTCCGGCTTCACGACAATAACTTTGTCCCAATAAGATGGAATAAAGATCTCTTTTAAATACCGATTTGCTTCTTCCATATTATTTATTTCATTCATCCTCAACTCGGGAACAAGACGATCCTGGAGGGTGTCAAAGGACCGCTCAATGCGCCCTTTTCCCTCAGGAGAGTTAGCAAATATAATTTCTATCCCAAGCTCTTCACAGGCCCTTTGAACCTGTGAGAAATTACATCTTTTGGGTCCACCAAAAATACCAGCCCGGTCAACATACAGTGTTTTAAAAACACCTTTTTTAGCAACCAGATCTTTGAGAACTTTCATACAACCAATCGTTGTTTCCGAATTGAAAAATTCAGCATTCAATTCGCTATTGGCATCATCGATTATAGCTATTAAACAGGAGTTAGAATCACCAAACCATCGATGAGGACTTCCATCCATTTGTAGCAAGAGTCCTTCTGACTCCATACGAGTGCGCCTCTTTCTTGCTTTGGGGCGCCTTTTTTTAGCCCTCTTCACATGATGGATATCATGGGCCCATTTTCTTAGCGTTTCTCTTTTAACAATGATGTCCTCATTGCTCTTAAGATTTTCAATCAAATGCATAAGATTAAAATCAAAGTACTTTTCCTTGATCAATTCCTGAACCCTGTTTTTCATTTCATCAGTTGACTTATTGATAGGCGAGCGATTCGAGTTTTTGTGAACTGCAAATAAAATTCCATTTTTGCTATACTGTTGAAGGTATCTTTCAATTGTCCTTTTTGATTTCATTAGCAATTTTTGGGCATTGCAAATCGTAATTTTTCCTTCAGAAACTTTAGAAATAATATCAATTTTGAGCTGAGTTTGTGTATCCAAAATAATCATCCTTGCATCCCTTAGTAAATTCATAAAATGTGAATATACGAAGATTATTTAATGCGGTGTGACCGTCAATTTCCCTTGGTAATTATAATGCGACAAAGTCGCTTGGTGTTCACAGGTTTAATTGTAGAAGTTGGGATTTAATCTGGAGCACTCCATAATGATTTAACTTAAACCATCTATCTATAAATACTGATCATTTTTACTTCAAAGTGCCACACCCCTGAATGTTACGGAGAGTTGGTTTATCTGTTAATTTTTTGGCTCTTTAGCATAAACCATAAAGTCAGGTCCTATCGCGCAAAACCCCATAAAAAGCCCATCAGAGATTAGGCAGAAACCAAGTTGATAATTGTCCCAAACCTTAACATCTAGAAGACTTTGGCCGGTGTCTGGCCGAGGTACAATAGAAAGAGCTCTCTGAGGAAGGTCAGAATCATCGTTTACATAGGCTCATTTTGATCCGACAAACTTTTCGTCGAATACTTCAAGTTTGACAATCTAATGCGATCAAGTCCTTAAAAATGGCTGTCCGCTGGCAATGCGCTTGCAAGAACTCACTTTATGAAAGCAAATCAGAAACCAAATCCAAAGCTTTTTCTAGTTGCGGTTCTTTTGATTTTTAGCCAAGCAGTTCAGGCCGGCACGATTGCCAATATTTTTTCGAGCACAAAAGCTGAGACCAACGCCACAGACAAAGTCGAGGAGTTCCGATGGAAAGAGATAAACTATATTGTTCGGTCATCAAATCCTACCACAGGTAAACTTTGTGAATTCTCGCGCCTTAATTGGTCGATTGGGTACGAGCTAAGCGGACTGCTACGTCATTATTTTGTCACAAAAAATCCTGAGTCGTTGGCGATATTTTCTAGGGTCGCGGCCAAACTTATTAAACAAAGAAATGCCTTCGCTGACAAAGTTCCATATGGCTGGCGAGAGCCACATAGCAATTATGAATGGCATGCATATTCCGCGCACCTATATCTGCCTATGCTCGAGTTTGTAAACCATATTCAGGCGCGCGGTGATCTTCGCGAAATTAGAATCCTTGAATCCGACCATACTTATTTTAGTTTGGGAAAAGAAATTCTTTCTGGATATCGAAAACTAGATCAAGTACACTCCTCTAATTTGCGAGTGAGTTCTAGGGCAGAGTATTTTTTCTCGAATATGAATTTTTCGGGTCCCGCCGAGTGCGACAAGCTTGGGGACAAATCATCATTGACCAATACAAGCTACCCCGTAAATATGAACTCTATCGTTTTTACTGCGAAGATAGTTTATGCGCGTTACCTCCAGCAACTAGGCCCAAGCGCCGCCAGCAAGATGGCCAGTGAGAGGGGATTGGTTGCCAAATACATTCGACATCTCGGTCAGAAGGTGTTCAAGGTAGGTGTTGATGACGGATATCGATTTTTATATTGGCTTTACAACGATCGATTTAAGAAGGACTGGGAAGACCTGCCTCATGCAAATGCCACAGTTAATTTTGTTTTTGAGGCAAAGCGAGCTGCACTGCTGAGCTTAGCTAACGAAAATTCAGAGCATTGGCCGCTCTGGCTCGGGAACACACTTGCCCGCCTTATTCCAGAACCGGCAGAGGGGGACGATTTGTTTTCGAACAAGGTTTACGGTCCGTCCGAGGGCTCTGATGGGAAAACGATATTTTACCTCGCAATGACAACTGCAACAAACAGTCGGGCCAGGCATCTATACTTTGACTGGGTCGAGCGAAACGGGGTTCTCAACACTCGCTGGTATGAACGTGTCTCTGTGGCTTTCGCTCATTTGACTAGTAAGTGACTCTGGGCAAAGTGCCCTTGTGTGCTCATCTCACCATGCACTGTCAAGGACATGGGTTACAGTTCTGCCAAGGGACATAGGTTACATATTTAGATTCTTACGATTTCTTTCATATGTGCAAATTTGTCTTCTTTGGCGTCCCAACGCCCTAAACGGATAGGACATTCAAAAGGCATTTGGGGCTAAGTTCCAAAGTAGCCACCCTGGCTTTCTTGAATATTTTGTGGCTAGTTTCTAGGTATCCCAAGGCAATTGTTGCTCTGGATGATGTTTTGGCTGCTGAGATTTAGAAAGGGAGCTGTCAAGTTGAGATAGTTCAGATTTCAGGCAAAGTGATTCCGCTCAATCCTGAAATATCGGATCGAAATAGGCGTCAATGGATGGAAACTGACTCAAGTCGAAGTCAGCGTTTTCATTTGTTCGCGGTGGTCCTCGGGCAGAATGAAAATGAGGGGCTCTGGTTGGTTATCCCAGATGCTCTAAGATGTTCACAATAACCGCAGGATCTTCGATTGCGGCAATGATCTTGACTCGGCCCTGACAGTGAGGACAGGTTTCCACGTCGATTTTGAAGACTCGAGCAAGGAGCCTTGCCCATGGGATACGTTGCTTGGAAGGCTTTTTGTTTTTGTCTGTTGGAACTTGAGGTGGCTGTTCTTTCTTCGGCTTTGGGACGATTTCACTTCTGTATTTATAGTGAGGCCCAAGTACTCCATGGAATCGGGTCAGGTGAACCCTGGGCCGCGGCACCAGGGCGGTTAACCTCTCCATGAGCTCTAGTGGGGTGAGTTTTATAGCCGAAGTTCCGTCAGACCAGGGTTTCTTGAACCTGTAGATGACGTCTCCTCTGTCGCTCAGTGAGAACCTGTCTTCGGCTACGGCAGGACGAGCAATGTATCTGCATATGCGCTCAAGCTTGTCCCTCTCGAGAGCTTTGGTGGCAACCCCAGCATGCAAGCTATAGCCAGAATGCTCGGCCACCAGGCCTGAGGGCGAGTTGTGGTCGCCATCATCTACGGCCTTCAGCACGATGGCCTTTTTCCCTTTACTTTTACCTGTGGCAAACCTGTAGGTGATGGAGCTTGCTTGCAGTTTTGCAAAGACGTCCTCGTCACTGATCGGGAGTTGGAATTCCTGCTCCTGATCCTTGCTGATGATTCCCTGCTTTTCTAAATACCTAATCAGTTTGTCAATGATGAACCGAAAAGAAACCCAATTTTACAGTTAATGATGCTGTTCGCAAAATTATGATCTCTCTGGGAGGCTATGCCAGCGAAATTCTGTTTTTCGAAGTATGCACTCCTGGTGGCGATGACCTAGCAACTGCAGCCAAATGGGCGGAGAGTCTTCTACAGGTCGAGTAGTACAGAAATTTGATGGCTACTCTGCCAGTTCCAGAACCAGGCCCCTTAGACGAGATTCAGAACTTGCAAGTTCGAGCGTACGTTCATCACATGATACCAGAGTGCGCTAAAGCGTTGGCCCCACTCGGACCGCTAATAAAGTTTTTAGCTGAAGAGTTGTATATGAGAGACGAGCTTGACGGAGATACAAGCGAAGCCCATTTTATTTCTTATATGCAGTCGAGGATGGCCACTGCTAAGATGGGGCCGATCGCGTAAGTGTGGTGCATAGACTTGCGGACGCGTGGGTTCGAAACCTAATTCGGAATTAACTTTATCTCATGCTCCCGCATTTTCAGGGCGAAAATCCTGATCTGAGTTCCCGCGATGCGACAGTAGCTTAAGAGGGTGAAGATTTTTGCGCCGATCTTCCGCCTCTCTCGCCGTGAGCAACTCATTTCTCTCATACTCAGCATCGGTATAATAATGGTCGTCCTCACCCCAACGAAATACTTTAGGCAATGAGTAGTACATAAGAGAGTGATATATATTTCGTGGTAGCCACTTCCGTAGAAAGCCAAAGATGTAAGCGTCAACAGTCACCGGCAATCGTAGAGGCGGATGCTTGCTGTTGATAACACTGTGGATGCGTTTCGCTATTTTTTCTGGTGTCGTAGGAGATAGCCGCATCATCTTTGCAATGAACGGAGCCATCGAATTGTAGTGGTAGTAGTAAGGATTGTTTTTGTCCTGAATAGACTTTCGACTTTCTCTCGTAAGCTCGACATTTTTGAACGAATCTGAGTTAATGAATCCCGGTTGAATCAAGCACACCTTTATGTTCCAAGGACGCACCTCGTACCACAGAGCTTCAGTTGCACCTTCAAGGGCAAACTTTGAGGCACTATAAATGGACATTGTAGGCATTGCCATCATGCCGCTGACAGATGAAATATTGATTATATGTCCAGATCGTTTTTTTCTCATGTGCGGGAGCACCCCGCGAATCAAGGCCATCGGTGCTCGGAAGTTAGTATCAATTTGTTTGAGTCGTTCAGTCTCGTTGACCTGCTCGACAACCCCGCGTAAGCAATATCCGGCGTTATTAACCAGGACATCAATGCCGCCGAGCTTTTCGTTGGCCTCCTTTATGACGGCGTCACGTTCTTGCTTGGACAATACATTCAAAGGGCGAATCCAAAGATTCTCAGTTTCAAAGAGGCCAAGATCTTCAAACCGATGTAGTGATGACCGACGTGCCGTTGCGATAACATGGAAGTTACCGGACGCTAACAGTTCCTTTGTCAGAGCCAGAGAGCTTGTCCCTAGTTTAGGTAGGGTTTGATAGTGGACTCCAAGTAAGGAATAATCCTTATTTGCAACTAACCAAGGAGCCCACGAAAATGAAAGTAATAAACAACACACAAAATTAGAAGAAAAAT
>WBZM01001110.1_pt1 | contig 29275 bp, 28 predicted proteins | sample 5204271 | NCBI WGS metagenome assembly WBZM01 (sample SAMN12344346, study PRJNA552823) | activated sludge metagenome | biome: Activated sludge suspended growth; feature: Nitrification reactor; material: Wastewater; isolation source: activated sludge from nitrification reactor of wastewater... | reverse complement strand
CGCGGTTGGCGGGGCGGGCGACCTCCGGTTTGCTGTACCAGGAGCCGCCGCGCAGCACGCGCTTCTCGCACTGTACTGCCACCCAGGCACTGCCATTGATCGGCGCACCTTCATAACCGGCCGTGTAGCAGTCCTCCACCCATTCCCAGACGTTCCCGGCCGTGTCGTACAGACCAAATCCATTGGGCCGGAACTGCCCGCCCGGCGCGGTGTACGCGTGGCCGTCCGAGCATTTCGCTTCCCACGTAATGCCAGAGATCTGGCTTCTGGCGGTGTTGTCGGCGATATTGGCGAAGTCGCAACTCCGCAGTTCATCGGTGCCCCAATACCAGCGCGTCGTCGTCCCGGCCCGTGCCGCGTATTCCCATTCGGCTTCGCTCGGCAGGCGATATTGTTTGCCCGTCCTGCGCTGCAGCCACTTCACGTAGGCCTGGGCATCGTCCCAGTTTACGCAGACCACGGGGTGGCTGTCGTCCTGGGGAAACCCCGGGTTCTGCCAATTGGCGCCGGGCGTAGCCACCCATTTGCCCGCCTGGAAGATTGTGCATTTGTCGCCGGTCGCGTGGCCAGTCGCCTTGACGAAGGCGGCGAACTGGCCGCGCGTCACTTCCGTCCTGGCCAGGGCGAAAGGGCGGCCGATGGTGACCATGTGGGTCGGGCGCTCATCATCAGATGAGTAGTGCTCGGCTGACTTGGGGCTGCCCATGACGAAGGCGCCGGCCGGGATCACCACCATTTCCGGACATTCCGGGCAGTCGCGGAACACCGTCCCGGGCGCCGTGGATACCGGCGATGCCACGGTGGCCCCGCTACCGCCGGCGGCGAGCGCCGCGAGCTGGTCCTGGGCGCGGGCGGCATATTGCCCCTGGGGGTCGAGCTTCAGCACCTGGCCGAGATGGCTCCTGGCCGGGCCGGGTTTGCCCAGCCGGACATAGATTTCTCCCGCGAAGTAGTGGGCCGCGGCATTCTTCGGTTCCAGCTTCAGTCCGGCTTCGTACTTCGCCGCTGCCGCCGCCAGCTGGCCGGTGCTCTGTAGTTCGAAGGCTTCGAAAAACAGCTTCTGGCCCGGGCCGTCGGCCGCGTGAAGGGGAACGGCTGCCGCCAGCAGCACTAGCAGCAGGGATGCCCTTTGCCACCATGCCGATATTTTCAGGGACGCGGGTGTCATTTGCTCCTCCTTGTGGTTGTTTTGCTGCGCTAAATGTTCCTTACAGGACATGCAAACTACCAAGCCAAGGAGCGTCCCTGACTTCTGGATGACATTCTAGTATTCCCGAGTGCAAGTTCAATAGACGATGTGAAGGCGGTCGTCATGGTGAAAGCGTATTCGTTTTCTTGGACCGACGGCCGCGATTCAGGTTGCATGTGGCGACAACATTTCCATGCGTCGATGTCGTTGCGCTCCTGTCTCTCGTCTTGATTTCTCCTGACGGAATTTTCATGCCAGCGGGCAACCAATCTTGTTATAAAAAATTATGCAACATAGGCGCAGGATCGGTGTCATCCTCTTGCAACGACTTTGTGGCATCCGTGCAATCTTGTTTTGGCGGGCCAATGGGTTGACCATTACCTGTTGGGCACTTCTTCACCCACCCACATCGGAGAGAGACCCAAATGACACGTGCTTTGCTATTGGCTGGTGGTGGTGCTCGCGGTTCGTTTCAGGTTGGAATGCTGGAGGAACTCATAGTAAATCAGGGGATCGATTTCGACATTCTACGTGGCGTTAGCGTTGGTGCATTGAACGCTGCCTTTCTCGCGCAAGCACCTACGGGGCTGAATTCACAGCAGGAACTAGCTAAGCGCGTACAGCAACTCAGGCTGGTTTGGGAGCTCGAAATACAGGGTAATCATAGCGTATATGCTGAGCGATCCGGCTTTCCAGGGCTAGCTTTGGGAGCCGATAGCCTTTACTCCCTCGACCCACTCAGGGCGCTGATTAATAGACATATTTCTCAGCAAGCACTCGTCAACTCTGGTCGCGATTTTGCTGTCGGAGTGGTTTCGCTTGTATCGGGCAAATACACTGAATGTTCGCCACAAAACTGCCCGGACGATTTTATGGAACGTTTCATCGCCTCTGCATCCATTCCTGTGGTGTTCCCGTTTGTAGACTTAAAAGAGAAGAAGGATGTCCTGGTAGATGGGGGAGTGCGCAACGTAACTCCTCTTTCAACCGTGTTTCGTGCAAGAACGCCACCAGATGAAATTTTCATCCTCCTTACCAGTCGCATCGACTCTCCAAAGAACACCATTCCAGAGTCAGCGGCCGAGGAATACGATTATCAACAATGGGATGACAATTGGCTCGGCACCAAAATCAGTGGGATAGATGTTCTCAAAAGAACCATCGATATTCTCACAGACGAGATTTGCTTGGACGACATACGCGGGGCGCTCCGGTGGAACGAGGTTGCTCGCTCGATAGAAGATTTATCTAGCCCAAATACTACGGGTCAAGGCATGCTGAGGAATGAAGTTCTATCAACTAGAAACGCCCTCGCTCAAGCCAAAAAGCGCTTTGTTCGGCTTCACGTAATTGCCCCTCGGCGGTGGTATGACGGCAATAAGCAGAAGGGGGCGCGCAATTCTGCAATCGATTTTTCTCCCGGCCTTATCAAGGCAGCCATCACGCACGGTAAGGAAGTTGCCCAAGATAGAAGTCAGTGGGTTTGGGAAACGTTGTGACTGCACCTAACCTGACGGTAGGTGATCGCACCGGCTTTTCTAGAAACTCTGTAGCCGGTTCAAATACTGTTTTCAAACTCTACCGGAGAAACGTCGTTTGCATAGCCCACCCGCCCAACTAGGCCAGCGAACAGTCCAGCCAGTCGACCGGACAGGGTGCCAGCATCGACTGCAGCAAGAGCGGATTACCTGTCCCCGGATCAAGCCAAACATCCCAGTCGCGTTCGCCGAGTATCACGGGCATACGTTCATGGATTAGCTCCCTGACCCGGCGCCAAAGCCTTCACTGCGCCACAAGTTGGAGCAGCGGGCCAGGCAGTCAGCGCCGGTGGTGCTGGCGGCGCCGGACTTGCCGTGAGGAGAAGGTGATGGTCACGACTTCTCCCCTTGAAACCCTGCTCTCGTATGCCTTGGTGTTTGTGGCTGGGGTGAGGTCGGTGTTTGCGATCCGGGCCTATGGGCGGGCGCAGCGGGAACGTGGGCGGCGGCTTGGCATGGCCGGGAATGCGGCTTAAATGACCAGCGCCCTGGACCTCGGAAGAGGTCCAGGGAGCGGAGGTTTTTTCTTTTTAATTTGTGAATCGGGTGTTTGGCGAAGTGTGCTGTGCAAAAATCGTAAGCGCCCGGCGAACCCATCTGTAAATTGACGCGTTAGACCGCGAAGATCGTGTCCCCTTAAAAACGATGGTGGACACTTTCGATGGAAATCCAGAAGCCAGGCCGCCGCCGGCGTCATCATTCCGAGTCCTTCAAGCAGGCGGTCATTGAAGCGTGCTGCGAGCCGGGCGCCTCGGTCGCTGGCATTGCCATGGCCAACAGCGTCAACGCGAATCAAGTCCGGCGGTGGATGCGCGAGCGCGGTATTGAACCGCCGACACGGCGCGTCGCGATGTCCGTGCTCGACACCGCGCCGGCGATAGCCCCCGCCTTCGTGCAGTTGCCGGTGGCCCCTGCTGCGGTATCGGGTGACATCCGGATTGAAATCCGCCGCGGCAACACCGCGATCAAGGTCGATTGGCCGGTCCCGGCAGCAGGCGATTGCGCCGCCTGGTTGCGCGACTGGCTGCGATGATCCGGGTCGACGCCCTCTGGCTCTCGACCCGACCGCTCGACATGCGGGCGGGCACGGAAACGATCCTCGCCCAGGTCGTCCGGATCTTCGGCGAGGCGCAGCCGCACCATGCCTATCTCTTTGCCAACCGACGCGGCAATCGCCTGAAGGTGCTGGTGCATGATGGCTACGGTGTCTGGCTGGCCAGCCGTCGTCTGAATCAAGGGCGGTTCCAACTCCGACCGAGCGAGGGCCGTGTGGCGCTCACCCGCGGGCAATTCGATGCGCTGATCCTGGGCCTGCCTTGGGAACGGCTGGCCGACGGCGGGGTGATCCGGGTTCTGTGACGGTCCACCATTGGGGAAGTCCACGATGGTCAGTTCATCTTGCTGGCAGCATGATGTCGGCCATGACATTACTCGCCAATCTCGATCAACTGACGGCCGACGAACTGCGCGAATTGGTTCGCCGGCAAGCCGAAGTCATTACGCGCAATGATCGGGAACTCAGCTGGCGCCAGGTGAAGATCGACAAGCTGACGCATGAAGTGGCGTACTACAAGCGCCACTACTTCGGCGTCAAGGCAGAGCGCCTGCCGGTCGAACAGGGGCAACTGTTCGAAGAAACCCTCGCTGCCGACATGGCGGCGATGACGGAAGAACTGGCGCAGCTCTCCGAAGCGAAACCCAAGGGCCAAGCCAAACGCAAGCCACTGCCGCCGGAGTTGCCGCGCACCGAGATTCACCACGAGCCGGAATCGACCACCTGCGCCTGTGGCTGCCAGATGAAACGCATCGGCGAAGACGTTGCCGAGAAGCTGGATTACACACCAGGCACCTTTACGGTCGAACGCCACATCCGCGGCAAATGGGCCTGCAGTCAATGCGAAACCCTGATTCAGGCGCCGGTACCGGCCCATGTGATCGACAAAGGCATCCCGACTACCGGCTTGCTGGCGCATGTGCTGATCGCCAAGTATCTGGATCATCTGCCGCTCTATCGCCAGGAAGGTATCTTCGGCCGGGCCGGCTTGCCGATTCCGCAATCGACACTGGCCGAATGGGTGGGGCGGATGGGCGTGACCCTGCAACCGCTGGTCGATGCCCTGAAAGCCGAGATGCTGACCTACCCTGTGCTGCATGCGGACGAAACGCCGGTGGCGATGCTCGATCCGGGGGCTGGCAAGACGCATCGGGCTTATCTGTGGTCGTACAGCATCGGCGCCTTCGAGCCGGTCAAGGCGGTGGTCTATACTCGATGCGTTACTCGGTTTCTTTGGTATTCCACCGGTAGTCTTCACATTCAGCCATCTAGTTCTCCTTAGCGGTTAATTCGATAAAGGAACTATTTACTTTCTCTCACCTTTGCCAAAGGTCCGGAAGTGCGGACCGCTACGGGGAATAGGAATGCATTGCTCCGCCTTGAAGAAATATCCGATAGCTCCTATTAAGTTCGCGATTTTCTCTGTATCACTGCGATTAACCTCGCCAATGCCGCAGTGTCGATACTTCGATACGTCAAAGTTGCAGTTGTGGAAGGTTCCCCGCCCCTTTGTGATGACTGTTGTCCAGTACTCACCAACTTCCTGCGCCCAATAGCCGTGCTTGGATGCATTCTTCTTCGTGAAGAATAGAACTAGATGGAAGTGCAAAAACCGGTCAGTGCCATATTCAATTTTCCAGATATATCCGGCCAAATCGCCGAAGAGACGTTTGTTCTGACGCCCATGACTGAACAAACGTCTTAGATCGTCTTTCGCCTCCTGCGTGAAGACATTAAAGGCAATCTCCGTCCGGTAGCCCAGATCGAGACGGAGCACCATGTAGCGCGATCCGCCTGGCTTGTTGAAAAGATAGTGAACGTACTCTTTACACTCTTCGAAGTTACGCTCGGGGTCTTCCTTGGCGTGACGAATCCGAGATCGAAATGCTGGTTCCTTTGCTTTGAGACGAATGATATCGATGAGTTCGTTAAAGCATTCCGCATTGACATGCGCGATGCGTCCTGGTCGAGACAAGACATGAATATTCCAAATAAGAATTTTCAATTCGTTGCAGGCAGAAACAAAAAGATCGACGAAGACATTTCGTACGTCTAACAGTTCATGCAGGCCGATGCTAATGGCATCCGTCACTATTCGGAAATGCTTCCTGGCCAACTCTTGCTGCACATAAACGACTTTTCCACTGTCGCTGATTTCTCGTGTGAAGGCGAGTGAGGTGGTACCCAATACGTTTCGTACAAATTCATCGATCGCGGGCATTTGGTGGTAATGCCAGTGATCCTCGACCAAGATGGACTTCGTTCCGTCGGGATGAGTGTCGTAACTGACATTGATGTCGTTTTCTAATTGACCGTAGCACTCTCTCAGCGAGAGATTATCCATTTTGAATGGCAATGTAGACATTGCTTACTCCTCTTGCTTGACCTTGTTCTAATGTTGCCATGTATTGGCTATTGCTACGTTATTATCAATAGCTATTATTAATAATACTTATATGCAGAACACACGGATGGGCAGTGCGTCGGAATGGTCTGAAACTTGTGCAACCGAAGTCCCGAGAAGAACCGTTACTTCTCATACAATGGGGATGTACCAAGTTATCGCCCCAGATTTGCAGTGACGAGGTATTGGTCATCGCGGTCTAGCTACGTTTCTTTTACCGAGGGGGTTAGGCTGAAGTTCATGTTTACCCCAAGGTGCCAATTAGCATCCCACTTGCCTGGAGTGTGCGGATGCTGATTTGCACAGTTTGGCTCGAAGAGCAGCACCGTGATTTGGGTGGTGGAAACAATAAAAAAAGAAAAATTGCGTAAAAAACCCTGCTATTTCGCTCGAATAGCAGGGTTTTTAGCTGATTTATTTTTGTTTTATTAGTACATGGTGCCTCCCTGACAACAGAGCACCTGAATCTGATACGGCGTGAAGTAGTTCGGATTGAGCGTAACGTAGAGCGTTTTGTCGTCTTGATTCTTTGCTTCGGCAAGGATGCCTTGTTGCCAAAGCAGCAGAAGGGCTGCGTTGAGTTCAATTTTGTTGCGCAGGGCGTTAGGCCCATATTGGCGAAGGTCGTTTTTCTTGATGAGCCACTGGTTGCTGGTGCGCACAAAGTTGGCCAGCCAACACAGAAGGAGATTGGCGTTTACTTGCTCCTTGGGCAGCAACTGGGGTTTGGCAAAATTGCGAACGAACTCATCCGCAAACCAACCGGAAATGGCGATTGAGCGTTCCAAGGTGTCCAAGGAAATCGGACCCTCATAACCCTCGAAGTGGTGCATCAAGGCCGCTAGGCGGGCCATTTTGTCGGCGAGTTTTGATGCGAAGTCCTTGTCATTAGCGAAGAAACCGCCGGGCTGCATCATCGACTCGATGCGGTCATGCTCGTATTCCCAACGAGACTGGGCATCAGGGGCAAAGTACAGTTCGGATTTTTCTGGCAGCCCATAGGCGTCTTCGCTGACATGGCTATTCAGAATTTCCTTGCAGCGCTGATGAAATGCCTGAGTGGCTTCGCCGGAGGTAATAACAGAATACGCCAAGAAGCGAGTACCGGCAGTTTCGGTTGGGGCGACGAAGAAACAGCGTGCCAGGAGCCCAATTGCGCGAGCGAGCGCACCTTTGCCGCTGAAGAAATGGTCAACGATTTCTTTCTGGGCGTAGAGCGCCATCGTAATTGATGGTTCGCGAACGATCAGGCTTTCCTCGCTCGCACGCTCAACGGACATCGTCGACCCATCCAGGCCACGGTTGATAAGACCCATGTCCGAGAGGCCGCGACCGCTAAAAACGCAGGCGGCCTCGTCGGAAATGATGCCGGTGGTGGGGTAACACTCGCTGAGATTTTTGATGATTGCTAAGGGTGTGAATTTCTCGTGAAGCAACTTGAACTTCATTGGCTTCACAGGCTTGCGCAAGTTGTGTTGATCCAGGCGGGATTGGTCTTCAACGATTGACTCACCCTTGGCAGCCTTCTTCTTGATCGCGGTGAGAATACCTTTCGCCTCGGCTTTCCAAGAGGCCAGTTTTTCGTTGAATGCAATCAGTTTGCTGCGATGAATTTCATCCTGCTCCGCCATAAATCCTTCGATCGCCTTGAAAACCAAATTGACGACGGTAGATTTACGCTCTCCGGAACCGAGAACGATGATGAACCAAAGGGTCACGTTCGAGATCAGATTGTGACGCTTTTTGATCTTGATTTTGCCCTGGCAAACGAGTGAAATTGCGGCCAGGAGTGCCGAGACAACCGATGCAACGGGAGCGCCGGTTTCCTGGCTAATTTCGTAAGCGGCCCTATGCAGGCGCGGCGTGAGCGCCTGCAAGGGAAATTGGTTAGGTAGGATCATTTGGTCCCTTACTAAAAGTTTGAGGGTGCAACCTTTGCTGCACCCACTTGGTACGGAAAGTCGAACATGAGTTGGGGCCCTCAACTCACGTTCATTGTCGATTTACAGGTTCTATAATTGCTCGGAGTGTCCTTTCGTTTGATCAAGGTGTTTTCTTCTGTTGTATGAAACGCTCCTTTCTGGCGTTTATTGACGGTGGGGAATTGTGGATCTAGGCCTGTAATGCCTCGCGAAGTTCGCCGACGTTCCACCTAGTGTGGGCGCCAAAGCGGCGCGGTTGAGGAATCTGGTTTTTTCGCAATCTGAGCCAGATCGTGGCCTCGGTGCATCCGTATAGCCCAGCGACCGTCGTGACATTGACATGGGCGGCGTTTGGAAGCCGGTCAAAATTCGCGAGATCGATTGGGAACATCTGGGGTCTCCTTTCAAAGGGTTCCTCGCAACTGCAAGGCATGGGCGGAGTTTGATTTTTTTAAGGGAATAATCCCAGGCAAAAAAAAGAGGGTTTTATTTGTCTGGTAATTTGCCTTGATCTCGCGTAGGCACAAGTTCACCAAGCAGTAACAATCGAATGCGGACCGATATCAAGTTGAGTTTCTACAAGTACTGATCGAACTTGGGACTTTGAGCACACAAGCGACATGGGTAGCTAGATAGGTAGCTAGGCGATAATTTTCATCTGCTAACAAATCATATCTATCTGTATTTATTGAATATTTATAATTTTATTAGAGCAATACGACATCGTGCTGATGTAGGCACAGAAGGAGACCACCCGTGACCCCCGATCCCGAATTCGCCAGCCTTGTCCCCGCGCAGTCCTTCACCCGGCGCAGCTTCATGGTCACCAGCCTCGGCGCCGGCTTCGCGCTCGCCGTGCAGCCGGTCATGGCGCAGACGGCGATCAGGACCGACGACGCCGGCCTGCTGGCCGGGGAGATCAAGGTGCCGGTCAGCGATGGCGAAATGGTGGCCTATCGCGCCGTGCCCAAGGGAGCGGTCAAGCCGCCTGTGATCCTCGTCGTTTCGGAGATTTTCGGGGCGCATGAATACATCAGGGACGTCTGCCGGCGCCTCGCCAGGCTAGGCTATTGCGCCATCGCCCCCGAGCTCTTCGCGCGCCTCGGCGATCCGCGCCAGTTGGCGGGCGTCGCCGACATTCTCGCCCGGATCACCAGCCGGACGCCGGACGCTCAGGTCATGAGCGACCTCGACGCTACCGTCGCGTGGGCGAAAGGCAAGGGCGCCGACACCGACCGGCTGGGCATCACCGGCTTCTGCTGGGGCGGTCGCATCACCTGGCTGTATTGCGCGCACAACCCCCAGGTCAAGGCCGGGGTGGCGTGGTACGGGCGTCTGGTCGGCGAGGTCAGCGAAATGACGCCGCGGCATCCCATCGACGTGACCGGATCGCTGCTGGCGCCGGTCCTCGGGCTCTATGGCGGACTCGATACCGGCATTCCGCTCGAGAGCGTCGAAGCGATGGAGAAAGCGCTCCAATCCGGCAGCGCCGCGGCGCGCAAGTCGGAAATCCAGGTCTACGACAACGCGCCACATGCCTTTCACGCCGACTATCGGCCCAGTTTCCGCAAGGAAGACGCCGAGGATGGCTGGCGGCGAATGCTGGCCTGGTTTGCCACGATGAAAGCCTGAGTCCTCTTCGGCGGAGCGCCGCTTCGTGCTACGCTTCGCCGCCTGAAAAAATCCCGCCCGATCATGACTGCCGACGACCAGAAAACCGATTCGACCGCCGATGCGCGTATCCTGCTCAAGGACCTGCAAACCCGCTTCGACGTCTTCCGCAACTTCAGCCCGCTGGCGATCGGCATCGACAAGCAGGTGCTGGCCCAGCAGCCGGAAGTGAGCCGCAAGGCGCTGCGCCTTGCCCTGCGCAGCCATACGATGTCGACGCGCTACCTGAAGGAAATGGAAAAGAACGCCGTCCGCCTAAACCTGGACGGTACGGCGGCCGGCGAAGTCACGGAAGAGGCGCGTACCCACTCCGCCGACCTGTTGCGCGAACGCTTCAAGAAGCAGGCCGAACAGCGCAAGGCCCAGGAAGCCGAGGCCAAGGCCGAAGCGCGCCGCCTGGAAAAGCTCAACCAGCTCACCGAGAAATTCGGGCGCAAGGCGAGATAAGGCGTTCGGAGGGCTGTAAACGGAAAAGGCCTGCGCCGAAGCGCAGGCCTTCGCATTCTGGTGGGGCGTCACAGATTCGAACTGTGGACCTACGGATTAAGAGTCCGCTGCTCTACCAACTGAGCTAACGCCCCAGAATTTCCCATTGACGACTTGGTGGGTCGGCCGAGATTCGAACTCGGGACCAACGGATTAAAAGTCCGCTGCTCTACCGACTGAGCTACCGACCCGACCTGGGAGCGCGGATTATAGGGATGGTCGGATGGACTGTCAACGAAGTGGAGGTCGCAAATGGCCTGCGCTTGGCGCATCAAGGGCTTGCACCGTGGTGAATTTGCCCGGATGTCATCTAGAATGGACACCGTTCGAGGATGCCTGCCCGGACTTCGACATGTTCCCCACTTGACGGAGAAGAAAGATGAACAAAGATGACATCTCGCGCTATCAGGATCTGCTCCTGACGACCGCGACCGACCTTGGTCTGAAGATTCTGGCGGCGATCGCCTTCTGGGTGATCGGTCGCTGGTTGATCGGCGTCGCAGTGAATATGGTGCGCGCCTCGCTCGAGCGCCAGCAGGTCGATCCGACGGTGCTGCGCTATCTCGGTTCGGTGATCACCGTGACCCTGAACGTCCTGCTGGTGGTCGGCATCCTGGGGTATTTCGGGGTACAGACGACGACCTTCGCGGCCTTGATCGCGGCGGCAGGTGTCGCGATCGGCATGGCGTGGTCGGGCCTGCTCGCCCATTTCGCCGCCGGTGCCTTCCTGGTGGTGCTGCGGCCGATGAAGGTCGGCGATTTCGTGAATGTCGCCGGCGTGACAGGCACCGTGACCGAACTCGGTCTGTTCACGACGGTGATCAACACGCCGGACAACGTGCAGACCATCATCGGCAACAACAAGATTTTCAGCGACACGATCCAGAACTTCACCCACAACCCGTTCCGTCGCGTCGACCTGAAGTGCCAGCTGTCGGGAGCGGCCGATCACCAGGCGGCGATGCAACTGCTGCGCGAAAAGATCGCGGCGATTCCGAACGTGCTGGCCGAGCCGAAGGTGGACGTCGAGATTCTCGAATTCACGCTGGTCGGCCCGGTGCTGGCGGTGCGTCCGTATTGCCACAACGACAATTACTGGCAGGTCTATTTCGATACCAACAAGGTGATCCGCGAATCCCTGGCCGCCGCCGGCTTCCCGGCACCGATGCCGGCGCAGAACGTGATTGTCACGCAGGCCGCCTGAGCGCCGCGGGCCCAAGACAAAAGCCCGCGAAAACGCGGGCTTTTTTCATGTCGACCGCAACCGGTGGCGTCAGCCGAGGCGACGGCAGATTTCGGTGGTCAGCGCCGACTGGTTCATGGAATAGAAGTGCAGCCCCGGGGCGCCACCCCTGAGCAGGCGTTCGCACAGTTCGGTAACGACATCGAGGCCGAAGGCGCGGATGGAATCGCTATCGTCGCCGTAGCTTTCAAACTTCTTGCGCATCCAGCGCGGGATTTCGGCGCCGCAGGCATCTGAAAAACGCGCCAGCTTGGTGAAGCCGACGATCGGCATGATGCCGGGGACGATCGGCACCTCGACGCCGAGCGCCTGCGCTTCATCGACGAAGTGGAAGTAGGCGTCGGCGTTGTAGAAATACTGAGTGATCGCCGAATTGGCACCGGCCTTGACCTTGCGCGCGAAGGCGTCGAGGTCGTCTTTCGGGCTGCGCGCTTGCGGGTGCCATTCCGGGTAGGCGGCGACTTCGATGCTGAACCAGTCGCCGGTTTCGGCGCGGATGAACTCGACCAGCTCGTTGGCGTAGCGGAATTCACCGGTTTCGGCCATGCCCGAAGGCCGGTCGCCGCGCAGCGCGACGGTGCGTTTGATGCCGGCCGCCTTGTATTCGTTCAGGATCTCGCGGATGTTGGCGCGCGTCGAGCCGATGCACGACAGGTGCGGGGCGGCGTCGTAGCCTTCGGCGGCGATTTCCTTGACGACGGCGAAGGTGCGCTCGCGGGTCGAGCCGCCGGCGCCGAAGGTGACCGAGAAGAAGGTCGGCTTCAGTTCCGCCAGCCGGGCACGGGTGGCGCGCAGCTTGTCGACGCCTTCCGGCGTTTGCGGCGGGAAAAACTCGATGGAGATTTCAGGTTTCATTTGTTCAACCAGATGAAGAATTCGCGGTTGCCGTCACCGCCGGCGATCGAGCTCGGCAGCCAGGCGCGGACGGTCAGGCCGAGGCTGGCGGCGCATCGGCGCAGCTTCGCTTCGACCTCGTGATACAGCGCCGGGTCGCGGACGATGCCACCCTTGCCGAGCTTGCCGGGGCCGACCTCGAACTGCGGCTTGACGAGCAGCAGCAGGTCGCCGTGTGCCGCCAGCAGTGCCGGCAGTTGCGGCAGGATCAGCGTCAGCGAGATGAAGGAGAGGTCGCCGACGATCAGGTCGAAGCCGGCCGCGGGAAAGGCCGGGCCGAGATCGGTGGCGGTCAGGGCGCGGCAGTTGATGCCCTCGAAGGCGGTGATCGCCGGGTCGCCGCGCAGCTGCGGATGCAGCTGGTCGTGGCCGACATCGACACCGACCACGTGGCGGGCCCCGGCCTGCAGCAGGCAGTCGGTAAAGCCGCCGGTGGACTGGCCGACATCGAGACACTGCTTGCCGCCGACCGTCAGGCCGGTCTGCGCCAGGGCGCCGGCCAGCTTGAGGCCGCCGCGCGAGACGTAGTGGGCCGCCGGGTCGGCGGTTACGGTCAACGGGGTATCGTCGGGCAAATCCATCGCCGGCTTGCTGATCGTCCCGCCGGCCCAGCTGACCCGGCCTTCCTTGATCAGCCACTGGGCGGCGGTGCGCGACGGGGCCAGGTTCCGGGCAACGAGCAGGGCATCCGCCCGCGACACCCCGGCGGTCCGTTCGTGCGACGGCTCGCGGGGCGGGCGCGGCTTTTTCTGCCGCGCGTGGAAGGAGTTCATGCTCATTTTCGGCTGTGGGTCATTGGTTGCCGGTCATTGGCGAAAGCCGTGAGTTGCCGCTGGCCGGCTAATGGCTAACGACCGGCGACCAGTAACTCAGTAGCGGTAGTGCTCGGTCTTGTACGGGCCGTCGACCGGGACGCCGATATAGCTGGCCTGGGCGTCGGTCAGCGTCGTCAGCTGGGCGTTCAGGGTCCTCAGCTGCAGACGGGCGACCTTTTCGTCGAGGTGTTTGGGCAGCGTGTAGACGCCCACCGGGTAGGCGGCGGTCTTGGTGAACAGCTCGATCTGGGCGATGGTCTGGTTGGCGAACGACGAGGACATCACGTAGGACGGGTGGCCGGTGGCGCAGCCGAGGTTCACCAGGCGGCCCTTGGCGAGCAGGATGATGCGGTTGCCGGAGGGCAGGGTGATGTGGTCGACCTGCGGCTTGATCTCTTCCCACGGGTAGCCTTCGATCGAGGCGACGTTGATCTCCGAGTCGAAGTGACCGATGTTGCAGACGATGGCGTTGTGCTTCATCTTGACCAGATGGTGGTGGTCGATGACGTGGAAGTTGCCGGTGGCGGTGACGAAGATGTCGGCCTTGTCGGCGGCGTAGTCCATGGTGACGACGCGGTAGCCTTCCATCGCCGCCTGCAGGGCGCAGATCGGGTCGATTTCGGTGATCCAGACCTGGGCCGACAGGGCGCGCAGGGCCTGCGCCGAACCCTTGCCGACATCGCCGTAGCCGGCGACGACGGCGATCTTGCCGGCGACCATGACGTCGGTTGCGCGCTTGATGCCGTCTACCAGCGATTCGCGGCAGCCGTAGAGGTTGTCGAACTTGGACTTGGTCACCGAGTCGTTGACGTTGATCGCCGGGAACTTGAGGTCGCCGCGCTCGTGCATCTGGTACAGGCGATGCACGCCGGTCGTGGTCTCCTCGGTGACGCCCTTGACCTGCGCAAGGCGCAGCGAGTACCAGGTCGGGTCGACCGCCAGCTTGGCCTTGATCGCGGCGAAGAGGATGGTTTCTTCCTCGGAAGCCGGGTTGGCCAGCACGGAGATGTCCCGCTCGGCGCGGGCGCCGAGGTGCAGCAGCAGGGTCGCATCGCCGCCATCGTCGAGGATCATGTTCGAATAGCCGCCGTCGGCCCATTCGAAGATGCGGTGGGTGTAATCCCAGTAGTCGGCGAGCGATTCGCCCTTGACCGCGAAGACCGGGACGCCGTCCCTGGCGATGGCGGCGGCGGCGTGGTCCTGCGTCGAGAAGATGTTGCACGAGGCCCAGCGGACCTCGGCGCCGAGCGCGGTCAGCGTCTCGATCAGCACGGCCGTCTGGATGGTCATGTGAAGCGAACCGGTGATGCGCGCGCCCTTGAGCGGTTGCGCTTGCGCGAATTCCTCGCGAATGGCCATCAGGCCAGGCATTTCGGTTTCGGCAATGCGGATTTCCTTGCGGCCCCAGTCGGCAAGGGAAATATCGGCGACAACGTAATCTTTGAATTCAGCCACAGCAAGCTCCTGATGAACTGTGGCCGGGAGAGGGATGGGGCAGACTCGGCTCACCCGCCATCCCGTGCCCGGCACAGGGTTGATTGGGTGAGCGCGGTTCTAGACCGAGCCTGAGGGAAACTTCCCCTGCAGCGCTCCTCGGTAGCTCGCGGATTATAAACCGCCTTTTTCGGTACATGAACGGGCTGTTGCGGTCGGCCGCCGAAAAATGCCGATTTTCGACGGTCGACCGCAGCAGGTTTACAGGCCGGCGTCGCCGCGCAGTAGCGCCGCCCGGTCGGTGTTTTGGCTACGGCCGGCACTGCGTGCCTTGACTTGGCTGCTTGGCAGCCAAGTTAGCCATCACCCAGCGAAGGATCGTGGCTTCGCCAAGGCTGCAAGCTGCGCTTACAGCCCCGCGTCATTGCGCAGCACCGCCGCGCGATCCGTCGAGTTGGCTTCGGCCGGTGCTGCGCACCTTAACCCGACCGCTTTGCGTCCGGGTTAGCCTGCGCCGAAGTACCGGCCCCGCTTCGCGGGTGGGCTGTGCGCTGCGCTTACAGCCCGGCGTCGCCGCGCAGCAGCGTCGCCCGGTCGGTACTTTCCCAGGTGAATTCCGGCTCGTCGCGGCCGAAATGGCCGTAGGCGGCGGTCTTCTGGTAGATCGGGCGGAGCAGGTCGAGCATGTTGACGATGCCCTTCGGACGCAGGTCGAAGTGCTTCCTGATCAGTTCGGTCAGCGTTTCGTTGTTGATCGTACCGGTGCCGTAAGTGTCGACCATGACCGAGGTCGGTTCGGCGACGCCGATGGCGTAGGAGATCTGCACCAGGCAGCGCGAGGCGAGACCGGCGGCGACGATGTTCTTGGCGACGTAGCGGCCGGCATAGGCGGCGGAGCGGTCGACCTTGGACGGGTCCTTGCCGGAGAAGGCACCGCCGCCATGCGGGGCGGCCCCGCCGTAGGTGTCGACGATGATCTTGCGCCCGGTCAGGCCGCAGTCGCCCTGCGGCCCGCCGACGACGAAACGGCCGGTCGGGTTGACCAGGTACTTGATGTCGCCCTTGATCAGTTCCTTCGGCAGGACCGGCTTGATGATCTCCTCGACGGTCGCCTCGCGCAGGTCCTCGAGGCTGATGTCCGGCGCGTGCTGGGTCGACAGGACGACGGTGTCGATCGAATGCGGCTTGCCGTCGATGTAGCGGATGGTGACCTGCGACTTGGCGTCCGGGCGCGCCCACGGCAGGCGGCCGTCTTTGCGCAGCATGGCCTGACGCTCGACCAGGCGGTGCGACAGGTAGATCGGCAGCGGCATCAGCGACGGCGTTTCGTCGCAGGCGTAACCGAACATCAGCCCCTGGTCGCCGGCGCCCTGGCCGAGGTTGTCGTCGTAGGCCTTGTTGACGCCCTGGGCGATGTCCGGGCTCTGCTTGTCGTAGGCGACGAGCACGGCGCAGCCCTTGTAGTCGATGCCGTACTCGGTGTTGTCGTAGCCGATGCGCTTGATCGTGTCGCGGGCGACCTGGATGTAATCGACGTTGGCGTTGGTCGTGATCTCGCCTGCCAGAATGACCAGGCCGGTGTTGCACAGGGTCTCGGCGGCAACGCGCGAATGCTTGTCCTGGGCCAGGATGGCGTCGAGGATGGCGTCGGAAACCTGGTCGGCAACCTTGTCGGGATGGCCTTCGCCGACCGATTCCGAGGTGAAGAGATAATCGCTCATGAAATGCTCCAGTGGTCCTTCGATCCGGCGTTACCAGCTTCGGACCACGAGCGGTGACGCTTTAGCAGTATTTCTGAATCGCCCTGCAAGTTGTCTGTTTAACTCGGCGAGCCGATAATGATAGCCTTTTTGCGGCAGGTTTCAACCCCCGGATTGTCATGGTCTTTCTTTTTCGTCTCATTGCCCCCATGCCGCTATGGTTGCTGCACGCGCTGGGCGCCGCTATCGGTCGCCTGGTCTATTGGCTGTCGCCAACCTATCGGCGGCACCTGCGCGAGAATCTCGCCCAGGCAGGTCTCGACCCGGCGCTGCGGGGTGCCGTGGCCGCCGAGGCGGGCAAGCAGATGCTGGAGCTGTCGCGTATCTGGATGCGGACGCTGGAAGAGGCCGTCACCCAGGTGGTCGAGGTGGTGGGCTGGGAATACGTCGACGCCGCTCACCGGTCGGGCAAGGGCATCGTCTTTCTGACGCCGCATCTCGGCTGTTTCGAGATCACGGCGCAATACCTGTCAGCGCATTTTCCGATCACGGTGCTCTACCGGCCGCCGAAGCGCACGTCACTGCAGCAGTTGATCGAAATGGGGCGCCAGCGCGCCCAGTTGCATCTGGCGCCGGCCGACCTGACCGGCGTGCGCTCGCTGATCAAGGCGATCAAGCGCGGCCAGGCGGTCGGGCTCCTCCCTGATCAGGCGCCGAAGACGGGAGAAGGCGTCTGGCTCGACTTCTTCGGTCGCCCCGCGTATACGATGACGCTGGCCGCCCGGCTCACCGAAACCGGCGCCACGACGCTGATGACCTGGGGCGAGCGGCTCCCCGGCGGGCGCGGCTACCGGGTGCACTTCTCGCCGCCGCAGGTCGCGCTGGAGGGCAATACACTCGAGCGCGCGCAAGCCATCAACCATGAAGTCGAGCATCTGGTCCATCGCTGTCCCGCCCAGTACCTGTGGGGCTACAACCGCTACAAGCGCCCGGGCGGCGCCGAGCCGCCGCCGGAAAAGGGACGCGGACAATGAAGGCGGCATTCTTCAGCCTTCTGGTCGCCTTCCTCTGGCTGCTCCACTGGCTGCCTTTGCCCGTCCTGCGCGCGCTCGGCTGGGGGCTGGGGCGGCTGCTTTATGTCCTGGCGCGCGCCCGGCGCGAGATTACGCTGACCAACCTGCGCCTGTGCTTTCCGGAAATGCCGCAGGCCGAGCGCGAGAAGCTGGCGCGGGCGCATTTCGTCGCCTTCAGCCGCGCGGTGATCGACCGCACGCTCGGCTGGTGGGCTTCGAAGGAGCGCCTCGAACGCATCATCCGCGTCACCGGCGTCGAACGCCTGAACGATCCCGGCGGACGTCCGGTGATCATGCTCTGTCCGCATTTTGTCGGTCTCGATGCCGGCGCCACGCGCCTCTCGATGTTCGTGACGGCGTGCAGCGTCTATTCGAAGCAGAAGAATCCGGTATTCGACAAGTTGCTTTATGATGGCCGCAAGCGTTTCAGCGATACGATCCTGCTCTCCCGGCACGAGGGAATGCGCAGGATTCTCAAGGCGTTGAGGGATGGCTATCAGTTCTACTATCTGCCGGACATGGATTTCGGGCGCAAGGAGTCGATCTTCGTGCCCTTCTTCGGGGTCCAGGCGGCGACGATTCCCGCCCTCTCGCGGCTGGTGCGGCTGACCGGCGCCTGCGTCGTGCCGTGCATCACGCGCCAGGTGGCGGACGGCTACGAGGTGGAAGTCATGCCGCCGTGGGAGAATTACCCCGGCGAAAGCGTCGAGGCCGATACGGCATTCGTCAACCGTTTCATCGAAGGCCAGGTACTGCGCATGCCGGAGCAGTATTTCTGGTTGCACAAGCGTTTCAAGACCCGGCCACCCGGAGAGCAGAGGTTCTACAAATGACAAGCAGTCTGAACATCCAAATCCGTCGCGTCACGCCACCCGACGTGCCGGCCATCTCGGCCCTTGCCCGCGAAATATGGCAGGCCACCTACCCGGGGATCATCACCCAGGAGCAGATCGATTTCATGCTCGAGCAACGCTACGGCCATGAGCGCCTGTATGACGATCTGGAGGATGCCGACAAGTGGCTGGACCAGGCCTTTTACGACGGACGGCGGGTCGGCTTCGCCTTCAGCGAAATTCGCAAGGGCGAGTTCAAGCTCGACAAGCTCTACATCCACCCCGATGTGCAGCGCAAGGGCGTCGGCGGCCAGTTGATCGAGCACGTTGCGGCGCGCGCCCGGAAGCTCGGCTACCCGTGCGTGGTCCTCGCCGTCAACAAGCGCAACGTCAAGGCCATCGGCTCGTACCGGAAGTATGGATTCGTCGTTCGCGAGTCGATTGTCGACGACATCGGTCGCGGCTTCGTCATGGACGATTACGTGATGGAGAAGAAACTTTAAGGATTTGAGACAAGCATCTGTCTCTGTTATCCTTTTCGTATCCTGATGTGGAGCGCGTCGTGAAACTTGAATTCGCCAAAATGCACGGTCTGGGCAACGACTTCGTTGTCGTCGACGGCATACGCCAGCGGGTTTCCTTGACGCCGGAGCAACTGCGTTACATCGCCGACCGCCATTTCGGCGTCGGCTGCGACCAGATCCTGCTGGTCGAGGCGGCGACGCAAGCGGATGTCGATTTCCGTTATCGCATCTTCAACGCGGATGGCGGCGAGGTCGAGCAGTGCGGCAACGGCGCGCGCTGCTTCGTCCGTTTCGTGCATGACCGGGGGCTGACCGACAAGCGCGAGATCCGCGTCGAGACGCTGGGTGGCGTCATTGCCCCGCGCCTCGAGGGCGACGGCAATGTCACGGTCAACATGGGAGTTCCCCGTTTTCTGCCGAGCGAGATTCCCTTCATCCACGACGACGACGTGCTGATTTACTCCCTCGACGTCGCCGACGAAACGCTGGATATCAGCGTGGTTGCGCTGGGCAATCCGCATGCCGTGCAGGTCGTCGCCAGCGTGGACGAGGCCCCGGTCGACGCGCATGGTCCGCTGATCGAAAGCCACGAGCGTTTCCCCCAACGGGTCAATGCCGGCTTCATGCAGGTCGTCGATCGTCATGCCATCAGGTTGCGCGTCTACGAGCGCGGCGCCGGCGAAACGCTGGCCTGCGGCACGGGAGCCTGCGCGGCGGCAGTTACCGGCATCCGCCGCGGCCTGCTCGATTCGCCGGTGCGCGTGACTACGCGCGGCGGCGATCTCAACATCGCCTGGGGCGGCGCGGATCGGCCGGTGCTGATGACCGGCCCGGCGGCAACTGTTTTCACTGGAGAAATCGAACTATGAGCGCGCCCTTTCCCGAAGACGTGGCCGACTACCTGAAGAACAATCCCGGATTCTTCGAGCAGTATGCCGACCTGATGGCACAGATCTTCGTTCCGCACCCGCATGGCGGGCGGGCGGTTTCGCTGGCCGAGCGGCAGATGCTGACCCTGCGCGACAAGAACCGTGAGACCGAAAGCAAGCTGGCCGAACTGATCGCCTTCGGCGAGGAAAACGACCAGATCAGCGAGAAGGTGCATCGTCTTGCGGTCGGCCTCATTGCCGTCGAGACCTTTTCGGCCGTCATCCATCTGTTGCGATTTCATCTGCGCGACGATTTCTCTGTTCCGCATGTCACCCTGCGCCTGTGGAAGAAGCCCGATGGAGTGAATGACCTGCCGGAATTTGCCGCAGTTTCCGAGGAGTTGCAGGTCTTTGCCGACACGCTGACGCACCCGTACTGCGGATCGACTTCCGGATTCGGCACCGCCGCGTGGTTCGGCGAACCGGCGGCACACCTTCGCTCGCAGGCGCTGGTCGCCCTTTGCGACGGTGGTTCGACGATCGGCATGCTGGCGCTTGGCAGCGAGGACGGCAAGCGCTTCTATCCCGAGATGGGAACGCTTTATCTCGAGCGCATCGGCGAAATGGTTTCGGCCGCGCTGATACGCGTTGCCAAGCCCGCAAAGTGACGGCGACGGTTGACGACTATCTGGCCGAACTGGCCGAGCAGCGCCGGCAGTCGCCGCATACCATCAGCAATTACCGGCGCGACCTGACGCGCCTGATGGTGCTGGCCGGCGATGCCCGGCCGGGCGAACTCCAGGTGCAGCAGATCCGCCGCTTCGTCGCCCAGCTTCACGCCCAGGGCCTCTCCGGGCGCTCGCTTGCGCGCATGCTCTCGGCGTGGCGTGGCTACTTTGGCTGGCTCGGCCAGCACGGTGCCGTGTCGGCCAATCCGTGCGACGGCGTGCGCCCCCCGAAGTCGCCGCGGCGCTTGCCGAATGCACTTTCGGTCGATGAGGCGGCGGCGCTGCTGGTGCCCGAGGCGGACGACGACCCGGTGCTCGCAGCGCGCGACGTGGCGATGTTCGAGTTGTTCTATTCGTCGGGTTTGCGTCTCGCCGAACTCGCGGCGCTCGATTGCGCGGCGCTGGAATCGCTGCTGGTGGACGGCGAGGTGAGGGTGCTCGGCAAGCGCAGCAAGGCGCGCATCGTTCCGGTCGGCGCCAGGGCGCGCGCGGCGCTGGCGGCGTGGCAGGCGTTGCGCGGGCAGCTTGCCGCCGCGGACGAGCCTGCCCTGTTCGTCAGCCGGCGCGGCACGCGCCTCGGTCACCGGGCAATCCAGGACCGGCTCGGGCGCCATGCCCTGCGCGCCGGACTGCCGCGTCATGTTCATCCGCACATGCTGCGCCATTCGTTCGCCTCGCACGTGCTGCAGTCGTCGGGCGACCTGCGGGCGGTGCAGGAGATGCTCGGCCACGCCAGCATCGCGTCGACGCAGGTTTATACGCATCTCGATTTCCAGCATCTGGCCAAGGTCTACGACGCGGCGCATCCGCGGGCCAAGCGCTGATTCAGTACCGGGTTTTGCACCTGATGCGCTGAGGTGTTCGGCGACGCCGTTTTCCGCCTTGCCGGCGGGCGTACTTTCTATTGTTTGCCCAAAAGAAAGTAGCCAAAGAAAAGGGCACCCCTGGGTCGGAGCCCGCTACGAGGCTTTCCTGCGCTACTTGAACGTCGCGGGGGCTGCGCAACTCGGGGCTGCGGCCCTCAGACAGTGCTCGGCCTTTATCCGCGGAGCCCTGCGTTGCTCGGCACCTCCCAAGGGGCCCGGTGAGCCTAGTGGTCTGCTTCGCAAATGTTCGAACCGACAAAGCTTGTCTTCGTGCCCCTGGCGGCGTTGCTCATCCTCGCAATAGCTTCGGCTATTGCTGCGGTTCGCGCCTTGCCAGAAGCGCGAATCCTGCGCTTTCTCATGTCCGACACTTACGAAGCAGACCACTAGCGGGTTGTTGCGGTCGACGGGCAAAAATGGCCGTTTTTCGGGGTTGACCGCAACAGGCTATGGGTGGGACATGGCAGTCGAGCTGCGCCGCCTTTCCGTGTTCCCCGGAGAGGCGCTGAGCAACGCAGGGGGGGCGGGGGAAGTCGGCTGGCATTGTCTGAGCCGCAGGCGAGTTCATGCGAGCCGCCCGCCCTGCCGAGTAGCGCAAGGGACCGGGCGCAGCCCGGCGCCGACCTTGGGGTGGCCTTCCTTTTTGGCTACTTTTTCTTGGTCACCCAGGAAAAATTATGCCTGCGCGTCAGGCGCGGAACCCGGCGCTCCAAAAATACCAACCAGAACAGAGAAAACACCAATAAATCAGTGCGAAGGACAACCAAGGAAATTGACCTATCCCCCGTCAGTCACTATCATTCGCGGTTTCCCAAAGAGCCGGAATCAAGGAGTCAGTCATGGCCATCAACCGTACCCGCCGTTCTTCCCTGGAGCGCCGCTGCGTCTCCAAGTCCAGCAAGCGCCTGTTCAAGGGCACCGGCAAGACCCTGTTCAAGGTCATCTACGCCGCCGAGTGCCACGCCCGCAACCGCAAGGCGCTGGGCGGCTGAGCCGCTTCCCGGCTTTTCCAGGCCCCGGTTGCCGCGAGGTGACCGGGGCTTGTTTCTTGCAGTCGAGAAAACATGGCTCAGCTCATTCTCCTGCCGGGCAAGGAGCGTTCCGCGTTCAAGCTGCGTCATCCGTGGCTGTTTGCCGGCGCGGTGGGCCGCCTCGAAGGCCGGGCGCGGCCGGGCGATACCGTCGAAGTACTGGCCGACAACCTGCGGCCGCTCGGCCGCGCGGCGTATAGCCCGCGGTCGCAGATTCGCGCGCGCTTCTGGACTTTCGACAGCGAGGAATCGGTCGACGATGCCTTCTTCAAGCGGCGCATCGCGGCGGCCGTGGCGCGCCGTCAGTCCTTGCCCGAACTGCGCGGGCAACAGGGGCTGCGGCTGATCCACGCCGAATCCGACGGGTTGCCCGGCGTCATTGCCGACCAGTACGGCGATAGTGTCGTCGTGCAACTGACGTCGGCGGGAGCCGACAAGTGGCGCGGCGCCATCGTTGCCGGTCTGGTCAAGGCGACCGGCTGCGCGCGCATCTACGAGCGTTCCGATTCCGACGTGCGCCGGCTGGAAGGGCTGGCGCCGGCGACCGGCTGGCTGAACGGCGCGGCCCCGGACTCGCCGCTGACCATCGAGGAAAACGGCATCAGGCTGACGGTCGACATCGCCGGCGGGCACAAGACCGGTTTCTATCTCGACCAGCGCGACAACCGCGCCCTGCTCGGCCAACTGGCGGCGGGCAGGGAGGTCCTCAACTGTTTCTGCTACACCGGCGGCTTCTCGCTGCAGGCGCTGGCCGGCGGGGCGGCAAGCGTGTTGTCGATCGATTCGTCGGGGCCGGCGCTCGCCCAGGCGCTGAGCAGTCTGGTGCTCAATCCGCAGTTGCCCGGCGAGCGCGCGGAATGGCGGGAAGCCGATGTCTTCCTCGCCCTGCGCGACTTCCGCAAGCAAGGCCGGCTGTTCGACCTGATCGTCCTCGACCCGCCCAAGTTCGCGCCTTCGGCCGCCCATGCCGAGCGCGCGGCGCGAGCCTACAAGGATATCAACGTCCTCGGCTTCCGGCTGCTCAGGCCGGGTGGCCTGCTGATGACCTACTCGTGTTCCGGCGGCATCGGGCCCGAACTGTTCCAGAAGATCGTCGCCGGCGCGGCCCTCGATGCCGGCCGCGAGGCGCGCATCGTCCGCCGGCTGGCGGGGTCGGCCGACCATCCGGTGGCCCTGAATTTTCCTGAAGGCGAGTATCTCAAGGGTTTGCTGGCCCAAGTCGACTGAGCGCGCGCCGCGAGGCCGGCGGATATCCTCCAGGGCCAATTCCAACTGGACCCCACGCATTCACGGGTTTACACTACGCGACTGCGTTTACGCGGTGTTTGCGCCAATACGCCACATTTTCCTGCACGCGCATTGATTGGGGAGTCAAGCAAAATGCATATCAATGTAGATACCAAGCCGGTCACGCCGAACACCTACGACTCGAAGAAGAAACGGCTTGTCGAGACCATCGACCGGCTCTATCACCGCGACGCACGCGGTCCGTTGCAGAAGATGCTGGCGCGGATCCATCCTGCCGACCTGGCGGCGATTCTCGATGAACTGCCGCCCGAGCACGTGGTGGACATCTTCCATGCGCTTGGCGACAAGGAAATGGCGGCCGAGGTTTTCAACCAGATGCCGGCCGACCTGCGCACGCGGGTGATGACCGAGTCGAGCGCCAGTCAGCTGGCCAGCCTGCTCGAACGCCTGCCTCCGGATGACCTCGCCGACCTCATCGGTGATCTGCCAGAAGACCAGCGCGCCGAGCTGATGGCCCTGCTCGGCCGCGACAGCAAGTCGGAAGTCGAAACCCTGCTCAAGTACGACCCGGACAGCGCCGGCGGCATCATGACTACCGACTTCTTCGCGCTGCCGCACAGCCTCACCGTCGAGCAGGCGATCGAGAACATCCGCAGCCGCGAAGCCGTCGAGATGGTCTTCTATCTCTACCTGACTGACGAGAATGGCCGGTTGGTGGGCGTCGTCTCGCTGCGGCAGCTGCTGTTGTCGCGGCCGAGCACGGTGCTCCACAACATCATGAACCGGCGCGTGATGAGTGTCGCCACCGACGCCGACCAGACCACGGTCGCCCTGCTGGTCGACAAGTATCGCCTGCTCGCCGTTCCCGTGGTCGATGCCGACAACGTCCTGGTCGGCATGGTCACGGTCGATGACGTGATCGATGTCATCGAGGAAGAAACGACGCGGGACATGCTGAAGATGGCGGGTACCAGCGAGTCGGAGACACTGACCCATTCCGCCTTCAAGATCGCCTGGATCCGTCTGCCGTGGCTGCTCGCCGCGTTCATCGGCGGCCTCGCGGCGACCGGCGTCGTCGGGGCCTACCATGAGATCCTTGCCGAGGTGCTGGTGCTCAGCGCCTTTCTGCCCGTGGTGATGGGCATGGCCGGCAACGTCGGCGTTCAGTCGGCGACCGTCGCCGTGCGCGGTCTCGCCATCGGCGCGATCGATGTCCGTGACACGGTGCCCGTCGTCTTCAAGGAACTTCGTGTCGGCCTCTTGCTCGGCTGTTTCTACGGGGTGATTCTCGGCATCTACGGTTACTTTGTTCACAACAGCCTGGCGCTCGGTGAGGTCGTCGGCCTGACCATCCTCGGCAACATGACCGGCGCCGCGCTGCTGGCTGTGCTGCTGCCGATGCTGTTCCAGCGCATCAAGGTCGACCCGGCGGTCGCCACCGGCCCGTTCGTGACCACTGCCATCGACATTCTCGGGGTCCTCAACTACTTCGTGATCGCGACCTGGATCTTCAAGCTGTAGGTGCCGGGGTACTGCAAAAGGCCGCGGGCGTTCGGTCAAGATGAAGATGAGGCCTGTTTCCCCGTCCGCCGCTTGCCGCACGTGGCGACCGCTCCCGATGATCGGGGTTAGAATCGCCCCGTGAATCCGCTGCGCCGACTCCTGCTCGTTGCCGTTCTCGTGTTCGCCCAACTGGCGGCGGGGGCGCATGCCGTCGGCCATGCGGCGGACAATGACAGCGGGCTTCCGGGTCACGTCTGCGAGCTGTGCCTCGCCGCCCACGATCTCGGCACGGCGCTGCCGGCGCTGGTTGCCTTGCCGCCCCCAGCCGTGTCGGGGTTCGTTCGCGAAGCGCTACGCACGCATGAGCGCCGCGCCTTTCCGCCGCCTGCCGCGCCGCAACGCGGCCCGCCTGTTCTCTGAAAACGCCCCCTTCCTAGCCGTCGACCGCAACAGCCAGCGAGCCGGCGGTCGCGTCCCTTGCGTTTTCAGGAGAATTCCATGTTGCACAAGCCATTTGCGATGGCTGCCCTGCTTGCCGCCTCGTGCGGCGCGCAGGCGGCCGACGACGCCGATCTCGCGACCATCCGCAGCCAGATCGACGAGATGAAGAAGACCTACGAGCAGCGCATCACCGCCCTCGAAAAGAAGCTGGCCGAAGCCGAAGCGAGGACGGCCGCGCCGGCGGCGGTCCCGCCTGCGTCAGCCGCGACCGGGTCCACCGGCTCGGCACTTGCTCCAACGCCGGCGGGTGAGACCGGGACCGGGCCTGTCCGGGCCGTCGCCGCGGCGGCGAACGCCTTCAATCCCGAGGTGTCGCTGATACTGCAGGGGCAGTACGCGAACACGAAGGACATTCCCGACCGGAAGATCAGCGGTTTCTGGCCGAACCGGCTCGACAACCTGCGCGGCTTCTCGATCAACGAGACCGAGTTGATCATCGGCGGCAGCATCGACCCGTACTGGCGCGGCCAGGTTGTCTTCGCGGTGCAGGACAACGAGGTGGGCGTCGAGGAAGCGTGGATCCAGTCGCTGGCCATCGGCCATGGCATCGGCCTCAAGGGCGGGCGCTATCGTTCGGGCATCGGCTACCTGAACGAGCAGCATCCGCATACCTGGGATTTTGCCAATGCGCCGCTGATGTACGTCGCCATGTTCGGTCCCGCTGCCAGCTTCACCGAGGATGGAGTGCAGGTCAAATGGCTGGCGCCGACACCGCTGTTCCTCGAGTTCGGCGCCGAAGTCGGGCGCGGCGCGAACTTCCCGGGAACCGACAGGAACCGGAATGGCGCAGGGGCGTGGGCACTGTATGCGCATCTTGGCGACGATCTTGGGGCCTCCAACAGCTGGCGGGCAGGCGTGTCGTACCTGCGGACGTCCTCCGACAACCGCGAGGCCGATTTCCAGGATGTCGGCGGGACACTGGCGCAGGCGGCTTTCACCGGCGATACCGACACCTGGCTGGCCGACTTTGTCTGGAAATGGGCGCCCGATGGCAACCCGAAGTACCGGAACTTCAAGTTCCAGAGCGAGTACTTCTGGCGTCAGGACAAGGGTGACCTTACCTGTGCCGGCCTCGGTAGCGCCTGCGATCCGCTGGCGGCGGGCGATGCGGTGACAGGCAATTACAATACCCGGCAGAGCGGCTGGTATGCGCAGGGCGTCTTCCAGTTCACACCCGAGTGGCGTGCCGGGTTGCGCTACGACCAGCTCGACAGCGGCCGCCAGAACCTCGGCGCCAACGCGGCGAATCTGGCGGTGGAGGACTACCGGCCGAAGCGGGCGACGGCAATGGTCGACTATAGCTGGAGCGAGTTCTCACGGCTCCGCCTGCAGTTTGCGCAGGACAGATCGATGGCCGGGATCACCGACAATCAGTGGATCGTCCAGTACATCATGAGCCTCGGTGCTCATGGCGCCCACAAGTTCTGAGGAAAACGACAATGATCAGGCTATTGATGACGCTGCTGCTGGCGGCAGCCAGCGTTCCCGCCGTGGCCGCCCTGCAGGTCTTCGCTACGGTGCCGGAGTGGGGCGCGCTGGTCCGCGATATCGGCGGCGACAAGGTCAGCGTGTTTGTCGCGACCACCGCCCTCCAGGATCCGCACCGGATTCAGGCGCGACCATCGTTGCTTGCCCAGGCGCGGCGCGCCGACCTGGTGGTGGCGACTGGCGCCGACCTCGAGGTCGGCTGGCTGCCGCTGGTGATCCGTGACTCGGGCAACGCCGACATCCAGCCAGGCCGGCTCGGCCATTTCGAAGCCGCGCGCTTCGTGACCCTGCTCGACGTGCCAGTGGTGGTCGATCGTTCCCAGGGCGACGTTCATGCCGCCGGCAATCCACACATCCAGCTCGACCCGCGCAACCTGTTTCGGATCGGCGAGGCGCTGACGGTGCGCATGGGCGAACTCGAACCAAATAACGCGGCGGCTTATCGAGCGGGTTACAAGGCGTTCGCCGAAAAATGGCGGGCAGCCATCGCGCGTTGGGAAAAGGAGGCGCTGCCGCTACGCGGCGTGCCGGTGCTGGTGCATCACTCCTCGTTCCTCTATCTGAGTTACTGGCTGGGCCTCAAGGAAACAGGCACGCTGGAGCCAAAGCCGGGGGTCGAGCCGAGTAGCGGCCATCTCAGCGCCTTGCTGGCGCGCCAGCAGAACGCGCCGGCGAAAATGGTGCTGCGCACTGCCTACCAGAGTGACGGGCCTAGCCTGTGGATTGCCGGCAAGGCTGGCATCCCGGCGGTTATGCTGCCCTTTACCGTCGGCGGAACCCCCGCGGCCGGCGACCTCTTCGGTCTCTTCGACGACACCGTGCAGCGCCTGTCGAAAGCCTTGCAATGAGCGAACCGCTGATTCGCGCCAGCGCGCTGGTGGCCGGCTGGGAGCGGCCGGCCACGGCGCCGCTGGAATTTGTACTGGAATTGGGCAGGATTCTCGGGTTGACCGGAGCCAACGGGGTTGGCAAGACGACACTGCTGTCGGCGCTGGCCGGCCGGGCGCGGGTTTTTTCCGGCGTCCTCGAGAGGCGCCCCGGGTTGCGCCTGGCATTGCAGACTCAGGATGTCCCACCGGTTGAAGGTGTGCCGCTCAGCGGGCGCGAGCTGCTGGCACTGACCGGCGCTGCCGCGGATGGTCTGCCGCCGTGGCTGGTCGGACGCCTCGATGACCGGCTCGACCGCCTGTCGGGTGGGCAGCGGCATTACCTGACCCTGTGGGCAGTCCTGCAGGCGCCGGCCGATCTTGTCCTGCTCGACGAGCCGACCAACAATCTCGATGCAGCGGGAGTCGATCATCTCGCCGGCGCCCTGCGCGGCCTTGCCGGGTCGGGAAGCGGCATCGTCGTCGTCAGCCACGACCATGAGTTCGTCGAGGCGGTATGCGATCAGGTCATCGTCTTGCGTGAGGCTCCCGATGTGGTCTGACCTCTTTCTCCTGCCCTTCCTGACCGGCCTTGGCCTGGCGCTGGTCCTGCCGGTTCTCGGCTGCTTCCTGCGCCTGCGCGACGAGTGGCTGGCCGCGCTCGCCTACGCCCATGTGGCTGCGGCGGGAGCGCTTCTGGCGCTGGTCAGCGGCTTGGCGCCGGCGTTCGGCGGGATGGCGGCGGCAGCGCTCGCCGGCGTCGGCAAGCGCCTGTTCGCCAGGCGACTGGCAGGTGGCGCGGCATTCGCCATCCTGCTGCTGGCTGGCTGGGCGGTTGCCGTCCTGCTTGCCGCCAACCAGCCGCTGGCCGAGCAGCTCGGACACTCGCTGTTCGACGGCCAGCTCTATTTCTCGGGAACTGCGCAACTGGTGCTGGTCGCGCCGTGGGTTGTTTTCAGCGGCGCGGCACTCGCCGTCCTGTCGCGTCACCTGCTGCTGGCGCGCGTCTATCCCGACTATTTCAGTGCCCGCCGACTGCGCGCTTGGCCCGTGGTCTTCGGTTTCGACCTGATCGCTGCGCTGACGCTCGCGCTGGCGACGATGGCCATGGGCGTGATGGGTGGCTTTGCCCTGGTCTTCGTGCCGGCGTGGATCGCCTTCCGGCGGGCCCGGAACTGGCGGGGCGGACTCGTTCTCGCGGCGCTGATTGGACTCGGCGCTTACGTTGCGGCCTTCCTCCTCGCCCTCGGGCTGGACCAGCCTTTCGGACCGGTACTGGCATTGCTGCTGATTGCCGTGGGCTTGATCATTGCATGACGCGTTGCGGCGTGCTAAAAGACGGGTTCTGCATTCGAGGTGAGTATGGTCTTTTCGCTATTCAAGAAGAAAGGTCAG
>WBZM01001109.1_pt1 | contig 29303 bp, 31 predicted proteins | sample 5204271 | NCBI WGS metagenome assembly WBZM01 (sample SAMN12344346, study PRJNA552823) | activated sludge metagenome | biome: Activated sludge suspended growth; feature: Nitrification reactor; material: Wastewater; isolation source: activated sludge from nitrification reactor of wastewater... | reverse complement strand
CCGTCGGCCGAGACCGGCGCGCCGTGCCGCGCCGCGAGCTGCGCGCCGGCGTACCGGCAGGCCGCGTCGATGCAGGTCTCGGCGAGCAGCGAGAGCTCGCGCAGGACGGTGTCGATGTCGCCCCACTGCGCGAGGTCGCGCCAGGCGATGCGCACGAGGTGGCGGCGCCGGGCGCGCCGCAGGGCGTCCATGAACGAGGCGTCGTCGCCGGCCCCGGCCACGGCCTGCTCGATCCCGGCGGCGAACCACGCGGCGTCGGCGGCCTCGGTTGCGCGCCCGTCCCGCGCGAGCCACGCCAGCAGCCCCGCGTCCCGCCGGCAGGCCTCGGCCACGAACTCGCTGCACGCGAACACGTACGGCAGGCTCCCGGCGACGTCCCCGGCGGCTTCGCCCTCGATCGGCCAGGCCGCCTCCTCGCGCAGCTGGCGGATCCGTTCGTCGAGCGGCCCGGCGAACTCCGCCGGCACGGCGGGCCAGGGGCTCGTCACGGCGCCGTCCGCGCCCGCGTCGCGCGGGCCGCCAGCCCGGCCGCGCCCACCAGCAGCAGGCCCGCGAGCAAGTAAGCGGCGCCCGGCAGGCCGAACCGCGCGCCGCGGCCGATCGCCCACGCGAAAGTGCCGGCGAACAGCATGGGCCCGATCATGGTCGCCACGCCCTGGATGCTGCCGTTCGCGCCCTGCAGCGCGCCCTGCTCGTCCGCCGCGACGCGTCGCGTCATCAGGCTCTGGCCCGAGGGCCCGGCGAGTCCCCACAGCGCGACTACGGGGATGCCCAGCAGGAACCACGCGCCGGTCGGCGCGAATGCGTAGATGAAGTAGCCGGTGGCGCCGGCCAGGAGGCCCGCGAGCATCGCGCGCCGCTCGCCGAAGCGGCGCACCAGCGGCCCGACCAGCAGGCCCTGCACCAGCGCGGAACTGGCGCCGACCACGGCGAGCGACAGGCCCACGGCACCGGTGTCCCATCCGAAGCGGTGCCCTGCATAGAGCACGAAAGTCACCGGGATCGCGGCGTGGGCGAGGTTGCTCAGGAAGGCGGCACTCGCGAGCCCGGCGAGTTCCGGGTGCGAGCGCAGCAGCTTGAGCGAGCCGACGGGGTTGGCGCGACGCCAGGCGAACGGGCGGCGGTTCTGCGGCGCCAGCGACTCCGGCAGCACCAGCCAGCCGTAGGCCGCGTTCGCGAGGCTGAGGCCGGCCGCCACCCAGAACGGCAGGCGTGGGTCGACGTTGCCGAGCAGTCCGCCGAACGCCGGACCGAAGATGAAGCCCACGCCGAAGGCCATGCCGACGAGGCCGTAGCTGCCGGCGCGCTTCTCGACCGGCGTGACGTCGGCGATGTACGCCATCGCCGTGCTGATGCTGGCGGCGCAGATGCCGGAAACGACCCGGCCGGCGAACAGCCACGCGAGGGTGGGCGCCAGCGCCATCAGGACGTAGTCGAGCCCGAGCCCGAGGTTCGACAGCAGGATCACCGGGCGGCGGCCGTAGCGGTCCGACAGCGCGCCCATGACCGGCATGGAGAAGAACTGCATCAGCGCCCACACGGTGCTGAACAATCCGTTCACCTCGGCCGCCTGCGCGGTGTCGCCGTGCAGGAAGTCCTCGATCAGGCCGGGCAGCACCGGGATCACGATGCCGAGCGCGAGCATGTCGAGCACGACGGTGACGAAGATGAACGCCAGGGCCGCCTTGCGGGGCCGCGACCCGGGCGCGGCGAGGCTCATGGCTCAGCCGTACTGCAGCACGGAGCGGACCTCGTGCGATCCGCAGCGGAACCCGGGCGCCAGCCCGAGGTCGATCAGCACGCCCACGCGCTCGACGGAGAATCCTGCCTGCGTCGCGAGCGCCGCCGAGGCGAGCAGCGTGCCGCCCGTGGCGAGCACGTCGTCGAGCAGCAGCAGCCGGCCCTGCCCCATCGGCATTTCCAGCACGCCGGTGCCGTACTCGAGCTCGTAGGCGATGTCGACGACGGGCGGCGGCAGCTTGCCCTTCTTGCGGATCAGCACGAAGCCCTTGCGGCGCCGGTCGGCCAGCGCCGAGGCCAGGATGAAGCCGCGCGACTCGACTCCGGCGATCGCGTCGATGCCGGCCCACTCCTCGGCGGAGAACAGCGCGTCGACCGCGGACATGGTCTCGTGGAAGCGCAGCCTCAGCAGCGGGCTGATGTCGCGAAAGAGGATGCCGGGCTTGGGGAAATCGGGGACTTCGGCGACCAGGTCCTTCAGTTCTTGCATGCTCACCTCAGGACGCGAGCGTAGCGGAATTCCCCGCGCCGGGCGAGGCGCGGCCCGCGGTCCACGCGTCCTGCAGCCGCGCCGGGCCGCGGCGCGCATCGAGGCTGCGCACCAGCACCAGGCAGCCGATCCCCGAGACCAGGGTGCCCGCGGCGAAGCTCGCGAGGTACCCCGCCGCGTCGCCGATGCTGGCCGCGGCGAAGTTCGCGAAGCCCTGCGCGAACACGATGGCGCAGGCGAGCAGCGTGTAGTCGGTGCCGGCGTGCCCGGGATCCGAAGCGTCCATCATCAGCGTGAACAGTGCGACCGTCGCCAGGGTGCCGAGCAGGTGCTCGGCGACGGTGCCGGCCCACAGCATGGCGATCCCGCCGAGACCGGCCGCGGCGGCGACGTAGCAGAGCAGGCTCGCGGTCTGCGCGAGCCCGCAGGCGAGCAGTGCCCGGCGCCGGCCCAGCCGGAACGCCAGCCAGCCGCCGAGCGCCGCCCCGACCAGGCTGGCGAGCGAACCGACCGTGCCCTTCATGAGCGCGATGGTCTCCTTGGACAGCCCGGCATCGCGCAGGAACGGACCCACGAGCGAGGCGACCATCGAGTCGCCGAACTTGTAGAAGCAGATGAGCAGGATGAACCCGGCCATGCCGGGCGTGCTGAGGCGCGCCAGCCAGCCGACGGCGAGCGCGCCCGCAGACAGCGTGGCGGCGGCCGTGCGCGGCGGCTCGCGCAGCGGCAGCACCGGCAGCACGGTGAGCGCGAGCAGGCCGGCCATGCAGAGGAACATCGTCGACCAGCCGGAGCGCGCGAAGACCCACAGCAGCAGGCCGCCGCCGAGGATCATGCCGAACCGGTAGGCGCCGACCTGGATGCCGTTCGCGAGCCCGCGCTCGCGGGGCGCGAGGATGCGCACGGCCAGCCCGTCGGTCGCCACGTCCTGGCAGGCCGCGATGGCGTTGAACAGGAACGCGGCGACGAGGATCGGCAGGAAATCGCGGTCGAGGTCGAGTGTCGCGAGCAGCAGCGCCGTGAGCACGGCCGCGCACTGCAGCGGCAGCAGCCAGCGCTTGCGCGTGCCGCGGTGGTCGACGAACGGCGCCCAGAGGAACTTCAGCGCCCAGGGCAGCGCCAGCAGGCTGGTCGCGCTGATCGCCTTCAGCGACAGGCCGGCGTCGCGCAGCAGCACCGGCAACGCCTGGGTGAAGAAGCCGAAAGGCAGGCCCTGCGCGAGGTACAGGCTGCCGAGCAGGACGATCTTGTAGCGGCGGCCCGGGTCGTGCATTTCTGCGAGAATCGCGTGCCGCCCCGGAGGAATGCAAGTGAACGTGAGCGAAGCGATCGAGACCCGCATGAGCTGCCGCGCATTCCTGCCGACCCCGGTCCCCGAGGCGACGGTCCGCACGATCCTCGAGCAGGCGCGGCGCACGCCGTCAGGCGGCAACGTGCAGCCCTGGCAGGTGCACGTGCTCGCGGGCGCCGACCTCGCCGGCCTCCTCGCGAAAGTGCGCGCCGCCGTGCGGACCCAGCCGCTCGGCGAGGACGCGACCGAGTACGACATCTACCCGCGCCAGATGGGCGAGCCGTACAAGAGCCGCCACCGCCAGTGCGGCGAGGACATGTACGCAACCATCGGCGTGGCGCGCGAGGACCGGGCCGGCCGGCTGGCCCACTTTGCCCGCAACTGGGAGTTCTTCGGCGCCCCGGTCGGCCTGTTCTTCTGCCTGGACCGCGGCCTCGGCCCGCCGCAGTGGTCGGACGTCGGCATGTTCATGCAGAGCGTGATGCTGCTCGCGCGCGAGCACGGGCTCCACACCTGCGCGCAGGAGGCGTGGTCGCGCTGGCCGACGATCGTGCGCGCGCACCTCGGCCTGCCGCCGGAGCTGCTGATGTTCTCGGGCATGGCGCTCGGGTACCGGGACGAGGCGCACCCGATCAACCGGCTGCGCACCGCGCGCGCGACCGTCGACGAGTTCGCGAGCTTCCGCGGTTTTTGACAGAAGCCGCGACGGGCGTCGGAAATCCTGACAGTGGCGCCGGCGAGACAGCGGCCGGCTTATGTCGAAGTCCGCGAAACCACTGGATTTCCGCGCGCGAATTTTCCGTCACTGGCGGCTGGCACGCGGGTTGCAACGTGTACGGCAGGCAAAGTTGCTCGCACGCTACGGAGTCGCACGATGATCTTCAGCTGGATCGGCCGCAAGCGCAGTCTCGAGGTCTCCCCCAGGGCCCGCCTGGTGGACGACGCCGAGGTCGACGCGTTGCTGCGCAAGCTCGAGGGTCTCGAGTACCGGCCGTCGAACGGCTTCCTGCGCGACCAGGTGCTGGAGCGCTCGGAACTCGACGCGTACCGGGAGAGCTGCGCCGCCTGAAGCGCGCCCTCAGCCGCGGCTGCGTCGGCGCATCTCCATCGGGTGCTCGACGCGGCGCGCCTTGTCCACGAAGTGCATCAGGCTCAGCCAGGGATGCTTCAAGGCCATGCGCGGACCGGCGTAGCGCATGATGCGCGCGGCGAGCGCGCGCGGTTCCGGCTTGTAGCAGTGCACGGGGCACTTGGCGCAGGTCGGCTTCGACGGCCCGTAGGGACACTTCTCGAGGCGGCGCTCGGCGTAGGCGAGGAATGCCTCGCAGTCCGGGCAGAGCGCCCCGCCACCGGCGACGTGGTGGTCCGCGCAGTAGATCTCGACCATGCACAGCATGGTCTGCCGCTCGCGCCGCAGGCGCCCCGATTCGAGCGAATTCATCGCCACCCCTGTCGTTGACCTGCGGCCAAGGATGCCCGGGCCGGAGCGCAGGGGCTTCGTGACTTTCCGCAGGAACTTCGCTCAGCCCGGCGGCGTCACCCCGCCGGCGATGACCGACAGCGTCGAGGTCAGCTTCGCGACCAGCGTGCGCTCGCCGCCCGCCTCCGCGAACACCTCGGCCTCGGCGACGCAGAGCGTCCGGCCGCGCCTGAGCACCTCGCCGCGGCAGAACAGCCGCTGGCCGCCGGCGCCGCGCAGCAGGTTGATCTTGAACTCCGCGGTGACCAGGTACTGCCCCGGCTCGAGCCCGGTCGAGGCCGCCGCACCCGCGCAGTGATCGGCGAGCGCGGCCACGACGCCTGCGTGCGCGACCCCGGTCTGCTGCAGGTGCCAGGGCAGCAGTTCCAGGCTGGCCTCGCACCAGCCCTGCCCGAGGTCCTCGAGCTGCACGCCGAGCTGCGCCATGAACGGCGCGCCGCGGAACCCCTGCTGGATCGCCCGTAACGTCTCCATCGCGAGTCCCTCCGTGGCGCGGCGAATCTGCGAGAATGCGCGCCCGCCATTGTCACCCGCCGCCGCCCGAGCCACCAGATGTCGACTGCCGACGCGCGAGCCGTGCCTGCCGACGGCGCCCCCGGCGAGGACCGCGCGGGCCTGTTCGCGGCCCTGACGGCCTTCCTGATCTGGGGCCTGCTGCCGCTGTACCTGCGGCCGCTCGCGCAGGTGCCGGCGCTGCAGATCACCGCGCACCGGGTGGTCGAGTCCTGCCTGCTCGTGTTCCTGTACCTCGCCGCGAAGGGACAGCTCGGCGCCGTGCGCGCCGCGCTCGCCGACCCGCGCACGCGGCTGCGGCTCGTCGGCTCGACGCTGATGATCAGCGTCAACTGGCTGGTGTACGTGTGGGCCGTCGGCAACGGCCACGTGGTCGACGCGAGCCTCGGCTACTTCATCAACCCGCTGGTGAGCGTGCTGATGGGCGTGGCGCTGCTGTCGGAACGGCTCGGCCGCGTGCAGTGGCTGGCCGTCGCGATCGCCGCCTGCGGCGTCGCCTACCTCACCTGGGCCACCGGTCGCGTGCCGTGGATCGCGCTGGTGCTCGCACTGACTTTCGGCACCTACGGCCTGATCCGCAAGATCGTGGCGGTGGAGTCGGTGCCGGGCCTCGCCGTGGAGACGCTGCTGCTGTTCCCGCTCGCACTGGGCTGGCTGCTCTGGTGCGAATGGCAGGGCACCGGCGCCTTCGGCCAGCAGGGCCGCGCGGTGGATGCGCTGCTGGTCGGCAGCGGCATCGTCACGGCCACCCCGCTCGCGCTGTTCGCATTCGGCGCCCGCCGCATCCGGCTCTCGACGGTCGGGCTGCTGCAGTACCTCGGGCCGACGCTGCAGTTCCTGACCGGCGTGCTCGTGTTCCGCGAGCCGTTCCCGCACACGCGCCTGATCGGCTTCGCGATCATCTGGTCGGCGCTGGCCGTGTACGTCGGCGACAGCCTCTGGCGGCGGCGCGGCGCGCGCTACTGAGGCGTGTGCCGCGCGGCTCAGCGCCGTTCGAGGGTACCGAACAGCCAGTCGCCCAGCGGGTAGGTGATGTTGAAGTTTCGCGCGGCCATCCGCGCCGGGTCGTGGTGGATCGTGTGCAGTCGCTTGAGGCGGGCGACCAGCGGCAGGCGGGCGAGCGGATGCCGGGGCGGCAGGTGATAGGCGAGGTGCAGGAACTCGTAATTGAGGAAATAACCGAGCGAGGTCGCGCCGAAGAGCCAGGCGACGTTCGGCGAGGCGAGCGTCGCGAGCAGCAGCCCGGCCGGCAGCGCGAAGGCCGCCAGGAAAAAGACCATCAGCACCGGCGGGAACAGCACCGCGCGAAAGTCGCGCACGGCGTCGATCACCATGGTGGCGTCGGTGAAGAAGCGGTGATGCTGGCGGGTGTGGCGCTCGTACACGAGCCGCAGGCCGCGCGTGAGGTGGTGCATCGGACCGCGGTGGCCCCAGTACTCGGCGAGGTTCACGTAGACGGCCGACAGCGGCACCGCCAGCCATTCCCAGGCCGAGACGGACCGCAGCTGCAGCAGGCAGCCGAGCATCACCGCGCCGCCGAACCCGAAGGTGAAGGCGAAGTGCAGCCAGCCCGAGTAGCGCTCCGGCACGTGCTCGCGACGGTAGGCGTCGCGGAACGCGGCCACCGACTCGGGCGAGGCGGGCATGCGGGCGTCAGGCCCCGGCGACGAAGATCGCCACGGCGCTGCCGATGCCGACGAACCACGCCAGCGAGCGCAGCGTGGCGAGATCGGCGACGTAGCACGCGATGTAGGCTACCCGGGCCGCGACGAACGTGACCGCCAGCAGGTCGACCCTGCCCTGCGGCGCGTGCAGCAGGTGCGCGACGATGACGGCCGCGGCGAACAGCGGGAAGGCCTCGAAGCTGTTCAGCTGGGCCGCATTGGCGCGCCGCCGGTGACCGGCCTGCTGAGCGAGCCACTCGCGCGGATTGCTGTTGTCGAAGCGCTCGCCGCCGATCTTGGCGGTCAGGGTGGCGACGTAGGGCAGGAATCCCGCGATCAGCACGCACCAGAGAGCGGTGGTCATGGTCGGTTCCACATCGGTGAGGAAGGGACGCCGAGGATATTCTATCCGCGTGCCCGAGGCGGTACCCTTGCAGCATGCGCGGAGCCGATCGTCCATGAAGACCCGCAAACCCTCCAGCCGGGCGCAGCGCATCCTCGACCACCATCGCAGCCGGGGCCGGCTCTACCCGACGCCGCGGTACTGGGAGCGCTTCTACCTCATGCTGGAGGAAGAGGCCGAGCGGCGCGGCAAGAGCCCGCCGCCTGCGCCCCTGGTCGCGACGGCGGAATTCAGCCCGAAGCGCGACGACCGGATGCAGTGCCTCGACGACCAGGTCGCCTGGGCGGACCGGAATTTCCTGTTGCACCGGGTGCAGATGTTCTTCGACGCCCTGCCCTCCTCGGGCTGGACGCGCAAGGACGCCTGACCGCGGCGATGCGCATCGCCAAGCCGCTGCTGCTCGTCACGACGCCCGTGGGCGTGGCGTTCGGCCTGCGCGAGGCCTGGCGCCTCGCCGGCCCGAAGATGATGGTGCTGATGGCACTGATGCTGGCGGTGGTCGGCCTGCTCGTGTGGTGGACCGTGCGGACCGTGCGCCGCGAGTCCAGGCCATAGAAAACAGGGGCCAGAAATAGGGGACATTCTCCTTTTCCGGAGAGGGGACAGTCCCCGACGGGGACAGTCCCCGCCGGAAAAGGAGAATGTCCCCTGTTTTCGAAAAAATTAGTGAGTGTCCCCTATTTTGTCGTCAGCGGCGGTTCACCAGCCACAGTCCGATGAAGCAGAGCACGAGGCCGGCGGCGTTCGCGAGCGACAGCTGCTCGCGGAACACCAGCACGCCGATGGCGAGCAGCAGCGCCGCGGCGGCCGACTGCGTGACGAGCGCGCCGAGGCTCACCTCGAAGCCGCTGCGGTAGAGAAACAGAAAGCCGATATCTAGGCCGATGATGACGACGGCAAGCGCAAGCGCCGTCCAGTTGACCTGCCGCAGTTCCTGCCGCCACTCGAAGCCGCCCGGCGACACCAGCAGGATCGCCGCGAACACCGCCGTCACCAGCGCGTACGTGAGCATCAGCGACAGCAGCGGATTGGCGCCCGCCGGGGTCAGCTTCAGCACCAGGTGGTAGCCGACGGTGCAGGCGATGGCGAGCGCGAGCCAGGTGTATTGCACGGTGCGGTCTCGGCGGAGGGCGCAGGGAACCCGATCTTAATGGAGGGCGCGCCGGACCGGGCCGGCACCGGCCGGGCTAAGGAACCCGTCGCCGCGAGTGCAGTGCATCCCAGGCGGCGAGCGCCGGCTTCGGCGCGAAGTCGGCGTCGGTGAGGCCGATCTGCACGAACAGCGGCAGGTTGGGCGGCTGCGGCTGGGGGTAGGCCGCGAGATCGAGGTCGGCGAACTGCAGCTGGATCAGCGCGGTGGCCTGCACGCTGTCGAGCAGCTGCGCGTGTCGCGTGACGTAGCGGGCCTGCTCGTCGGGACTAGAGGTGATCGACCCCACCGATGCGCTGGTCCAGCCGCCCTCGACGACCATCACCGGCAGCCGGTGGCCGTTGACGACGCGCACGTAGTAGTTGGACGGGATGTCCTCCGGCTGCGCGTACGCGAAATACGGGTACGACGACAGCCCCAGCACGTCGGCAAACGGGAAATCGGTGCAGTCCCGCTCGATGCCGACGTAACCGGTGTTCGTGCCGGACAGCACGCCCCAGGCCGTCTCGACCTGCACGCTGAACAGCAGCGGTGCCGAGCGGCCAGCCGCCCGCAGGTCGGCCGCCGCCGCATTCGCGGTCTGCACGACGGCGGCGTAGACCGGCGCGGGCGCAGCGGCACGAATCAGGTTGGTTTCGGCCGCCAGCCCGAGGAACTCGGGGTGGAACTTGCGTTCCACCGCGAGTGCGTAGTCGCGGTAGAGCTGCTGCACCGCCGGCTCGGTGATGCTGCGACCGAGTGCGCGCAGCTGCGGCGGCTCCTCGCCGCGCGAGAGGCCGTCGGTCAGCTCGAGCATGAAATAGAGCGCGAGTCCCTTGCCGCGGAAGAGATCGATCAGCGCCGTCTTGTCCCGGTCGAGGATCGCATCCGGCGACATGCCCGCCAGCAGGTCGCGCCAGGGCAGTTCCTCGTGGATGGCGGCCATCTCGGCCCGCTGGCTCCACAGGTCGATGCCCTGCAGGACCACGGGCACCTCGGGTCTCGGCGGCAGCGGCGAGAACCCCATGCTCCAGGTGCGGGTGGAGCCCGCGGGCGGACCCTGCGGCGCGCCACCACCGCCACCGCAGCTCGCGAGGGCGAGGATCAGCACCAGCAGTGCAGGCAGGCGGACGAGGCAGGCGCGGCGTCGCATGCGCACATCCTAGCCCGGTTGCACGCTTGCGACGCACTGCAAGTGAATGCGCCCGGTCACGAATTCGAGCCGACGCCGCCAGGGCACTGGCTCGCAATGCGGACGTTCAGCAGGAAACGTCGACCCGGTCGGACGTTTCCGCGGAAACGTCAAGCGCAGATTGGCAATCGGTCGAGTCGGTGCACGGCTGCGAAGCGAAGGATGGTACCGCTCGACGAGGCAGGGCCCGCCGGAACTCACCCATGGCGGAGCGAATATGAGGAGAGTGCGCGCTCGCAGATGTCGCCCGCGACATGGCCACGCACTTTCTCCACGAACTGAGGCACGCCGCTATAGAAGGTACTGACGCGCACCTTGCGTCCGTCGCGCGACAGCAGGACGGACCAGTGGCTCAGGCCGTCGTAGTCGAACCAGGCGATTTCACCCCAGGGAATGTCGAAGCGGCCGCGCCACGGCGAGAAGGCCTGGATGCCACGATCGGTGACGGTGACGTGACCGCGACAATCGTTCAGCAGCAGCGCGCCAACCCCCCCGAGAATGACGATGAGGGCCAGCACTGCCCATCGATCGTCGGGGTCGCTACCGAGGACCACTGCCAGAACAGGGACGGCCACGCCCGATGCCAGGTTGAACCAGGCCAGGGCTCGATACGGCGCACTCAACCGCATCGTGAAGCCGCTGCCGTCCGGCAACGATTGGGCCGGCCGGCGACCGCCATAGGACAGAAGGCCAATCCCCACACCGACGAGCAGCGCAACCCAGAAAGAATCCATGTGTCTCCCGTCCAGCCGGACGGCGGTCAGACCTCCGGCCAGCCACCCGCCGCCGCCCCGCTGGCTACCGGCAGCCGTCGGCCCAGCGCCGGACCGTCTCGATCAGCTCGCCACGCGACCACGAGAAGGAATGGTCTCCGGAAAGGATCACGCCCGTCGTACGGATCGCGGGGTCGGCCTCGTAAGCGTCGATCAACGGCCGGACGATGACCTCAGTGGGAACGTCCGTGTCGCGGTCGGCGCCGACGACCAGGACCGCCTTGCCCCGCAGGCGCGGGGCGAGTGCACGCACGTCGAACTCCTTGCGGTTGGCCATGATCTCGTCGAGTGCGCCGCGGCCGCTGAAGCCGTTCAGCATCTGCAACCCGTCCGAATAGTCGGAGAGGCCTCGGGCCAGTTCCGGCCGGGCCTCGAGGATGCCGGCCAGCGCACCGAGGTCGGCGGGCGTGATCGCGGCCGTGCAGGCGATGCGCTCATCCCGCGCTGCGGCCATCAAGGCCGCAAAGCCGCCCATGGAGTGACCGACCAGGACGATGCGACCGGCATCGGTGCGCAGCGGGCCGGCGTTCGCACGGAGGTAGTCGGTTGCCGCAGCGACGTCTTCGACGACGTGCGTGAAACTGTAGGTACCCTCGCTGCCCCACGCGCCCCGGTAGTGGAAGAACAGCACGTTCCACCCGTCGGCCCGCAGGGCCTGCGCGAGGTCGAGGTTCCTTTCGTTGCCCGGAAAGCCGTGCAGCAGGACCACGGTCGGGTGCGGGCCCGGGCCATCGGCCACGTAGACGATGCCGTTCAGCCGGTCGCCGTGGCTGTCGAAGTGCACTTCCTGCAGCGCGGGGGGATGGGCCGCATCGAAGCGGGGCCCGGCCGGTGGGCTTGCGCAGCCGGCGGCGGCCAGCGCGGCGAGGACGACGATGGCGTGCTTCATGATGGAGTCCTTGCCGGGGCCTCGTGTCCGGTCGGTCGCGAGGAGTTCACCAGGAGACTCCGTACAGCGGCACCTCCACGATGTGCCCATAGGTCTCGATCGCCCGTCGCACCTCCGGTCGATGCACCAGCTCCCGCCAGCGCACGGCGCGCTCGGCGAGAACCGGAGAATACAGGCTGTCGAGCATCGGTTGCGCGATGAGCAGTGCATCGCCACGGTCATCCGGGTCGTGCAGGCAAGCGACGAGTGCCTGCGCGGCCTCGTCCATGCGCCCGAGGTACAACAGCGCGATCGTGTACAAGCTCGCGGAATCCGCCCGATGCTCCTGCAGGTAGATCAGCGACTCGATGGCGGCGGGAGCGTCCGGGGTGCGTGCCAGCGCATTGATGCGGGCGAGGTGGTACTGCATCCATCCGTACTGGGAGAGGCCATCGCCCACCTCGCCGAGCGTCGCCAATGCCTCTTCGGTGCGACCGAGATCGGCGTAGAGAATCGCGAGGTTGATCACCTGGCTGACGTTCTCGCCCCCATCCTCCGACATGCGTCTGGCGTCTTCCCAGACCTGCACCGCCTCGTCGACGCGGTCGAGGTACAACAGCGCCCGGGCGCGATTGTCCTTGATCCAGACCAGGTATTCGTCGGCGTCGTCGTACGGCGATCCGTCCTGCGCCCGCGCGGCGCGGTCGAGCACGTCGTCGCAGGTCCTCACGACCTGATCGAACAGGCCCTCGTCCAGCATGAGGTTCGTCAGCGCCACCACGTTTTCCAGCTGTCGCGGCTCACGACGTATCGCCGTCTCGAGGATGGAGACCTCCTCGGCGGCGGCCCGGGCGAGGTCCAGGCGATCCGCCGGCAGGCGGGCGAGCACCTCGTCGTAGCGACGATCGATCCGCATCCTGAGGATGCCGCCGGTGGCCCGGACCTTTGCGGCCACCGCGACGGCACGGTCCCGGTCGTTCGACTGGATCTTGAGCAACACGAGCTCGCACCACAGCGCGCTCGCCTGTCGGCCGTCCGAGAGCGCCCATCCGGCATCGAACAGAGCGTCGAGGAAAGCCACCCGTGCCGCCAGCAGTCCGGCGTCTCCTTCGAGTCCGAACTCCAGGCGGTAGACGAGTTTGCTTTCCAGTTCGTCGGCCCGGTCCGGCCATCGTCGCGCGAGCACTATCGCCGCCGCGGCCCCGTCGCCGTATTTCTCCATGCCCACGGCGACTTCGAACATCTTCAGGAAGGCTTCGGGCACGCTGGCAGGGCTGCTGCAGGCCAGCTCGAGCAAGCCGAGCGATCGCTCCCCGTCACCCGCCGCCCACGCGATGGTTCCACCGAGCAACCAGACGGCCGTCTGCAGGTTCACCGGCGCCTGCGCGAATTCCGGGTCGGCGAGCGCGCTCACCAGCAGCGTGTCGGCCTCTTCGGTCCGGCCGTCCCGGTCGAGCTGGGTCGACCGTGCGAGTGCCTCCTCGAGCCGCGCCGCCACCTGCGATGCCCGTTGCGCCGGCTGCCCCGCCTCGACCGGGCCGGGCACAGGCTCCGACGACCAATTGCCGGTCGTCGCGATTGCGAGCGACGGAATGACGCACGCGGCGGCCGCGACGAAGCCACGCAGTCTGATGGCGAAGTGCATTCAGCCTCCCGTCCCGCTCGAACCGTGGCGACACGGGAGGACATTAGTGCATGGGCGAAAACGCGTCCACGCACACCGGTGCGGGCCCGGGCGCAGGCGTGTCCTTTCGAGGCACCCCGGAACACGAAAAAGGGCCCGGGAGTTGCCTCCCGGGCCCTTCGTTCGTCGGACGAACTCGACGCGTAATCCGCCTGGATTACATGCCCATGTCGCCCATGCCGCCCATGCCGCCCATGTCCGGCATGCCGTGCTTGTGGTCGTCGTCCTTCGGCGACTCGGCGATCATCACTTCCGTCGTGAGCAGCAGGCCCGCCACCGAGGAGGCGTTCTGCAGCGCCAGGCGCGTGACCTTGGTCGGGTCCAGGATGCCCATGTCGAGCATGTCGCCGTACTCGCCCGTGGCCGCGTTGTAGCCGTAGGTGCCCTTGCCGTCCTTGACCTTGGCCAGGACGACGGCGGCGTCTTCGCCGGCGTTGGCGACGATCTGGCGCAGCGGCTCCTCGATCGCGCGGGCCAGGATCTTGATGCCGATCGCCTGGTCCTCGTTCGCACCGGTCAGCTTGTCGAGCGCCTTCTGGGCGCGGATCAGCGCGACGCCGCCGCCCGGGACCACGCCTTCCTCGACGGCCGCACGGGTGGCGTGCAGCGCGTCCTCGACGCGGGCCTTCTTCTCCTTCATCTCGACTTCGGTGGCCGCACCGACCTTGATCACGGCGACGCCGCCGGAGAGCTTCGCCATGCGCTCCTGCAGCTTCTCCTTGTCGTAGTCGGAGGTGGCTTCCTCGATCTGCTGCTTGATCTGGGCGATGCGCGCCTTGATCTCGCCCGCCTTGCCGTGGCCGTCGATGATCGTGCTGTTCTCCTTCTCGACGACGATCTTCTTCGCCTGGCCGAGGTCGTTCAGCGTGGCCTTCTCGAGCGTGAGGCCGACTTCCTCGGCGATCACGGTGCCGCCGGTGAGGACCGCGATGTCCTGCAGCATGGCCTTGCGGCGGTCGCCGAAGCCCGGGGCCTTCACGGCCGCGACCTTGACGATGCCGCGGATCGTGTTGACGACCAGCGTGGCCAGCGCCTCGCCTTCGACGTCCTCGGCGATCACGAGCAGCGGACGGCCGGCCTTGGCGATGCCCTCGAGCAGCGGGAGCATCTCGCGGACGTTCGAGATCTTCTTGTCGTACAGCAGGATGTACGGGTTGTCGAGCTCGGCCGTCTGGTTGGCCTGGTTGTTGATGAAGTACGGCGAGAGGTAGCCGCGGTCGAACTGCATGCCCTCGACGACGTCGAGTTCGTTCTGCAGGCCCGAGCCCTCCTCGACGGTGATCACGCCTTCCTTGCCGACCTTCTCCATCGCGTCGGCGATCGTCTTGCCGATCGACTCGTCGCTGTTGGCGGAGATGGTGCCGACCTGGGCGATCGCCTTCTGGTCCTTGCACGGCTTGGAGAGCTTCTTCAGCTCCTCGGTGGCCGACGCGACGGCCTTGTCGATGCCGCGCTTGACGTCCATCGGGTTGGCGCCGGCGGCGACGGCCTTGAGGCCCTCGCGGACGATCGCCTGGGCGAGCACGGTCGCGGTCGTGGTGCCGTCACCGGCCTCGTCGGAGGTGTTGGAAGCGACTTCCTTCACCATCTGCGCGCCCATGTTCTCGAACTTGTCCTTGAGCTCGATTTCCTTCGCGACCGACACGCCGTCCTTGGTGACGGTGGGGGCGCCGAAGCTCTTGTCGAGCACCGCGTTGCGGCCCTTGGGGCCGAGGGTGACCTTGACCGCGTTGGCCAGGATGTTGACGCCGCGCACCATGCGCTGGCGGGCGTCGTCACCGAAACGTACGTCTTTTGCTGCCATGTTCGTGATCCTCTCTGATTACTTCTCGATGACCGCCATCACGTCTTCTTCGCGCATGACGAGGTACTCCTCGCCATCGACCTTCACCTCGGTCCCGCTGTACTTGCCGAAGAGGATGTGGTCGCCGACCTTGATGTCGAGCGCACGGACGTTGCCGTTCTCGAGGATCTTGCCCTTGCCCACCGCGACGACCTTGCCGCGGATCGGCTTCTCGGCCGCGCTGTCCGGGATGACGATGCCGCCCGGAGACTTCGTCTCGGCATCGAGCCGCTGGATGATCACGCGATCGTGAAGCGGACGAATCTTCAATTTGTCAGCCATTGCCGCAAACTCCGTTGGTTCAAATTCAGCTTTGGGGGTCCCGGGCGGTGTTAGCACTCACCCGAGGTGGCTGCTAATGATAGGGAGGCGAGATCGGTTTTCAACCCCCGCGTGCCCCGAATTGTGGCGCGGCGACCCGCCCCGGAACGCCGTCACCCCGCCGGGGTGTCGCCAGGACCCTGATATTTAACAATAATTCTGGCCTTCGGGGTCCTCGTGCAGGCCCACGGCGGCCGTCGACTGAGGCACGAACCGGGTGAACGTCCGCCCCGACCGCCGGTCCATGACCCAAAGGGTGAACTCCGGAGGTCGCGTCTGCCGCGTCGGCCGGGCATCATCCGCACCTTTGCCGAGGCCGCCCTTCCCGCATGCGCAGCATCGTCCGGTCGTTCTTCGCCCTTGCCCTGGTCGCGTCGCTGCTCGCGCCGGCCGCCGGACCGGCCCGCGCCGCGGACGACTTCCTGCCGGCCCGGGATGCCTACCGTTTCGCCACCTCGGTGGACGCCGGCGAGCTGGTGGTGCGCTACGACATCGCGCCGGGCTACTACCTCTATCGGGACCGGCTGGCGTTCGAGTCTGCAACGCCCGGCGTCACGCTCGGGCCGGTGAGCCTGCCGGTCGGCGAGGACCACGAGGACGACTACTTCGGCAAGCAGGTGATCTACCGCGGCACCACCAAGGTCGGGCTGAAGGTGAGCTTCGACGGCCCGCCCCGCGACTTCGAGCTGCGGCTGAAGCTGCAGGGCTGCGCCGATGCGGGGCTGTGCTATCCGCCGCAGACCTGGCCGACCCCGGTGAAGTGGCCGGCCGACGCCGTGGCCGCGCCGCCGGCGGCGGGCGGCGGATTCAGCCTGCGCCGGTTGCTCGGCGGCTCGCGCAGCGGCGGCTCCGAGGGCGATTTCCTGCCGGTCGACCAGGCGTTCGTGTTCTCGGCGTCGAGCCCGGGCGCGGACCGCATCGTGCTGCACTGGGAGATCGCCGAGGATTACTACCTCTATCGCGACAAGGTGAAGGTGTCGACGACCGCGACGGGCGTGCAGCTCGGCACGCCGCGCATCCCCGGCGGCGAGACGAAGCACGACGAGTACTTCGGCGAGCAGGTGGTCTTCCACGCGGCCATGCAGGCCGAAGTGCCGGTCGTGGCCGCCGCCGGCACCACCGAGGTGCCGCTCGAGGTGAGTTACCAGGGCTGCGCCGACGCCGGCCTGTGCTATCCGCCGGTGCGCAAGCAGGTGACCGTGCGACTCGCGGACCGTTCGGCGGCGGCCGCGGCGCCCGGCGCATCGCCGATGCGCTCGGAGCAGGACCGCTTCGCCGACCTGGTCCGCAACGGCAGCCTGCTCAAGCTGCTCGGGTTCTTCTTCGTGTCGGGCCTCGGCCTGGCGCTGACGCCTTGCGTGTGGCCGATGGTGCCGATCCTCTCCGGCATCATCGTCGGGGCCGGGGCCGGCACGCCGGTCTCGCGCGGACGCGCGTTCTCGCTGTCGCTCGCCTACGTGCTCGGCATGGCGGTCACCTACGCCGTCGCCGGCGCCGCGTTCGCGCTCGCGGGCCAGCAGGCGCAGGCGTTCTTCCAGGAGCCGTGGATGATCGTGCTGTTCGCCGGCCTGTTCGTGTGGCTCGCGCTCGGCATGTTCGGGGTGTTCACGCTGCAGATGCCGGCGGCCGTGCAGGCGCGCATCTCCAGCCTCAGCGACCGGCAGAAGCAGGGCACGCTGCTCGGCACCGCCGTCATCGGCGCGCTGTCGTCGCTGATCGTGACCGCGTGCGTCGCGCCGCCGCTGGTCGGTGCGCTGGCGGTGATCAGCCAGACCGGCGACGTGCTGCGCGGCGGCGGCGCACTGTTCGCGCTGGCCCTCGGCATGGGCGCGCCGCTGCTGCTGGTCGGCGCCTCGGCGGGCCAGTTCCTGCCCAAGGCCGGCCCCTGGATGGACACGGTCAAGCAGTTCTTCGGCTTCTTGATGCTCGGCGTCGCGATCTGGATGCTCGCGCGCATCCTGCCGGGCCCGCTGACGCTCGGCCTGTGGGCGGCACTCGCGCTCGCAACGGGCTACTGGCTGCTGATGATGGGCGGGCGCAGCCTGCGCCAGGGCGCCACGATCGTGCGCCGCAGCCTCGGCCTGGTCGCACTGGTGTACGGCATCGCCCTGCTGGTGGGCGCGCTCGCCGGGCGCAGCGACCCGCTGCAGCCGCTGGCCGGGCTCGGCAGCCCGGCCTCGCCGCCGGCGGGTGACGGTGACGCGCACGCCGGAGCGCGGTTCAAGCGCATCAAGTCGGTCGACGACCTGCGCGCCGAGATCCGGACCGCGAACGCCGCCGGCAGGACGGTGCTGCTCGATTTCTATGCCGACTGGTGCGTGTCCTGCAAGGAGATGGAGAAGTACACATTCTCCGACCCGGCCGTGCAGGAGGCGCTGGCCGGCACGGTCCTGCTGCAGGCCGACGTCACCGCGAACGACGCCACCGACCAGGCCCTGCTGCAGGCGTTCGGCATCCTCGGTCCGCCCTCCATCCTGTTCTTCGGGCGCGACGGGGCCGAGAAGCCCGACTTCCGCGTCGTGGGCTTCAAGCCCGCGGACGAGTTCCGGGCGCACGTGGTGCAGGCCTGGGGCGGGGCCGCGCCGTGACCGGCCGCGGCCTGCTCGTGATCGCGGCCCTCGCCGCGGCCGCCGGCGCCGGCGCGTACGCCTGGCGCCTGCAGACACAGTCGCCGCCGCCTCCCCCGCCACCGGCACCGGCGCCACCCGCCACGCTGGTCGAGACGGTGCCGGCCATTACGCTGGCGGACCGGGACGGCCAGCCGCGCTCGCTGGCCGACTGGTCGGGCAAGGCGCTGATCGTCAACTTCTGGGCCACGTGGTGCGCGCCGTGCCGCAAGGAGATCCCGCTGCTGCAGGAACTGCAGCGCGAGCGCGCGGGCGAGGGCTTCCAGGTGATCGGCATCGCGGTCGACTTCCGCGACAAGGTGCTGGCCTACGCCGACGAGATGAAGATCGAGTATCCGCTGCTGATCGGCGAGCAGGACGCGCTCGACGCTGCCTCGGCCTTCGGCGTCGACGCGGTCGGCTTTCCGTTCACGATCTTCACCGACACGCGGGGCCGCGTGGTGGTCGCCCACCTCGGCGAGTTGACCCGGCCGCAGGCGGACCTCATCCTTGGGGCCGTGCGCGAGATCAGCGCCGGCCGGCAGAGCCTGGCCGGGGGCCGGGAGGCCATCCGCCAGGGGCTGGCGGGCATCGAAGGCCGCTGATTCCGCAGGTATCAAGCGCGATATTGGCGGCATCTCCGCTCATCGCGCCAAGAATATGTCGCCAAATGGCGACAAATCGCCTACACTCCCCGGCCACCTGCTGACTGGCTCGGGGCCAATGTCGCACATCCTGCTCCTGAACGGACCCAACCTGAACCTGCTCGGACTGCGCGAGCCGGGCATCTATGGCCAGGTCACGCTCGACCAGGTGCACGAACGGCTCGCCCAGCAGGCCTCGGAGCTCGGCCACCGGCTGACGGCGTTCCAGAGCAATTCCGAGGCGGAACTGATCGCGCGCATCCACCAGGCGCCGGCGGGGCACGTCGGCTTCATCCTGTTCAACCCGGCGGGCTTCACCCACACCAGCGTCGCCCTGCGCGACGCGCTGCTGGCCGTGAAGATCCCGTTCATCGAGGTGCACCTGTCGAACGTGCACGCGCGGGAATCTTTCCGCCACCACTCGTATTTTTCCGACATCGCAGTCGGCGTCATCACCGGCCTCGGCGCCGTGGGCTACGAACTGGCCCTGCGCGCCGCCAGCCTGCACCTGGCCGCGACTCCGTCGCCCGCCACCCGTTCCTGATTCACGCCCGGCACGCATCCGATCCTTGGGGGGATCACTGCATGGACATTCGCAAGGTCAAGAAGCTGATCGAACTGCTCGACGAGACGGGCGTGGCGGAGATCGAGATCAAGGAAGGCGAGGAGTCCGTGCGCATCAGCCGCTACCCCGCGGGCGGCGCGATCCACGCGATGCCGGCCCCGGCCATGTACGCCGCGGCGCCCGCGGCCCCTCCCGCCGCCGCGCCGGCCGCCGCCCCCGCCGCAGCACCGGCCGCGCCGGCCCGCCCGGCCCCGGACCAGACGGTGACGGCGCCGATGGTCGGCACCTTTTACGCGGCACCCGCCCCCGGCGCCAAGGCGTTCGTGGAGATCGGCTCCGAGGTCAAGCCCGGCGACGTGCTCTGCATCATCGAGGCGATGAAGATGATGAACCAGATCGAGTCGGACAAGGCCGGCAAGGTCGTCTCGATCCTCGTCAAGAACGGCGACCCGGTCGAGTTCGGGCAGCCCCTGTTCGTGATCGAGTGATCCATGCTCGAGAAGGTCGTCATCGCCAATCGCGGTGAGATCGCGCTCAGGATCCTGCGCGCCTGCCGCGAACTCGGCATCAAGACGGTCGCGGTGCACTCCACCGCCGACCGCAACCTGAAGCACGTGCTGCTCGCGGACGAAACGGTGTGCATCGGGCCGCCGCCGTCGCGCGAGAGCTACCTCAACATGCCGGCGATCATCAGCGCCGCGGAGCTGACCGACTCGGTCGCCATCCATCCGGGCTACGGCTTCCTCTCGGAGAACTCGGACTTCGCCGAGCGCGTCGAGAAGAGCGGCTTCACGTTCATCGGCCCGCGCCCGGAGACGATCCGCCTGATGGGCGACAAGGTCTCGGCGATCAAGACCATGAAGGCGGCGGGCGTCCCCTGCGTGCCCGGTTCCGACGGCCCGCTCGGCAGCGACCCGGACGAGATCTTCCGCATCGCCAACGCCATCGGCTACCCGGTGATCATCAAGGCGTCGGGCGGCGGCGGCGGCCGCGGCATGCGCGTGGTGCACAGCGACGCGACGCTGCTGCACTCGGTGGGCGTGACCCGGGCGGAGGCGCAGGCGGCCTTCGGCAACGACCAGGTCTACATGGAGAAATTCCTCGAGAAGCCGCGCCACATCGAGTTCCAGGTGCTCGCCGACCACTACGGCAACGTCATCTGCCTCGGCGAGCGGGACTGCTCCATGCAGCGCCGACACCAGAAGATCATCGAGGAAGCGCCGGCGCCCGGCCTCACGGCCAAGCAGCGTCGGGCGATGAGCGAGCGGGTGGCCTCGGCCTGCTCGGAGATCGGTTACCGCAGCGCGGGCACGCTCGAGTTCCTCTACCAGGACGGCGAGTTCTACTTCATCGAGATGAACACCCGCATCCAGGTCGAGCACCCGGTCACCGAGCTGGTCACGGGCATCGACCTGGTGAAGGCGCAGCTGCGCGTCGCGGCCGGCGAGCGCCTGCCCTGGACGCAGGACGACGTGCAGATCCACGGCCACGCGATCGAGTGCCGCATCAACGCCGAGGACCCGAAGAAGTTCACGCCGTCGCCGGGCCCCGTGAACCTGTGGCACGCCCCGGGCGGCCCCGGCATCCGCGTCGACAGCCACCTCTACACCGGCTACAGCGTGCCGCCGCACTACGATTCGCTGGTCGCCAAGGTGATCGCGCACGGCGAGGACCGCGACGCGGCCATCGCCCGCATGCGCAACGCGCTGACGGAGATCGTGGTGGAGGGCATCAAGACCAACGTGCCGCTGCACCAGGAGATCTTCCAGCACAGCGCGTTCCGCGCGGGCGGCACCGACATCCACTACCTCGAGCGGCGGCTCGGCCTGAAGTAGCGCAAGGCGGCGCGCCGCGGCCGCCCTGGCGGCCGGCGCACGGGACAACCGGCATGCCCTTCCTGCAGATGACGGTCGACATCGGCCCGCGCGACCCGGCGGCGCTCGAGGACGCGCTGTTCGACGCCGGCGCGGTCTCGGTCACGCTGCTCGACGCCGCGGACGACCCGGTGCTCGAGCCCGCCCCCGGCCAGACGCCGCTGTGGCCGACGATCGTCGTGCGCGCGCTGTTCGACGTGGACGCGGACGTACGCGGTCTCATCGACCTGGTGCGCGAGACCTTCGGCGACCCGTCGCCCGAGCCGAGGTTCGAGCGACTCGAGGATCGCGCCTGGGAGCGCGAGTGGCTCAAGGACTTCCGCCCCATGCAGTTTGGCCGAAGGCTGTGGGTCTGCCCCGGCGGACTGCCCGCGGGCGATCCGGACGGCGTGCGCATCGAACTCGATCCCGGGCTCGCCTTCGGCACCGGCACGCACGCCACCACGCGCCTGTGCCTCGAGTGGCTGGACGGCCTGCCGGAGCCGGTGCTCGCCGGCGCGGACGTGATCGACTACGGCTGCGGCTCGGGCATCCTCGCCGTGGCGGCGCTGAAGCTCGGGGCGGCGCGCGCCGACGCCATGGACATCGACCCGCAGGCGCTGGTCGCCACGCGCCAGAACGCCGAGCGCAACGGCGTCTCGGACCGGGTCCAGGTCACCGACGATCCGCGGGTGGGCGGCCGCGTCGCGGACGTGCTGCTCGCGAACATCCTGGCCGGCCCGCTGGTCGAGCTCGCCCCGCTGCTGGCCGGACGGGTGAAACCGGGCGGCGCGCTGGCGCTGAGCGGGTTGCTCGACGCGCAGGCCGCCACAGTGGCGGCGGCGTATCGACCGTGGTTTGATATCGCCCCGTCCGGCAGCCGCGACGGCTGGGCCCTGCTGGCCGGCCGCCGGTGCGAGCGTTGAGCGAACAAGAGGAACGATGTACTCCCAGTGTCCCGACTGCCAGGCGCGATTCCGCGTCACCGCCGAGGTGCTGCGCGTGGCGCACGGGACCGTGCGCTGCGGCCGCTGCGGCAGTGCCTTCGACGCGCTGGTCAGCCTGAGCGACACGCTGCCCCCGCCCGCCCCGGCCGGTGCGCCGCGGCTCGCGGCGGTCGAGCCGGCGCTCGCCGCGCCGTCGGCGCAGGACGCGGCCGAGTTCCACTTCTCCGCCGCCGATCTCGAGAAGGTCTTCGTCGACGCCCGCGACTGGCAGGACCAGTTCGGGCCGGAAGGCACCGACGGCGCGCCCGTCGACCCGCTGCCGATCGGCACCGAGCCGTCGATCCTGCTGGTGGACGAGGGCGAGCCGCTCGAGGACATCACGATGGAGGGCGAGCGCATCCAGATCGAGATGCCGCCCGGGTTCCTCGACGACGCCATCGAGAGCGAGGCGCCGCGGCTCGACGACGATGCGCTCGCGCACTTCCCGCCGGACCGCGAGATCCACGACGGGAGCCAGGACGACGTCCACGTCGAGATCGACCTGGACGCCACCGACCGTTTCCGTGTGCTCGACGAGACCGCCATCGCCTCGCTGGCGGAGCAGATCGAGGCCGAGCAGCAACGCTCCGAGGCGCGCGCCGCGCCCGTGGCGGACACCGGCGAGACGGTCTCGTTCAAGGTGACCGACGACCTGCGCGCCATGGCGGCCCGCACGGCGAGCGCTGTCGCCCCGCTGCCCGAGGCGTTCGGGACGTCGCCCGCCCGCGCGCCGGAGCCCGTCGCGCCGGCCCGCCCGCCGTTGCGGGATCCGGCGCCGGCCCCGGAGACGGCCGGGCGCGACGTCGGCGCGATCTCCACACGGCGCTGGCGTCCGCCGGCCGGCGACGACGAACTGCTGCCGACCCGCCTCGGCGCGGACGAGCGCGGCGACGCCGACGACGAACCGCGGGGCCACGGCCTGCTCTGGACGGTCGGCTGCCTGCTGATGGCGGTCGCGCTCGTGGCACAGCTCGCGCACCACTTCCGCCAGGAAGTCGTGCGCAACCCGCAGCTCGGCCCGGCGCTCGGCGCGGTCTACGACGCGCTCGGCCTGCCGCTCGCGCCGAACTGGGACCCGACGGCGTTCGAGGTGCGGCAATGGGGCGAATCCGCAGGCACCGCCGAGGCCGGCCGCCTGAACGTGCGCGCCAGCATCCGCAACAAGGCGGCGTTCGCGCAGCCGTATCCGTTGCTGCGCGTCGAACTCGAGGACCGCTTCGGCGGCACCGTGGCCACGCGCGACTTCGAACCGGCGGAGTACCTGAAGGTGCCCGCGCAGGCGCAGCGGATGCTGAGCGCCGGGGGCAGCGCCGACGCGGACCTCCAGATCGCCGACCCGGGCGCGGACGCCGTCGGCTACCGGCTCAACGTCTGCCTGCGCGAGTCGCCGGCCATCCTGCGCTGCGCGCAGGGCCCCGGCTGAGATCGCCGCATGCTCGCGATCGGTCCGTACCGGCTCACCGGCCGCGCCGTGCTCGCCCCGATGGCGGGCGTGACCGACCTGCCGTTCCGCCGTCTCTGCCGTCGGCTCGGCGCCGCGCTGGCCGCCGGCGAGATGCTGTCCGCCGATCCGCGGCTGTGGGACACGCGCGAGTCGCGACGGCGTCGCGACCACCGCGGCGAGCCCGAGCCCCGCGTAGTGCAGATCGCCGGCGGCGACCCGCTCTCGATGGCGGAGGCGGCGCGGCGCAACGCCGACGCCGGCGCGCAGGTCATCGACGTCAACATGGGCTGCCCGGCGAAGAAGGTGTGCCACCGGGATGCCGGCTCGGCGCTGCTCAGGGACGAGGCGCTGGTCGCGGCGATCCTGTCGGCGACGGTGCGCGCGGTCGACGTACCGGTGACGCTCAAGATCCGCACGGGCTGGGATCCGTCGTCGCGCAATGCGGTGCGCGTCGCGCGCATCGCCGAGGACACCGGCGTGCAGGCGCTTGCGGTGCACGGGCGCACGCGCGCCTGCCGCTTTCACGGCGAGGTGGAGTACGACACGATCGCGCAGGTCAAGCGCGCCGTGGGCATCCCGGTGTTCGCGAACGGCGACATCGACTCGCCGGCGCGGGCGCTCGAGGTGCTGCGCGCGACCGGGGCGGACGGCGTGATGATCGGCCGCGCGGCGCAGGGCCGGCCGTGGATTTTCCGCGAGATTGCCGCCCTGCTGGCAGGCGATGCTGCGCCGCAACCCCCGACGGCCGCGGAAGTGCGTGATATCATGCTCGCCCATTTGCGCGATTTGTACGACTTCTACGGCCCGGAGCCGGGAGTGAGAATCGCGCGCAAGCACATTGGGTGGTACTGCGCGGAGCGCCCGCATGCCGAGGCGTTCCGGGGGTCCGTCATGCAGGTGACCAGCGCCGAGCAGCAACTGGCGATGGTGCGCGAGTATTTCGACGCGCTCATCGACCCGCCGGCGGCCGCGGCCTGACGGGTGGAAGCAACGACAGCGAGGACGATCGCGCGCATGGCGCCCCGCAAGAAGACCCGCACGCGACGCGAGCCGAAGCCGGCCGCACCGACCAACGGACGCAGCGTGCCGCTGCGCTCGCTGACCGAGCAGGCGCTCGACACCTACTTCACCAGCCTCAACGGCCACGCGCCGGGGCACCTCTACGACCTGGTGCTGCGCGAGGTGGAGGAGCCGCTGTTCCGCGCGGTCATGGACTATTCCGAGGGCAACCAGAGCCGCGCCGCCGACATCCTCGGCATCAACCGCGGCACGTTGCGCAAGAAGCTCAAGGTGTACGGCATCGCGAGCGGCTGATTCCCCCGACCGACACGAGGTTCGTTCGTCGTGACCACCCCCATCCGTCGCGCCCTGCTCAGCGTGTCGAACAAGGAAGGACTGCTGGACTTCGCCCGCGAGCTGCGCAATCGCGGCATCGCCCTGCTCTCCACCGGCGGGACCGCCGCCCTGCTGCGCTCGAACGGCATCGAGGTCACCGACGTCTCGGCCGTCACCGGCTTCCCGGAGATCATGGACGGCCGCGTGAAGACGCTGCACCCGAAGATCCACGGCGGGCTGCTCGGCCGGCGCACCGTCGACGACGCGGTGATGCGCGAGCACGGCATCGAGCCGATCGACCTCGTGGCGGTGAACCTCTACCCGTTCGCGGCCACCATCGCGCGGCCCGGCTGCACCTTCGCGGACGCGGTCGAGAACATCGACATCGGCGGGCCGGCCATGGTGCGCGCCTCGGCCAAGAACCACGACCGCGTGGCGATCGTGGTCGATCCGCTCGACTACGGCAGCGTGCTCGCCGAGATGGACGAGCACGACGGCGGCGTCTCCCCGGAGACTCGCCTGCGGCTCGCGACCAAGGCATTCGCGCACACGGCGCAGTACGACGCGATGGTGGCGTCCTACCTCGACCGGACGGCCCGGCCGTCGGTCGGCGAGTTCCCCGAACTGCTGTCGATGCAGTACCGCAAGCGCCTCGACCTGCGCTACGGCGAGAACCCGCACCAGCAGGCGGCGTTCTACGTGGCGAGCGACGCGCAGGGCGCGAGCGTCGGCGCGGCCTCCCAGCTGCAGGGCAAGGAGCTGTCCTTCAACAACATCGCGGACGCCGACACGGCGTTCGAGTGCGTGCGCCAGTTCGACGAGCCCGCCTGCGTGATCGTCAAGCACGCCAACCCCTGCGGCGTCGCGGTCGCGGCGGGACTGCGCGAGGCGTACGACCGCGCCTACCGCACCGACCCGACCTCGGCCTTCGGCGGCATCATCGCGTTCAACCGCGAGCTCGACGGCGCCACGGCCGCGGCCATCGTCGAACGGCAGTTCGTCGAGGTGATCATCGCCCCGGCGGTCGACGCCGCGGCGCGCGAGGCCTGCGCCCGCAAGGAGGGCGTGCGCCTGCTGGTCACCGGCAGCATGGCGGCCAGCAATTCGCGCTTCGAGGTGCGCAGCGTGAACGGCGGCCTGCTGCTGCAGACGCGCGACCTCGGCATGGTCGGCGCGGCCGATCTCAAGGTGGTGACGAAGCGCGCGCCGACCGCCGCGGAACTCGCCGACCTGGCGTTCGCCTGGCAGGTCTGCAAGTACGTGAAGTCGAACGCCATCATCTTCGTGAAGGACCGCATGACCGTCGGCGTCGGCGCCGGCCAGATGAGCCGCGTGTACAGCACGCGCATCGGCGCCATGAAGGCGCGCGACGAGGGCCTCGACACGAAGGGCTCGGTGGTGGCCTCCGACGCGTTCTTCCCGTTCCGCGACGGGCTCGACGCGGCGGCCGAGCACGGCATCACCGCGGTGATCCAGCCCGGCGGCTCCAAGCGCGACGCCGAGGTGATCGCGGCCGCGGACGAGCACGGCATCGCCATGGTGTTCACCGGCATGCGCCATTTCCGGCACTGAGCGCTCCATGAAGGTCCTCATCGTCGGAGGCGGCGGACGCGAGCACGCGCTGGCCTGGAAGGTCGCGCAGTCGCCGCGGGTCACGCAGGTGTACGTCGCCCCGGGCAACGCGGGCACGGCCCTCGAGCCGCGCGTGGAGAACGTCGAGATCGCCGCCGACGACGTCCCGGCCCTGCTACGCTTCGCGGAACGGCACAAGGTCGGCCTCACGATCGTCGGTCCCGAGGCGCCGCTCGTGCTCGGCATCGTCGATGCCTTCCAGGCCGCCGGACTGCGCTGCTTCGGCCCGTCGAAGGCCTGCGCGCGCCTGGAGGGCTCCAAGGCCTTCACCAAGGATTTCCTCAGGCGCCACGGGATCCCCACGGCCGCGTACGGCACGTTCACGCGCGAGGCGTTCGATCCCGCGTGGGTCCGCGCGCAGCGCGCCCCGCTGGTCGTCAAGGCGGACGGCCTCGCGGCGGGCAAGGGCGTCGTGATCTGCGCCGGCGTCGAGGAGGCCGTGGCCACCGCCGAGGACATGTTCGCGGGCCGGTTCGGCAAGGCCGGCGACGTCGTCGTGGTGGAGGAGTTCCTCGAGGGCGAGGAAGCGAGCTTCATCGCCATGGTGGACGGCACGCACGTGCTGCCGCTCGCCACGTCGCAGGACCACAAGCGCCGCGACGACGGCGACCTCGGGCCCAACACCGGCGGCATGGGCGCGTATTCGCCCGCGCCGGTGGTCACGCCGCGCATCCACCAGCGGATCATGGACGAGGTGATGTGGCCCACGGTGAAGGCGCTCGCCGCCGAGGGCACGCCGTACACCGGGTTCCTGTACGCGGGCCTGATGATCGACGACGCGGGCACGCCGAAGGTGCTCGAGTTCAACTGCCGCTTCGGCGACCCGGAGACGCAGCCGATCCTGAGCCGCCTGCGCTCGGACCTGACCGTGCTGTGCGACGCGGCGCTCGACGGCCGGCTCGACGGGCAGGAGATCGAGTGGGATCCGCGCGCGGCCGTGGGCGTGGTGCTTGCCGCCGGCGGCTACCCCGACACCGTGCGCAAGGGCGACATCATCTTCGGCCTCGACGCCGCCGCCGACATGCCGGGCAAGGTGTTCCACGCGGGCACGACGCGCCTCGGGCGCGACGTGGTCACGAACGGCGGGCGCGTGCTGTGCGCCGTCGGCCTCGGCGGCACCGTCCGCCTCGCGCAGGAGCAGGCGTACGAACTGGTCAACGCCATCCGCTGGGACGGCCTGCAGTACCGCCGGGACATCGGCTACCGCGCCATCCAGCGCGAAGGAAAATAGGGGACACTCCTCTTTTTTCAGCGGGGACTGTCCCCTCTCTGAAAAAAGAGGAGTGTCCCCTATTTTTCTGTCCCCTGCTTCCGTCGCTGCGTCCGCTCGCGGTGGATGATGTAGAGGCCGGCGGCGATCACGATCGACCCGCCGGCCAGCGTGACGCCGCCCGGCAGCACGTGCCAGACCGCCCAGTCCAGGATCACGCCCCACACCAGCGCCGTGTACTCGAACGGCGCGACCACGGCCGCCGGCGCGTGCCGGAACGCGTTGGTGATGAACCCCTGGGCGATGGCGCCGGTGAATCCCACGCCGACGAACAGCGGCCAGTCGCTCCAGTCGAGCGCCGTCCAGCCGGGCACCGCCAGCACGCCGGCGCCGATGCTCAGCAGCACGGCGAACGAGAACACCATGCTCTCGGTCGTGTCGGTCTGCGCGAGGCGGCGCAGCGTGATCACCGAGACCGCGTAGGTCGCGACGGCGATCACCGCCGCCAGCGAGCCGGCCATGCCCCAGCGGCTGCCGCCGGGGCGCAGCATCAGCAGCACGCCCGCGAGGCCGACCGCGATCGCAGCCCACTGCGCGCGGGCCACCTTCTCGCCCAGCATCGGCACCGACAGGGCCGCCACGACCAGCGGCGCGCACATGAAGATGGAGTAGGTCGCCGTGATCGAGGTCTCGCGCACGGCGTACACGAACGAGGTGAGCATCGCGACCGCCAGCACCCCGCGCAGCAGGTGCAGCCCGACGTTCACCGGGCGCAGGCGCGCGGCGTGCCCGCGCACCAGCACGGGCAGCACCACGAACGGCACGGAGAGCAGGCCGCGCAGGAAGGCCACCTGCAGCGGCGGGTAGTGCTCGGACAGCAGCTTGAGCTGCGCGTCCATCAGCGAGAACAACGCCACGGCCGTGACCATGGCGGTGATCCCGCGGACGTTTTCCGACGAGCGCGTCAGCGCTTCATCGCCTCGAAGAACTCGCCGTTGGTCTTGGTGTCCCGCATCTTGTCGATGAGGAACTCCGCGGCCGCCAGCTCGTCCATCGGGTGCAGCAGCTTGCGCAGGATCCAGATCTTCGCCAGCTCGTCCGACGAGGTGATCAGCTCCTCGCGGCGCGTGCCCGAGCGGTTGATGTTGAACGCCGGGTAGACGCGCTTCTCGGCGATGCGCCGGTCGAGGTGGATCTCGCTGTTGCCGGTGCCCTTGAACTCCTCGTAGATCACGTCGTCCATGCGCGAACCGGTGTCGATCAGCGCCGTGGCGAGGATCGTGAGCGAGCCGCCCTCCTCGATGTTGCGCGCGGCGCCGAAGAAGCGCTTCGGCCGCTGCAGCGCGTTGGCGTCGACGCCGCCCGTCAGCACCTTGCCGGAGCTCGGCACCACGGTGTTGTAGGCGCGCGCGAGACGCGTGATCGAGTCGAGCAGGATCACCACGTCCTTCTTGTGCTCGACCAGCCGCTTGGCCTTCTCGATGACCATCTCGGCCACCTGCACGTGCCGGCTGGCCGGCTCGTCGAAGGTCGAGGACACCACTTCGCCGCGCACGGTGCGCGTCATCTCGGTGACCTCCTCGGGCCGCTCGTCGATGAGCAGCACGATCAGGTACACCTCGGGGTGGTTGCCGGTG
>WBZM01001108.1_pt1 | contig 29335 bp, 26 predicted proteins | sample 5204271 | NCBI WGS metagenome assembly WBZM01 (sample SAMN12344346, study PRJNA552823) | activated sludge metagenome | biome: Activated sludge suspended growth; feature: Nitrification reactor; material: Wastewater; isolation source: activated sludge from nitrification reactor of wastewater... | reverse complement strand
TCAGCCTGCATGTCCAGCACATCTACGAGGAAGGCGAACTGCTGCCGGAGGCAACTCACAAGAAATACTTGTGGGTTCGCGCCGAGGGCGGGCGCGAGGTCAAGCGCCTCGTCGATCACTACAACCTCGACATGATCATCTCGGTCGGCTACCGGGTGAAGAGCCATGTCGCGACGCGCTTTCGCATCTGGGCGACGCAGCGCCTCAAGGAATACATCGTCAAGGGTTTTACGCTCGACGACGAGCGGCTGAAGAACCCGCAGCAGCCCTTCGACTACTTCGAAGAGCTGACCGGCCGCCTCCAGGACATCCGCACCTCGGAGCGGCGTTTCTACCAGAAGATCACCGACATCTACGCGACCAGCATCGACTACGACCCGACACTGGAGATCAGCCTGACCTTCTTCAAGACCGTGCAGAACAAGATGCACTGGGCGATCACCGGCCAGACCGCCGCCGAGATCGTGCATGCGCGCGCCGACGCCGAGAAGCCCCACATGGGCCTGACTACCTGGCGCGGCGCCAAGGTGCGCAAGCAGGATGTCGGTATCGCCAAGAACTATCTGGCGGAAGACGAACTGCGCGCCCTGAACAATCTGGCCGAACAATATCTGATCTTCGCCGAAGGCCAGGCGATGCGCCGCATCCCCATGCACATGCGCGACTGGATCAGGAAGCTCGACGGTTTCCTCAATATCAACGATCGCGACATCCTGACCCACGCCGGAAAAATCTCGCACGAGATGGCGCAGCAGCGAGCCGAGGCCGAATACGAGCAATATCACCGGCGGCGGATCGCCGAGCAGTCGCAGGCTGTCAGCGACTTCGACCGGATGGCGAGGCAATTGACCAACAGCGAACGAGGACAACAGAAACCATGAACATGACGCCCGACGACGGCCGGCTGCTGGCGGATTTGTGCGAGCAGCATGGCGTCAGCGCCGACAAGGTGCGAAAGCTGCTCGATGCCGTGCGCGACTACGAATTCAAGGACCGGCGAACCGGGGTGTATGACGCGCTGCGCGAGATTCTGAAGAGCAAACCGGCCGACAAACCGGAGCGCTCCGCATGAGCGACGATGTGGGCAGGGATCGTTTCGTCAAGGACCCGGGCCTGCTGGTCGAACTGTGCCGCGAGGTGATCGACGAACTCGATTCCGGCGCCAGCGACTCCGACGTTGCCGAACGTGAGGCGCAACTGCGCGAGATCGCGAAGACCATCGAGCGACTGGAAAAGGCCAGCGTAGCCGTGCCGGAAGTACTGCGCGCCGAAAAGACGCGGCTGGCGGCGTCGCTCGCCGTTCATGCCGATTCGACGCAGGCGCTGGCGCAGCTTGCGGATGAATTCGCCAATATCGTGAAGGACTTGAAAAGCCGCCTCGGGCAAACGCCGAGCAACGCTGCACCCAGGACCAGAGGCAAACGATCGCAGGCGCCGAAAACCGACCAGGTGGTGCTCCGCGAGCAGATCATCCGAGCGCTGAGGAAGCTCGGCGGTAGCGCACGGGTAGCCGAGGTGATCGAGGAGGTTGGGCGGCAACTGGAGGGAAAACTGCTGCCCGGAGATCTGGAGTGGCGCGAGTCGACCAATGAATATGTCTGGCAGAACAATGCCAAATGGGCAAGGTATCGCATGAGTCAGGACGGTACGCTGCGCGGCGATTCACCCTACGGGATTTGGGCGCTGACGGAGAACTCCCGATGAAATTCCGCAAGCTCACCCTCGAAAACTACAAGTCCTTCCAGTTCCCGACTGAGATCGTTTTCCCGGTCGGCGACGATGGCCGCAGCATCTTCCTGATCGGCGGCATGAACGGTGCCGGCAAGACCTCGATCATGGAGGCAGTGACGTTCTGCCTGTATGGCGGCAAGGTCGACGACATTTACCGCAACATCAACCGGCGCGAGAAGGCCAAGGGCAATGCCAACGTGGCGTTCGAGATCGTCATCGTGATGGATGACGGTTCGGAGCTGGTGGTCAAGCGCTCCTGGACAGCCGGCGCGGCCAGCGAGCCGCGGCCGCGCGATCTGACCGAACGGCTGGTGGTCGTGCGCGACGGCAAGCGCGTATCGGTGCAGAACCAGGAAATCTGGCAGGACTTCATCCGCGCCGCGATCCCGCCGGGCATCACGCAGTTCTTCTTCTTTGACGGCGAGAAAATTCAGCAGATTGCCGCCGACGACCATTCGGAAATCCGTCTGAAATCGTCGCTGGAGGCCGCACTCGGCATCCAGTACATCAACCGGCTGGCCAGCGACATCGTCTATATCAAGCAGCAGGAGCGGCAAGGTTTTGTCGAGATTTCCGACGAGGACCTGGAATTCAAGCAGAGCGAGTTGAAGCGCGAGAAGAGCAAGCTGGCGCGCAAACATCAGGAGCGAGAGGGCTTGCGCAGCGAACTGGAAGGCTTCAAGGCGCAACTAGTCGATGCCAGGAAGCGCTTCGAGGCGACCTTTCACGCCGCGCCCGAGTCGCGCGAGACAATGCGCGAGCAGGAGAAGAAGCGCGTGCTCGCGGCCAACCGGCTGGCGCAGGTGGACAGCGAGATTCGCAGCCTCTGCGAAAAAGCCTTGCCATTCAGCATTGCGGGAAGGCTGTTTGGCGGCATCCGGCGACAGATTGAAGCCGAGCGCGAATCGGCCAGCGGTGAGGCAATCAAGGAGAACGCCGCCTCGCTGGCGAAGCGCATCGTGCGCGTGGTCGAGGAACCAGAACCCATCTACCGGGAGAAATTGTCAGCCGAGCGCATGGCCGAGCTGGAACGGCGCATCTTCCGCATGCTCAAGGAAGGCGACCCCAATGCGGAGGTGACAAAGGTTCTCGACCTGTCGGAGCGCGACGCGGCGCGCGTCCTGAGCCGTATGGAAGCCCTGGAAAACAGCGACGTATTCCTGCTCAAGCCATTGCTCGAAGAGGCCGGCAACCTCAAGGTCCAGCTCCGGCAACTGGAAGGCGTCGTTGGCCAGGCAAGCGCGCTGACGCCCACCGAACGTGACCTGTTCGACGAACTGCAGTCGGAGATGGAAAGCTGTTCGACGCAGATCGGGCGGAAGACCGAGCAACTGCGGTTGGTCGAGGAGGATGTTCTGACCCTCGACAAGCGCATTACCGCTATCGAGGTGGAGATCGAGAAGCTCTACGAGAAGCACAACGTCTCGAAGGAAAAGGTCGACTTCATCGAGGAGTGCGATGCCATCGCCAGCGTGTTGAACCAGTTCATTGTCCGCCTGCGCAAGAGCAAGGTGCATGTGCTGCAGGAGAAGACCTTTGAGATGTACCGGTTGCTTTCCAGCCGCAGCGGCCTGATCAAGGACATTACCATCGACGACAAGACCTACGAGGTCAGAATCACCGACCGCAACGGACACGAAATCCGCAAGTCGTCGATGGCGGCTGGCGAAAAGGAGGTATTTGCGATTTCGCTATTGTGGGGGCTGGCGCAGACGAGCGAACTCAAGCTGCCGATCATCATCGACACGCCCCTATCGCGCCTCGACAGCACGCATCGCGACAACATCGTCAACCACTACTTCCCGAATGCCGGCGAGCAGGTGGTGATCCTTTCGACCGACACAGAGATCGATACCAGCTACTACCGATCGCTCAAACCTCGCCTCAGCGGCGCGGCGTGCCTTGAATTTGATCAGAGGCAGGAGCTGACTACGTTCCGGCAGGGATATTTCTGGGAGACACGTCATGGCTGACCGCCTTTACACCTCCAGCGAGGCTGACGATGTCCTGAGCGCATTGCGCTTCGAAACGAAGCTGGAGAAAGCGACGTTGGCGCGGATTGCTTTCGCGCTTTCGCTGGTCAAGGACGGCACAGGCGTTGCGCCCAGTCCGAGCTTCAGCGGCGGCGAGATGAAGCGCCCGACGTTCATCGGCGAGGACGAGGTCTTTCTACGCACACTGATCGCACAGACCTACGGCAAGCGCGACTTCAGCGAGGATGAGTTCTTCTCCAACCGCTCGGTCATCAAGAACCATATCGACAGTGGCGCGGCCTGGTTGGCGCGATTGTTTGAGGAAGGCGGTCGTAGTGGTGAGGCGCTGATTCGGCGGCTGCTCGACGAAGTGGAATTCGCCGGCCGCCGCGAGCATTTGGGTAGTAGCCTGGACATCTTCATCGGTCGGACGCTGCTGCAGCGCACCGAGTTGGTCATGGAACTGAACAACACGAGCAGGCATGCAAACTCACACCTGGCCATCATGGGCATGCCGGGAGTCGGCAAGACGCAATTTCTGCTCAAGATACTCGCCGACATCCGCATCCAGTCGAATTACCAGACCCACTTCATCTACTTCGACTACAAGGGCGATGTGGTGGACAACGCCCGCTTTCTCGAAGTGGCGCGAGTGCAGCCCTTCCGGTTGCTGCAAGGCGGGCAGAACCTGCCCATCAATCCTTTCATCTTGCCGGCCTACGATGAGCAGACCATCAATGTCTCGGCGCGCGAGAAGGCCGAGAGTTTTGCGTCGATCAACAGTAAGCTCGGCCCCGTACAGAAAGGGGCATTGACCGAAGCGATCCGCGCCGCCTATGCCAAACGTGCTGGATCGGCTGCACCGTACCCGGACTTTCCCGATGTCCTTGAAGTCGCCGCGGCGGCGTATGAGGAAGACGGCAAGCGAGACGACAGCCTGATCGAAGTGCTGCGCGACCTCTCCGACTTCGACCTGTTCTGGCGGCATGGCAACGAGGCCGCGCCCATCGATCGGGTAGCGAACCGCACGATGTTGATTGACGTGCATGCGATGCCAGTGCTCAAGGAATTGGTCGCCTATCTGGTGATCGAGCGGCTCTACAAGGAAATGGCAACGCTGCCCGACAGCCCGGTCACCGAAGGTCGGCGCACCATTCGCACGATTCTGGTCATCGACGAAGCGCACAACTATCTGAGCCAGAAGAACATGTTCCTTCAGCGCATCATCCGTGAAGGCCGTTCAAAAGGGGTGGTCGTGTTTTTCGCCAGCCAATCGCCCAACGACTACCAGCAGAAATTCTTCGACTTCCAGCAGTTGCTCAGTTTCGCTTACATTTTTCAGTGCGACGGCGTAGCGGCGGGATCGGTTCAGGACATTCTTGGTTGCAGCGCCAGGACGGCAAGGGACTTGCAGACGGAGATCGCTCGTTTGGAACCATGGCAGGTCGTCGCGCGCAGTCAGGAGAAGACCGAGGAATTCGTGAAGTTCACCGCCGAAGCGTTCTACAAGACCTACGCGTGAGGCAACCGTGGCCCCGAACCGATTCGAGACCGCACACTTCGGTGCAATCGGGGCCGATCATCGGTATGACCCCAGCCCTTAGGTTCGGGCGCAGCAGAGGGTCTCCCCTTACGCCATCACGGCCTCTTTCCCGTTGCGGAGGTGGGCCCGATTGTCGGCTGTGCCTAGCGTGTCGCGTTCCTGGCGCGAGTTGATCGCCGGCGATTGCTCGCCTTGCATGACTTCTTTAGCTTGGACTTGTCTATGGTGCCCAGGAAGGGAATCGAACCCCCACACCTTGCGGCGGCAGGACCTAAACCTGCTGCGTCTACCAATTTCGCCACCTGGGCACGGCAGGAGTCGACGCGCGTGGTGTCTGGCGTCCGGTTCGGCGGGCCGACCGGCTGCGGACCTTGCTGGCTGCACTCCTTAGCGGCATTTTAACCGCCGCGACCCTATACTGTCAGCACCTGTGGCGGGTGTTTGCCGCCCGTCGTCGCCAACTGCCGTCGGATGAACGGCCGCCGCCCGCACTGCACCATGCCTGTCAAGCACTACGAGAACTTTCCGGTCGCTTCGCTGCTTCTCCCGGCGCGGCTGCGCCGGCCCATCGAAGCGATCTACCGCTTTGCGCGCAGCGCCGATGACCTGGCCGATGAAGGCGAGGCGAGTGACGACGTGCGTCTGCAGGCTTTGCACGACTATCGCCGCCATTTGGACGAGATCGAGCGCGGTCGGCGACCGGCGCCCGAACTGTTTGCCGATCTGGCGCGGGTGATCGACGAGTGGCATTTGCCGGTGGCGCTCTTGCGTGACCTGCTCGACGCTTTTGCGCAGGATGTCGTGCAGAAGCGCTATGCCGACTATGGGCAACTGCTCGACTATTGCCGGCGCTCGGCGAACCCGGTCGGGCGCCTGCTGCTGCATCTGGTCGGACGCACCGGCGACGACGATCTGCGTCGTTCGGATTGCATCTGCACGGCGCTGCAACTGATCAACTTCTGGCAGGATGTCGCGATTGATTGGCAGAAGGGGCGCGTTTACCTGCCGCAGACCGATCTGCAGCGTTTCCACATCGATGAAGCGGCGATTGCCGCCGGCACCGGGGGTGACGCTTGGTCTGCCTTGCTTGATTTTCAGATCGAGCGGACGCGCCGTTTGATGTATGCGGGAGCGCCGCTGGTCTTTGTCCTGCCCGGGCGTCTCGGCTGGGAAATCCGGCTGACCGTGCAGGGCGGCCTGCGTATCCTGGAACGAATTCAGCGCGTGCGCGGCGATGTCTTCCGCCAGCGCCCGACGCTGGCTGCGGCGGACTGGCTGACCGTCGTCGGGCGTGCTTTCCGCATGTCGCTCGTGTGACAATGGCTGCCCAGCCGATTGATCGAGTTCGCGCATGACCCCCGACGAGTACTGTCAACAGAAGGCCGCGCAGAGCGGTTCGAGTTTCTACTACAGCTTTCTTTTTTTGCCGCCCGACCGGCGGCGCGCGATCACCGCGCTCTACGCCTTCTGCCGCGAGGTTGACGATGTCGTCGACGAGTGTCCGGACGGGCAGATCGCGGCGACCAAACTGGCCTGGTGGCGGCGCGAACTGGCCAACGTTTACCGCGGCAGCCCGCAGCATCCGGTGACGCTCGCGCTGCAGTCGGCGCAACGCGAGTTTGATCTGCCCGAGGAGCAACTGCAGGAAATCATCGACGGCATGGAAATGGACCTCAGGCAAACGCGCTACCTCGACTTCAAGACGCTGGCGCTCTACTGCTACCGCGTTGCCGGCGTCGTCGGCCTGCTCGCCGCCGGCATCTTCGGCTACCAGGACCGCCGGACGCAGAAGTATGCGCACGATCTGGGGATCGCTTTCCAGCTCACCAACATCATTCGCGATGTCGGCGAGGATGCGCGCCGGGGGCGGATCTACCTGCCGATCGAGGATCTGCAGCGTTTCTCCGTTCCGGCGGCGGACATTCTGAATGCTCGCCATTCGGACAACTTCCGCCAGTTGATGGAGTTCCAGATCGAGCGCGCGGAAAGCTATTACGCGCAGGCGATCGCCAGCCTGCCGGAAAGCGACCGGCGGGCGCAGCGCCCCGGTCTGGTGATGGCGGCGATCTACCGCGCTCTGCTCGACGAAATCAAGCGTGACGGCTGTCTGGTGCTGCAGCAGCGTACTTCGCTGACGCCGCTGCGCAAGCTGTGGATTGCCTGGTGGACCTGGGTGCGCGGATGAGGGTGGCGGTCGTCGGCGGCGGTTGGGCCGGCTTGGCGGCGGCCGTCGAATTGCTCGCGGCGGGCGTCGAGGTGGTGGTCTATGAAGCGGCGCGGCGGCTTGGTGGGCGCGCGCGCAGCGTCGTCATGCACGGGCAGCGGCTGGATAACGGGCAGCACATCCTGAGCGGTGCGTATGGCGAAACGCTGCGCCTGATGCAGCAGGTCGGTGCAGAGCCGGCGCGTTTGCTGCACCGGGTGCCGCTCGCCCTTTGCTTTCCCGGGGCCGCGTCGGAGCGGCCGTTTGCCCTGCGTCTGCCACGCCTGCCGGCGCCCTGGCACCTTGCCGTCGGCCTGTTCAGCGCGCGCGGCGCCAGCCTGGGCGAGAAGCTCGCCGCGCTGCGCTGTCTGCGTCGCTGGCAGGGAACGGGCTACCGGCTGGCCGCCGATTGTTCGGTTGCCGCGCTGCTCGACCGCGATCGCCAGTTCGGCGCGCTGCGTCGTTTTCTGTGGGAACCGCTCTGCCTGGCCGCGCTCAACACGCCGGCGGCGGACGCCTCGGCGCAGGTCTTTCTCAACGTGCTGCGCGATACGGTCGGCGGCGCGCGCGCGGCCAGCGACCTGCTGCTGCCGGCCGTCGAGCTCGACGCGCTGTTCGCGCAGCCGGCGGCCGATTTCATTCGCGCGCATGGTGGCGAGATTCGCCTGTCGGCGCGCGTCGAGCAGATCGGCGAGCCGCTGGGCATTGCCGGCGAGCGCTACGCAGCCGTCGTCCTCGCCGTCGACGCGCCGCACGCCGCTGCCCTGCTGGCGCAGCACGGGCAGACGGCTGACTTGGCGCGGCTGCTCGCCGGGTATCGCTGCGAGCCGATCGCCACCGTCTATTGCGCCTATCCGCGCGAGTTGCGGCTGTCCGAGCCGATGCTCGGTCTGGCAGGTGGCTCGCCGGCGACGGTCGGCCAGTGGGTTTTCGACCGCGGCGCGTTGTGCGGCAACGACGGGCTGCTCGCTTTCGTTCTCAGCGGGCGTGGCGCCTGGGAGGAACTCGACAATTCCGCCTTGTTTGCCGCGCTGGCCGGAGAACTCGCCGGCGTGCTGCGCCGCCGCCTGCCCGACCCCGCCTGGGTACGCGTCGTGCGCGAGCGGCGAGCGACCTACTCGTGCCGTCCCGCCCTGCCCCGCCCGCCGGCGCGGACTGCCAGGCGCGGCCTGTGGCTGGCCGGCGACTACGTTTGTGCGGAATACCCGGCGACGCTGGAAGCGGCGGTGCGCAGCGGCGTCGCCGCAGCGCGCGGGATACTCGGCGCGCCGGCAGCCGGTCAGCGCGCCGGCGACCGCCCTACTTGACGCGCATGCCGGGCTGCGCGCCGGCGTCAGGGGCGAGCAGGAAGATGCCCGGCGTCGTTCCTTCCGGGTCGGATGCGGCAAGGATCATTCCTTCCGAGAGTCCGAAGCGCATCTTGCGCGGCGCCAGATTGGCGACGACAACGGTCAGCCGACCGACCAGTCTGGCCGGATCGTAGGCCGTCTTGATTCCGGCAAAGACCTGCCGCGTGCCGAGTGGGCCGAGGTCGAGGAGGAGCTGGACGAGCTTGTCGGCACCCTCGACCTGCCTTGCCTCGCGGATCTGCGCGATCCGCAGATCGACGCGCATGAACTCGTCGAGCGTCAGATGCGCGCCACCATTGGCCGTCGCCACCGCCGCCTGGGCGACGGCGACGGCCGCTGCTTTCTCCTGCTGCTCGGCGTGTTTCTGCGGCGCAGCCGGCGGCGCGATCGTGGTCAGCGACTCGCGGTTGGCTTCGACCAGCGCGGCAATCTGCTTCTTGTCGACGCGCGTCATCAGGTGGCGATAAGGCCGGATCGCGTGTCCGGCGGCGAGCACGCTGCGGACATCGTCCCAGGTGAAGGGCGCGACGTTGAAGAAGCTTTCGACCTTTGCGGCGAGCGCCGGGAGGACCGGTTTGAGCAGGATGATCAGCCGGCGGAAGAGGTTGAGCGTGTTGCTGCAGGCTTGTTGCAACTCGCTCTCGCGCCCCGGTTGTTTGGCCATTTCCCAGGGTTTGACGCTGTCGACGTACTGATTGGCGAGGTCGGCGAGCGCCATGATTTCGCGCATCGCCTTGCCGAACTCGCGCGCTTCGTAGTGCTCGGCGATCGCCGCCTGCTTTTCGCCGATCGCCTGCAGCGCGCGCAGCGACTCGTCGCAGGTGCACAGTTGACCGGCAAAGCGCTGACTGATGAAGCCGGCCGAGCGACTGGCGAGGTTGACCAGCTTGCCGACCAGGTCGGCATTGACGCGCGCGACGAAGTCGTCGAGATTGAGGTCGATGTCCTCCATCGACGCCGACACCTTGGCGGCGTAATAGTAGCGCAGCCACTCGGGATCGAGCCCCTGCGCCAGATAGCTCTCGGCGGTGATGAAGGTGCCGCGCGACTTCGACATCTTGGCGCCGTCTACGGTCAGGAAACCGTGTGCGAAAACCTTGCTCGGCGTTCGGTAGCCGGCGTGCTCGAGTTCAGCCGGCCAGAAGAGCGCGTGGAAATACAGAATGTCCTTGCCAATGAAGTGATACAGCTCGGTCGTCGAATCGGCGCGCCAGTACTCGTCGAAGTCGACGCCGCTCCGCGCGCAGAGGTTGCGGAAAGCACCCATGTAGCCGATCGGCGCGTCGAGCCAGACGTAGAAATATTTGCCGGGCGCGTCCGGGATCTCGAAACCGAAGTACGGCGCGTCGCGCGAGATGTCCCAATCGGTGAGGTGATTCTCGCCGGGCGGGCCCAGCCATTCCTGCAGCTTGTTCGCGGCTTCGCTCTGCAGCCGGCCTTCGCCCTGCGTCCAGCGCCGCAGGAAAGCCTGACAACGCGCGTCGGAGAGCCGGAAGAAGTAGTGTTCCGACTGGCGCAGTTCGGGTCGGGCGCCGGAGACGGCCGAATACGGGTTGCGCAACTCGTTCGCCGTATACGCCGAACCGCATTGCTCGCAGTTGTCGCCGTATTGATCGGGCGCGGCGCACTTCGGGCACTCGCCCTTGATGAAGCGGTCGGGCAGGAACATTTCTTTGAGCGGATCGTAGTACTGCTCGATCGTGCGTGTTTCGATCAGCCCGGCAGCTTGCAGACGGCGGTAGATTTCGTTGGCGCAGGCGCGTGTTTCCGGCGAGTGCGTCGTGTAGTAGTTGTCGAAACCGACATGGAAACCGGCGAAGTCGCGCGTGTGTTCGCGCTGCACGCGTTCGATCAGCGCTTCCGGGGTAAGGCCCTCCTTCTCGGCGCGCAGCATGATCGGCGTGCCGTGCGTATCGTCGGCGCAGACGTACCAGCATTCGTTGCCGCGCATCTTCTGGAAGCGGACCCAGATGTCGGTCTGGATGTACTCGACCAGGTGGCCGAGATGGATGGCGCCGTTGGCATAGGGCAAGGCGGAAGTGACGAGGATCTTGCGGGGCATGGGATTCCGGCCGGCTGGACAAACGGGCATTCTACCAAACGCGGATCGCCGGCAGCCGTTCAATGCCGCCTGCCGCCACCTCCGATCACGCTACCGGCGGCCGACGGCCAGCGCAGCGCATCGGCCCGCGCGCCCGGCGCGACGCCCACTTCGCCGGCCAAGCTCAGGATTGAGGCGAAGGCGCCAGTTCGCCGTCTGGCGCGCGGTACGACGCCGCTTCCTCGAATACCCAGGCGCGAAAGGCGACGATCCCGGCCTGCTGCTCGTCGGCCAGACGACAGATGAAGTAGTAGGAGAGCGGCGACTCGACAGCCAGCCGGAAAGGGCGACGCAGCGCGCCGCTGGCCAAGCCGTCGAGCGCCAGCGTGTGGCGGGCGAGCGCGACGCCCTGGCCGGAAGCGGCGGCCATCAGCATCAGATTGGAGTCGTCGAAAACGGCACCGCGCTGCGGCTCGTCGACGATCAGGCCGGCCGCGGTAAACCACGGTTGCCAGAGTTCGTCGTTCGAGCGCAGCAGCGGCAGCTCGCCCAACTGCGCCGGGTCGAGCAGCGCGTGGCGAGCAATGAACTCGGGCGAACACACCGGGTAGTACCAGTCGCGCATCAACAGCCGGCAGCTCAGGCCAGGGTAGCGGCCGTGGCCGAAGCGGAGCGCGACATCGGCCTCGCCGCCCTTGATGTCGGCCAGTCGGGCGCTCGATTGCACCTCGACATCGAGTTCGCGGTGATGCGAAATGAAGCTGCCCAGGCGCGGTAGCAGCCAGCGCGCGGCGAACGACGGCATGCAACTGACGCGCAGCCGGCGGTAGTCGCGCATCGCCAGCAGTTGCTCGGTCGCCTGGCCGATTTCGCCGAGCGCACGCGCCACCTGTTCGGCATAGACGGCGCCCTGCGCGGTCAGCTTCAGGCCGCGACCGTGCCGCTCGAAGAGGGCGACCCCGAGCTGCTCCTGCAACTGGCGCAACTGGTGGCTGACCGCACCATGCGTCAGATGCAGCTCGGCGGCTGCGCCGGTGACACTCTGGCTGCGCGCGGCGGCAACGAAGACGCGCAGGCTGCCAAGCGGCGGGAGGCGGCGGTTATCGGTCAATTTTTTTCACATGTCGCGTCAGAACAATTCGATTGTACTGGCCCGCCAGCGAGCTGAAAATGGCCGCACCTGTGAAGCATCGGACAGGCATCATCGCTGGCAAAGGAGGAAGCCATGACGACCCTGTTACCCCATGTTGAATTCGAATTGAGTGCTGGCGCAGCCGTTTCGCTGGACGGGCTGGCCGGCTGGACGGTCATTGCACTTGGCGGGCGCATCTGGCTGACCGAAGAAATGGGCGGCCGCGATATCTGGCTGCTGCCCGGCCAGCGTCACCGCCTCGTCCAGCCAGGGACGACGGTGATCGAGACCTGGCCGCTGCCGGGGGCCGAACTGCCCGCCAGAATCCGTCTCGCACCGCCCGCCGGCGCCGCCCGCCGTGACTGGGCCGTGCCCCGCTTCAGGCTGGCCGGCGTGCCGGCCTGTGCCTGAACGATCGCCCGGCAGAGCTGCGCCGGGCGTGCCCAGCCGCCGATCAGGCACTGCTGCCTGGCGGCGCCAACCTTTACGACTGGAGAAGAAGAGATGACAAATCTGTCGGAAGCTGCGCCACACCGTTTGCTCGGCCTCTACGACTCGCCCTTTGTTCGGCGCGTGGCGGTGACCATGCAACTGTACGGGATCCCGTTCGAACACGTGTCGCTCTCGGTGTTCAGGCAGATGGATGCGATGCGGCCGATCAATCCGCTGTTCAAGGTCCCGATGTTGACGCTGCCGGACGGCGAGACGCTCTACGAGAGCGCGTACATTCTCGATTACCTCGACGAACTCGCTTTCGAACGTGGCCGCGCACCGCTCATTCCACGGCAGGGCGCGGAGCGCCGGCAGGTGCAGCAGTTGATGGCGCTGGCGACCGTCGCTACCGAGAAAGCGGTGGCGATCGAATACGAGCACAAGCGACCGCGCGAGTTGCTCTGGGCCGAATGGACGGACCGCCTGCGGGGTCAGATGCGCCAGGCGTTTGCCATGCTCGAAGAGAAGCTGGTCGGCGACTTCCTGTTCGGCAACCGCCTGACGCAGGCCGACATCACGACGGTGAGCGGGATCGGCTTCGTGCGCTACGTTCGGCCGAACGAATGGGCGGACGTCGCCAGCGCGTGTCCGGCGCTCAGCGCGCTGGCCGACCGGCTGGAAGCCAGCGCTGCTTTCAAGGCGGTACCTATCGATCAGTGATCGGGGTTGCTGGCGCCGACTGCTGCGGCGGCCGGCGCGGTAGCGGCTGCGCCTCCCGCTTCCAGCAAGTGCGCGAGGAAGGCGCGCGCCGGCAGCGACAAGGTTTTGTTTCTGAGCTGAACGACCAGCCAAGGGCGGCGCAAGGGAAAACCCTCGACCTCGAGCATGCACACGCCGGCAGCCGCCGGGTCGGCCGGCAAGGCGTGCCGCGAGAGCACGGCAAGGCCGACGCCGGTGGCGACGAGCTCGCGGATCGCCTCGTTACTGCTCACCGCCAGCTTGACATCGAGCCTGATCCCGGTCTGCGCGAGATGGCTGTCGATCGTCCGCCGCGAGCCCGAGCCGACTTCGCGCAGGATGAAGCGCTCGCCGCTCAGTGCGTCGAGTGCAAGCTTGCGGCCGGCCGCCCAATGCCCGACCGGGGCAATCACCACCTGCTCGTTGTCGAGAAACGGCGTGCAGATCAGTGGCAGGTCTTCCGGCGGATAGACCATGATGTAGAGGTCGTCCTGGTTGCCGCGCAGGCGCGCAACGACGCGTTCGCGCTCGGCGATCTCAAGCTCGACTTCGATCTCCGGGTAGCGCCGGCAGAAGTCGCCGAGCATTCTGGGCAGGAAGTACTTGGCCGTGGGAACCAGTGCGATGCGCAGGCGGCCCCGCTTCAGTCCCTTCAGCTCGTCGATCGCAGCCTCGAAGCGGTTCCAGACATCGTCCAGTTCGCGCGCCATCTTGAGCACTTCCTCGCCCGCCTGGGTGAGGACCAGCAGGCGACCCTGCTGCGCGAACAAGGGCACGCCAAGCACCTCGGCGAGCTGGCGAATCTGTAGCGAAACCGCCGGTTGCGTCAGGTGCAAGGCCGCCGCCGCCTTGGTGAAACTGCGCAGTCGGGCGACGGTAGTGAAGGTTTCCAGTTGACGAAAGCTGATGCGGCGACGCGGCACTCATAAGCTCCAGCAAATACACTCAACAATTATATCTCATTGGACTTTATCGCCCGGCGCCCCCATAGTCTGCTCCGTCCCACCTACGCACGGGGCAATCATCGAAACTCGAAGCCAGGAGAAAAGCATGCGCCACTACACCACCGACAGCCCGGAAGCGATGTCACGCATCGTCGCCCTCGCTCTGCTTGCCGACGGTGCCCTCGACCCACGCGAAATCGAATCGCTCGATCGGCAAGCCATTCTCGACAAGCTGGGCATCTCGCACGCAACGCTCGACCGCGTCACGCACGAATTCTGCAACGACCTGCTGCAGTGCGCGCGCTCGCCGAACGTCGGACAGATCGAACTTGATCGCGATCTGGTCGAGCACCTGCTTGACGACATCCGCGCGCCGGAAAAGCAGCAGCAGGCGCTCGCCGCGATCGTCGAGATCACCGAGGCCGACGGTTGCCTGAACGGCGGCGAGGCAATTCTCATTTCGGAAGCAATGAGCCGCTGGGGGCTTGAACTGCAGCATGTCGCGCGCACCGTGGTGCTGCGTGCGCAGCGCGGCGCGCAACGCCACCGCGCACAGCCGTCGGTCAGCGCTTGATCAGCCGCGGCGGTAGCCGTCGCCCGGGCGCGGCAGTCGCGGCGGTCAATGCACGAAGCGACCGTCGCGCGTCGCGATCACCGTGTCTACGAACGACGAGCCAAGGTGCTGGCGGGGCGAATAGCTGACGGCATAGCCGCCGAGATCGTATTGCCCGAGCTTTTCCAGTCCATTAACCAGTGCCTCGCGGTTCGGCGTTGCCGTTCCGGCCTGTTGCAGGCCGGCCACCAGCACGCGTGCGCTGAGATAGCCCTCAAGGCTGCTGAAGGAAAAGTCGGCCGCCGCATCGACCGCCTGCAGGTCGCGTTGATACTCCCTGACGACCGGCGGCGCGACCCCCCAAGGGAAGGGCACGACCTGCGTGAAGACCAGCCCCTGGGCTTCGCCAGCGAGGAGTCGGACCATCTGCTGGGCGCCCGAGTTGACCGCCATGAAGCGCGTCGCCGCGCCCAGTTTGCGACTGGCCGTGATCACCGCAGCAAATGCGGCGTAGCTGCCGTGGTTGAAGGCAACATCCACTTTCGCCTCGCGCAGTTCGCGCGCGATCGCTTCAGCATCGGGCTTGGCCGGGAGAACGATGGCTTTCGTCAGATCGAGCTGGTGCCGGGCCAATGCCTTGCGCACGTTGGCCAGATGCTTGCGCCCGGTCTCGCTGTCGCTGTGCAGGAAAGCCATGCGGAATTGGCCAAACTGGGCGGCCGTGTCGACCAGGCGCTCGAATTCGAGCTGATGTCCAGCACGCACCGGAAAGACGTAGCGGTTATAGCTTTCGCGGAACTCGGCGGCGCCGGCCAGGCAGGCGACCAGCGGCGTCCTTTTCTCGGTCGCCACCTTCATGCTGGCCACGCAAGGACCGCCTTCGGCGCCGGCAAACACCGCCAGCACGCGCTCCTGGTCGATCAGGCGGGCCGTATTTTCCGCCGCCCGGTTTGCGTCACCGCCATCGTCCAGCGACTTGAGGACGATTCGTCGGCCATGCACGCCGCCATCGGCGTTGATCCGGGAAAAGTAGGCTCGTGCGCCGGCCTGAATCGCCTTGCCGTGCTCGGCCATCGGGCCGGAAAGCGCGACGGTCTGCCCCAGGACGATCTCTTCCGAAGCAAGTACGCTGCTCGCCAGGCAGCAGCCGACGAGTACGCTCCGCCAAAGTTTGACCCGCATGACTCTTTCCCTCCAGAGCCGACGGACGTATTCGACCCGCCGATACCCGATCATAGCCCGCCCGGATGGCGGTGGCTGTGGCAAATTTGGCGCTTGCCGTTTGCCCAACGAATGGTACGACACCGCAGAAGCCGGCCGGAGAAGCATCGCTCGCCTCTGTCGGCGCGCGCAAGCCAGGCTGTGCGCACCGACTGCCACCGGCTTCAGATGATCTTGTTCAGCGGATACTCGACAATGCCTTCGGCACCGAGCCGGATCAGTTCGGGAACGATTCGCCGAACCTCCTTTTCGGGAAGGATGGTTTCGATCGAAACCCAGTCGGAATCGTACAGATGGGCCACCGTCGGGTTCTTCAGGCTGGGCAGGATGTCGGTAATGGCGGCGACACGCTCGCCCGGTGCGTTCATCTTCATGCCGACCATGCCTTCCGCACGCAGAGTTGATTGCAGCAGAGTGGCGATCTGCTCGATCTTCAGCCGTTTCCAGGGGTCCTCCCAGGCCGCCCGGTTGGCCACCATGACCGGCAACGACTCCATCAGCTCGCAGACGATGCGCAGGCCATTGGCGCGAATCGTCGAGCCCGTTTCGGTGACTTCGACGATCGCATCACACAGGCCTTCGACCACCTTGGCTTCGGTCGCTCCCCAGGAGAACTCGACGGTGACCGGGATCTGGCGCTCGGCGAAGTATCGTTCGGTGAAACCGACCAGCTCGGTCGAAATCGTCGCGCCGCGCAGATCCTCGGGCGAGCGAACCGGCGAATCGTCGCTGACCACTAGAACCCAACGCACCGTGCCGCGGGAAACCTTCGAGTAAACCATCTCGCAGACTTCGACGACATCCGAATCGCTCTCGCGCACCCAGTCCCGGCCGGCAATGCCGACATCGATTGTCCCACGTTCGACGTATCTGCCCATCTCCTGCGGACGGATCAGGCTGCAACGCATCTCTGGATCGTCGACGCTGGGAAAGTAGCTGCGCGAACTGGTGGTGACCCGCCAGCCAGCCTTGCGCAGCAGTTCGACGGTGGACTCCTCCAGGCTTCCCTTGGGGATGCCGAACTTCAGCCGATTGCTGGTGGTCGGCGCGCTCATTTCTTGTACACCTCAGCCGGGTCGAAGAGCGGGTGCGAATGCTCGACCCAGGTGCCGTTTTCCCAACGCACGAAGAAGCAGCTCCGGTTGCCGGTGTGGCACGCGGCGGGGCCGTTCTGCCTGACCTTGATGACCACCGTGTCGGCGTCGCAATCGGTAAGCACCTCGACCACTTCCTGCGTGTTGCCCGACTCTTCGCCCTTCATCCAGTACTTGTTGCGCGAACGACTGAAGAACCAGGTCCGGCCTGACTCCAGGGTCAGATTCAAGGTCTTTTCGTCCATGAAAGCGACCATCAGCACCTCGCCGTTTTCGGCATCCTGGATGACGGCCGGGATCAAGCCGCCCATCTTTTCAAAGTCAATCCTGATCATGCAGCCTGCATTCCTTGTCCGTTGAGTGTTGTCCGATCGCGCCGCTGGCGGCAACCGTGCCGTCGTACGCGCAGTGCAGGCGCAAGTGTAGCCGCTTCGTGCGCTCGCGCCGAGCGCCTGGGCGATTTCGGCGAGAGAGGTGCTGTATCGGCGGCGCGCGGCCGCCGGTCATGTCTGTCCGGGATCTGCCCGTGCTGCCCAGCAACGCCGCTCCGCGGGCATATCGTCGTCGGCTTCGCCTTCCCTAAGCGAGCTTCTTGCGCGCCGGGCGGATCTCGTACAGGGCGTGATCCTCGCGCAGCCGCGGCGCGGATTCAGATGCGACATCGGCGCTGGCGACTCTCTCGAACGACAAGCTGGCGGTAGTGAACAGGTCGGTGTTCTCGGCCTTCAGGTAGCGCGCAGCCATCCGGCAGTACTCGGGGTCGATGTCGATTCCGATGCTGTTGCGACCACTGCGCAAGGCGGCAATCATTGTCGTGCCCGAGCCGCAGAAGGGATCGAGGACGGTGTCGCCGGAGAACGAAAACATGCGCACGAGGCGCGTCGCCAGGGCCAAAGGAAATGGCGCAGGGTGCTGCTTGGTCGAGGCTCCGGTGATGTTCCATATCTGCTGAAACCATCGGTCGAAGTCGCCTTTGTCGATGCGGCTTTCCTCGCGTTGGGCCACGGTCGGCTGTCGGTACCCGCCCGGTTTCCGCTGCATCAGGATGAACTCCATGTCGTTCTTGATGATGGCGTTGGGCTCGTAGGGTTTGCCCAGGAACTTCGAGCCATTCACGACTTCGTACGAGGCATTCGCGATCTTGTGCCAGATGATCGGGTTGAGGTTGTCGAAGCCAATGCGGCGGCAAATGACGCAGATGTCAGCGTGCAGCGGAAAGACCAGGTGGCGCCCGAAGTCGCGCCGCGCAACGCATACGTCACCGACGACGCAGACCAGACGCCCACCGGGAACCAGAACCCGGTACGCGTGCCGCCATACCTTCTCCAACTCGCCGAGGAACGCTTCGTAGTCCTGGATGTGCCCGAGTTGGTCGGGATGCTCGTTGTACCGCTTCAGATTCCAGTACGGTGGGGAGGTGACCACAAGATGGACCGAGCCATCCGGGAGGAAGGCGAGATCGCGCGAGTCCGCGTTGATCAGCCGGTGCGTGCTGGCTTTCATCGAATCACACCTGGGCGGACAAGATCTCGACGCTCTTCCGGCGGAAGACGCTCGATTCCGCAACCGCGTCGCCAACGCGTATCGGGAGATTGCGCTGGATGTCGTTTGATCTGGTGGGCATGGCTTGTCGGATTCGACTTCGCTGCGGCTTCGCTATCCAGCGAGGCAACCGCCAGGGTCGGCGTGGCGGGCTTGCCGGCCGGCCCGGCAACACTGTTGCGGGACGGGCGATCGAAGGGACTATCGGGGGTTTGGTAGGCGGCCATGTGCGCGGCCGTCAAGCTGGCCGCCTAGCCACCTGGCGGTCGGCCGGAAGCAGCCGCCCAGGTGGCTGAGTCCGCTCGCGCGACTTAGGCGTGTCGGCGGTCGGCAGGACGGCGGCGTATAATGCCCGCCTTACTCAGCGAAGGCAGGCAAAGTCATGGAAGCAGAACAGCTCAACACGATCGAAAACCGGCTCGCCGACCTGGCGCAGCGAGCCAGCGAACTTCGGAGGTATCTTTGACTACGACCAGAAGGCTGATCAGTTAAGGACGGTTGCGCGCGAGCTCGAGGATCCGCGCGTCTGGGACAACGCCGAGCGGGCGCAGGAACTCGGTCGTGAGCGGCGCTCGCTGGAGAACGTCGTGCTGACGCTGAACCGGGTCGGCGACGCGCTGCGCGATGCCGACGAGATTTTCGCCATGGCGCGCGCGGAGGACGACGACGAAACGCTGAACGCGGTGCTCGCCGACCTCGAGGCGATCGAGAAGGAGGTTGCCGGGCTCGAATTCCGCCGCATGTTCAACAATCCGGCCGATCCGTTGAACTGCTTCGTCGACATCCAGGCCGGTGCCGGCGGTACCGAAGCGCAGGACTGGGCGGCGATGCTGCTGCGCATGTATCTGCGCTACGCCGAACGCAAGGGCTACGCCGTCGAAATCCTCGAAGAGTCGGCCGGCGAGGTCGCCGGGATCAAGACGGCGAGCCTGAAGATTTCCGGCGACTACGCCTACGGCATGTTGCGCTCGGAAACCGGAATTCACCGTCTGGTGCGCAAGTCGCCGTTTGATTCGAACGCCCGGCGCCATACCAGCTTCTGCTCGGTTTCCGCTTACCCGGAGATCGACGACTCCTTCGAGGTCGAAATCAACCCGACCGATCTGCGTATCGACACCTATCGCGCTTCGGGCGCGGGTGGCCAGCACATCAACAAGACCGACTCGGCGGTGCGCATCACGCACCTGCCGACCAACATCGTCGTGCAGTGCCAGAACGACCGCTCGCAGCACCGCAATCGGGCGGAAGCGATGGCGATGCTGAAATCGCGCATCTACGAAGCCGAGATGCGCAAGCGACAGGCCGAGCAGCAGAAGCTCGAGGACGCCAAGTCGGATATTGGCTGGGGCCACCAGATCCGGTCTTACGTACTTGATCAATCGCGAATCAAGGATTTGCGTACGAATGTCGAGGTCGGCAACACGCAGGGCGTGCTCGACGGCGACCTCGACCAGTTCATCGAAGCCAGCCTCAAACAGGGAGTGTAAGGCGTGAAGCAAGACGATAGCCAGCCCGCGGGCTCGCCGCAGCAGGATGAGAACCATATCATTGCCGAGCGCCGCGCCAAGCTGGCGGAATGGCGGCAGACGGGCGGGGCGTACCCGAACGACTTCGCGCGTGAGAATACGGCCGGCAAGATCAACGAGCTTTACGACGTGCGTACGCGCGACGAGCTTGACGCGGCTTGCGTCGAGGTCAAGCTTGCCGGTCGCATCATGCTCAAGCGCGTCATGGGCAAGGCGGCCTTCGTCACGCTGCAGGATCTCTCGGGCCGCATCCAGGCGCACGTCAGTCGCGATTTGATCGGTGAGGAGAACTACAGCGCGTTCAAGCGCTGGGACATGGGCGACATCGTCGGCGTCGTCGGCACGCTCTTTCGCACGCGTACCGGCGAGTTGACGATCGAGTGCGCGCAGATCCGTCTGCTTGCCAAGTCGCTGCGCCCGCTGCCCGAGAAGTTTCACGGGCTGACCGACCAGGAACAGAAGTACCGCATGCGCTACGTCGACCTGATCACCAACGAGGAGTCGCGTTTCACTTTCGTCGTGCGCAGCCGCATCGTCCAGTCGATCCGCAACTACATGGTCAGGCACGGCTTCCTCGAGGTCGAGACGCCGATGATGCACCCGATTCCGGGCGGGGCGACGGCGCGCCCGTTCCAGACGCATCACCACGCGCTCGACATGCAGCTCTTCCTGCGCATTGCCCCCGAGCTCTACCTCAAACGCCTGGTCGTCGGCGGTTTCGAGAAGGTCTTTGAAATCAACCGCAACTTCCGGAACGAAGGACTGAGCCCGCGGCACAATCCGGAATTCACCATGATGGAGTTCTACGAGGCGTACTCCGAGTATCGCCAGTTGATGGATTTCACCGAGGGCATGTTGCGACACAGCGCGCGCGAGGCGCTCGGTGGCGAGGTGTTCGAGTTTCAGGGGCGGTCGCTCGATTTCAGCAAACCGTTCGCCCGCCTGACGATCGTCGACGCGATCCGCCGTAGCCATCCCGGTTTCAGCAGCGCGCAACTCGCCGACGCCGGCTGGTTGCGCGACAAGCTGGCGGCACTGCACGTCGCGACGAGCCCGCAAATGGGTCTCGGCGCGCTGCAACTAGCGCTTTTCGAGGAGACGACCGAGGCCGATCTGTGGGACCCGACGTACATCGTCGATTACCCGGCCGAGGTCAGCCCGCTCGCTCGGCGCAGCGACGCCAACCCGGAGGTCGCCGAGCGTTTCGAGTTGTTCATCGCCGGTCGCGAAATCGCCAACGGCTTTTCCGAACTGAACGATCCGGAGGACCAGGCGGCGCGCTTCGCCGAACAGGCGAGGGCGAAGGACGCCGGCGACGAGGAAGCGATGTATTACGACGCCGACTACATCCGTGCGCTGGAATACGGTCTGCCGCCGACCGGCGGTTGCGGCGTCGGCATCGACCGGCTGGTCATGCTGTTGGCCGATGCCGCGAACATTCGCGACGTCATTCTTTTTCCGCAGATGCGCCCGGAGTAGCCGGCAGTGGCGCTGCGCGCATGAGGCCGCAAGCGATCGTCGTCGGGGCAGGGCTGGCGGGCAGCAGCGCTGCCGAGCGCTTGGTCGCGCGCGGCTGGCAGGTCGACCTGATCGATCGGGCGGCGGCGCCGGGGGAAGGCGCTTCGGGCAACCTGGTCGGCGTCATGCGTCCACTGCCGTCGCTCGACGACAATCGCCTGAGTCGGCTGACGCACGCCGCTTTTGCTTTCGCACTGCAGCATTTTGCCCGGCTGACGGCCGAGAATCTGCCCTTGCGTTGGGCGCCGAGCGGCGTTCTGCACCTGGGGCGCGATGCGGCGCACGTCGCTACGCAGCAGCGTGTCGTCGAGGCCCGGCAAGCGGCGGCGGACGTTCTGCGCTTCGTCGACCGCGAGGAAGCCAGCCACCTGGCCGGCTGGCCGGTGGCGCTCGGCGGCTGGTGGTTTCCGCGTGCCGGTTGGGTCAATCCGGCGTCGCTTTGCCGGGCCAACGTTGCCCGTTGCGGGACAGCGATTCGCCTGCATTTTGGCTGTCAGGTGGCGCAGATCGGCGAGCACGGCGGGCTGTGGAGCGTGCGCGATGCAGCCGGCCGCGTAATCGCCGAAGCGCCCGTCCTGGTTCTCGCCAACGCGGTCGACGCCCGCCGTTTTCCCGTCACTGGGCAATTGCCACTGCGCTCGGCGCGCGGGCAGGTGTCGCATCTGGCGGCCGAGGCCGATTCGTCGCCGCAGGTGGTCGTCTGCCGGCTGGGTTACGTCACCCCGGCGGTTGACGGCGTGCGCTGCGCCGGCGCGACTTTTGCCGTCGATGACGGCGAGGTGGGTCTGCGCGCGGCCGATCACGCCGAAAATCTCGCCCGGCTCGACTTCATTCTGCCCGGTTACAGCAAGGCGCTGGTGCCGGCCGGGATTGGCGGTCGCGTCGGCTTTCGACCGCTGGCGCCGGATCGCTTGCCGATGATCGGTCCGATCGCGGCCAGCGCGACGATCGATCCGACCGCACCGGCGCTGCCGCTCGGCAGGCTGCCGCGCGTGCCGGGCCTTTTCCTGATCAATGGCTTTGGCGCGCGCGGCATCGTCTGGTCGGCGCTTGCCGGCGAACTGCTCGCCAGCCTGATCTGTGGCGAGCCGCCGCCGCTGGCCGACGATCTGGTGCATGCCGTCGACCCTGGCCGCTTCGTTCTGCCGGGGCGCAGCCGCCGGTCGCAACGCGGCGCCGCTCGGCTACCCAGCACGCCGACAGCCGGCTAGCCCGCGCGTCGCTGCGCAGCGTCTCAGTCGCCGACGATCAGCACGCTGTCGCCCTTGCGGTTGGCAAAGCGACCAAGGACGCGCTTGTGCTGCTGATCGAGCAGGGCCGACAGGTTCGCGTCTTCACGTTTGCTCGTCAGGACGAAATAGCGGAATTCTGGCGGTGCTTGTACGAGCACTTCCTCGCGCGCCTGCAGCGGGATCGGATAACCGCGGCCGGCGTAGTAGGCGATGCGTGCGTCCTCGTAGTAGATGGTGTCGGCCGGCGCCGTGTGCTGCGTCAGCCAGGCGGCCGCTTCCAGGTAATGCGTCTTGCGGGCGCCGAAAGAGGTCACGTTGTGCAGCATGACCAGGCAGGCGACGACGACCAAGCCCTTGCCCAGACGTGGGAAGCGGTGGACGAAGACGAGCAGGGCGCTGGTCAGGAAGGGCAGTGCGAGCAGGTTGAGCAGACTGACGTAACGCGAATTGACGAAACCCTTCTGGACGAAGAACACCAGCAGCAACACGAGATAGACCAGCCATGCCCAGGCGAAGGGCTGCAGCGTCGAGTATGCGCGCCGGATCGCGGACCAGCCTCGGGCGAACAGCAAGGGGAGCGCGAAGGGCCCGTTGAGGACGATAAACTTGGCGAGCAGTGCCAGCGCCAGTCCATACACGACGATCTGCCGCGCTTCGTCGGCAGCGTACTTGTCGAGCGCGGCTTTGGCAAAGGCGGTCGCCATCAGGTCAAGACGGGCGAACAGAGCGCGCGGGTCGATAAACGACAGGAAGTAGGCGATGCGCGGTTGCTCCAGGCCGCCACCCTTGATCGTGACGAAAAGAATGGCGAGCGCTGCGGCAAAGAGCGGCACGGCGTTCAGTTGCAGCAGGCGCAGCCAGCCTTGGCGCGTGCGCAGTTCGCTGCACAGGCCGAGCACCAGCGCGGGAACCAGGAAGACCGCCTCCAGGCGGAAGAACACCGCCCCGGCAAGCGCCAGGTGAATTACGGCGGCGCGCGCCCAACCACCGCGTTCGAGCCAGCGCAGAGCGAGCCAGAGGGCGAGGGCGACGAAAAACCAGTAGCCGTGCTCGCGAATGATGTCGTCGCGGAACTGGTTGAAAGCTGGCATGGCGAGGACGATCAGGCAGGCCCAGTAGCCGCTGCCGGCGATCCGCTCTTGCGTCGCAGCGACGAGCACGGCGCAGGTTCCGGCGGCAAACAGCGAACACCACAGATAGGCAAGCGATTCCAGCGGCAGGCCACTCAGTCGGTGCGATCCGGCGATCAGGAGCGGGAACCACGGCCATGACTCGATCTGTCGCGCGGCGGAGGGCCCGTGCTCGAGCGCCTGCCGGGCAAGGTCGAGGTAGTAGGCGGCATCCTTGCCGATGACCAGCGTTCCCGCGATGGCGATGGCCGACAGCGCCAGGCTGGTGAGGAAAGCAAGGGCCGGCGGCGGCAGGCGCCGGGCGCAGGTGGCAAGCGAGGCGAAAGCGTGCATGGTGACGTCGAATAGGCCGATCGGAGAGGCTCAGAACCAGAAGAAGAGGCGCAGCGCCTTGCGCGCGTAGCCCCAGCGCAGTGCCTGGCGCGGGCTCAGGCGAAAAGCGCGCCAATAGAAACGGCGCGCGCTTTTCGGGTCGTCGGCGAGGACCGCGGCGCGAAACGCCGAGAGGTAGCGCCTCGCTTCGTACGACTGGCGCAGCGGCTGGCACTCGGCTGGCAGGCTGGCGAAGACCTCGCTGGTCATCAGGCGTGCGCGTTCCTCCTCGTCCTGCCGGTCGTGGCGCAGGCTGCCCGGGTGCTTGTGGATGCGTGCGATGGCGTGCTGGGTGACGGCAACCGGCGCGCTGACCAGCAGGTAGGCGAAAACCGCGATATCCTCGCCCGAACGCAAGCTCTCCGGATACGGTCGCTGGAGCAGCAGGTCGCGGCGAAAAAGCGTGCAGCCGTGCGAGATGGCGATGCGTTTGTCGAGCAGGTAGCGCTGCGCCAGTTCGCGTGGTGAAGCGGTCGGAACCTCAGCCGGTACGCGCAGGCGCTCGCGTCCGTCCGGATAAACCGAGACGTGCGCGCCGATGATCATCCCGACGCCGGGATGGGCGGCGAGTACCGCGCGCAGACTCGTCAGGGCATCGCGCGCCAGTTGGTCGTCGGCGTCGAGGAGCAGGACATAGCTTCCGCGCGCGGCGCGAATGCCCGTGTTGCGCGCGGCGCCGGCACCCGCGTTCGCCTGGCAAAGCACGCCCAGCCCGGGGTAGCGCCCGCGGTAGGCGGCCAATACGTCGCTCGTCTGGTCAGTCGAGCCGTCATCGACGACGATCAGTTCGACGTCGGCGGCCTGCTGCGCGAGCACCGAATCGAGCGCGCGCGGCAGCCGATAGGCGTAGTTGTACGTCGGGATGACGACGCTGATCAGGATGTCGGCTGGCTCGTTCACGCCTGTTCGGCTCCTTCGCGAGGCTGGATCGGGTTTGGCCGGGGCGCCGGCGGCAAGCCTCGTATTTACCCGGTTCCGACGCGACATGCAAGTTGTCGCCAGCGGTTGATGACGACAAGCCCGGTGTAATTGGAAGTACGACTGCCGATCAGGTCTACCGCAAGAAGGACGGCCAGCCCTTGAGCGCGCGCACCCAGCACGGGCGCATCACGCCGATCCGCGTCTGGTTCAAGTGGCTGGCGAAGCAGAACCTCATCCTCTACAACCTGGCCAGCGACCTCGATCTGCCGCGGCTGGACCGGCGGCTGCCGCGCCACGTGCTGACGGTCAAGGAAGCCGAGACCGTGCTCGCGGTGCCCGACCTGGACACGGCCACCGGCCTGCGGGGTCGGGCGATGTTGGAGACGCTTTACAGCACCGGCATGCGGCGCATGGAACTCCTCAACCTGCAAGTGTTCGACCTCGACGCCGAGCGCGGCACGGTGATGATCCGCCAAGGCAAGGGCAAGAAGGACCGCATGGTGCCGATCGGCGAGCGGGCCATCGCCTGGATCGAGAAGTAGCGCGACGACGTGCGCCCGGAACTCGCCACCGGCGCCGACGAGGGCACCTTGTTCCTGACCCACCTGGGCGAGGCCTTCACGCCCAACCGCCTGACGCAACTGGTGCGCGAGTACGTGCAGGCTGCTGCGATCGGCAAGAGCGGCAGCTGCCACCTGTTCCGCCACACCATGGCGACCTTGATGCTGGAGAACGGCGCCGACATCCGCTACATCCAGGCGTTCCTCGGCCACGCGGAGCTCTCCACGACGCAGGTCTACACGCAGGCGAGCATCCGGCAGTTGAAGGCGATCCACACGGCGACGCATCCGGGGCGAATGCCGGGCGCGGGATCGGCCAAGCGTAGTGAGGAGGGCCCGATCCCTCCGCACGAACCGCTGAACGCGAGCGCGGCGCTGCTGGCAGCGCTGGACGCGGAGGCCGAGGCCGAGGCCGTGGCCGGCGAGGTGGCCCCACGGGGACTTCCTTCGGTCGTAGCGGACGCGCCGACGGCGCGCCGCTGAACGCGGGTTGCGGTGTGGCCCGTTCCGTCACGCGGCTTGCAGGGCAACCCGCGCGCCGTCTCTATGCCGGTGGCAACTCGACGGGCGTCTCTCCGAACGGCGCCCGAGCATCAAAGTCAGGCGCTACGCGCGAGGGGAACGAACAAGGCCGGCCCGGCGTCGAGCCGGCCCAGCCTTGGCCGGCGCTCTGGGGTGAGTGCTACGCACTTAACATAACAGGCTGTTCCGCAAAGTGCCGCCAGTCGCGCGCAGAGCGCGCTTGGTGTCGGCACCGCTCCGGCGGCGTCGCTACCTGCGCGCCCTGCGGGTTTGCGGAACCCTTGTTATGTCTGGCGCCCCGCCGCACCGGCCAGCAGTGCCGGCTTCGCCCGCACTGCTCAACAGCCAGCATGCGTGCTCGCGGCTGCGCCGCCAGCGCGGCCCGGAAAAGCAAAACCTACGCGCCCCGCCCGCACCGGCCGTCGGCTGCGCCGGGCTGCAGCCGCTGCGCGGCTTCCGCTCCCGTGCTCGCCGCCGTCCTTCCCGTCCGCCCCGCAAGCGGGGCTCCCCCAAGGCGAAAAGCCAGGTCCCTGCAACCTGCACCGTGGGAGAAAAGCTCCCGCCGTTGGCCCGGGGGAGGCTAGCACCGTGCTCGCCGCGTCAAGGGTTCGGGCTTTGCCCGGCGCGTGCCGCGCGCCCTTGACCCGGCTGCGCGCGGCGCTGGTGGGGAAGGGCCAACGGCGCTCGCCTCGAGGGCCGGGCACAACCCGGAGGAAAACCCAATGCGCACGATCGATCTCGACGTCGGCCTCAGCAGGGAACAGGCCTTGGCGCTCGCACAGTTCTTGAAGCGGGTCGGCATCGACGACTACCGCCGGCTGGCGGTCGATCAAGAGGAAGCCTGGCTCATGCTCGACGCCGGCGAACGGGTCCGCGACGCCCTGCGCGAAGTCGGCATCGCGCCGCGCTAGGGAAGACGGGGCGGCGCGGCCGCCCCTTCGCCGCTGGGTCGGCATGCGGTGCAAGGCGAAAACCCGCCTTGCACCGCATGCCTGAGCCTGAGACTCGCGCGCCGTCAAGGGTGCACTGCGCCGCCTGCCGCGCCCTTGACGGAATCGGCGCCGTGCCAAGCGCTGAGAGGCGAGGCGGCTAAGGAAAAAAACTGTTTCCCGCGCGCGCCGCTGCCGCAAAAAGTGCGTCAGGGGGTCTCGCCCGGTACAATGCCGTTTGCGTCGGGATAAACGGGCTGCGAAGCCGCGCCGGTGCTGGGGGTTCGGGGTCGTTGTACGACGGGACGCGGTGGCGTTCGCTGTTGCCGCAAAGGGGGCAGCGGCTGGGCGAGAGTCCACGGGATTCCTAGGTCGCGCCGGACATGAGCTGAAGAATGCGCCGTATCAGAAGGTTGGCAATGAGGCTACGCAGATCAACGGCCGTGACTTCTCAGGGCATGCACTCGACCAGATGTAGAACCGTGGGGTGATGCCCTCGGTTGTCGAGAACGTTCTGAGCACCGGGACTCAGTTCCCGACGCGCGCCGGCACGACCGGCTTCTACGATGCTGCCAGCAATGTCAGAGTCATCGTGAACTCCGAGACAGGGCGGGTAGTGACGGTGATTCGAGGAGCGCCATGATGAGCGAAGCAGCAGAACGAGCGCGAGCATTGCACCAGCAGATCAAGGACGTGCTGCTCAGAGAGTGGGATCCGATTGGGGTTCAGGCTATTCCGGAGGCTCAGGACGAATACGATGGCTACGTCCCAACGCTTCATTCGATGCTGATCTCCCGCAAGCCGGCCCACGAGGTGTTTGAATACCTCATGTGGCTTGAGACTGAACACATGGGCCTCACGGCGGATAGGCAGCGGACGCAGAGCATCGCTGAAAAGCTCGCGGGCTTGTGCGGTTGACCGTTGCCCCAAGTCGATCCAGACGCCCGCCCTGCGCGGGCGTTGTTCTATGCCGTGGAAGGTCAGTGCGAGCAACACCACGGTTCGGGAAGCCACTATGACCGACATCCGCACTGCCCGAAAGCTTGTAGAGCGCGAGTGATGGACGATCTACTGGCTCGGCTTCAACAGTGGTATTCGCGTCATTGCGACGCTTCATGGGAGCATCAATACGGCATCTGCATCGAGACGCTTGACAACCCCGGTTGGCGGCTTGAAGTTGATCTTGCCGGGACACCACTGCTTCTAGTTGCTTTTGCTGACTTGAGCGTAGAACGCACGACCACTGATTGGGTCAGGTGTCGAGTGCAAGACGGCAAGTTCGAGGGCTTTGGAGGGCCTGAGAATCTGAGGGAGCTTCTGTTGTCCTTTTTAAAGTGGGCTGAGCAAGAACAGCATTGATTCCTCGCCGCAAAGGGGGCAGGCGAGGCGGCCTATGTTGTGACGCCGAAGGGTGTTGCTATTCCAACGAATGCAGCCGAATTGAGATCGAACCTTGGCAAATTGTCAGAGGCTTCGACCAAACCAGCATCAAGTCGCAAGTTCGTTGGTTCCGACTCGGCCGGGCCGTTGAGGGTGCGCGTGGAGAAGGGGCATCCGGCAGATCCCAATTTCACGGGCAAGCCCGACCCGCTTTATACAGCCGACCATCTGCACATTGATAGGCGCGCTAACGGCGCGTCTGGGGTGTGGGGTTCGCAGGAGAAAACTGGATATGCCTGGCCCTTCTGACGCGGTTCTCACGCTTGGTCAAGTTCTTTGGGCAGATGCCGAACTTTGTCGGATCGAGGTTGACTATGGCGACCGTGTCCTTTCGGCAACCCTGCGTGAAATCCCTGACGGCGTCTGGTAGCGTAGGGGGCCCCTCCCTTCCGATCCGGAGCCCTGCTGATGGCCTCATCCCTCCCCCTTGTCGACCCGCAACTGGCCGACACCGCGGCCGCCCTCGCCGCGTGGCGGAGCACCCGCGCGCTTGGCGCCCGCATTCCGGGCGACCTGTGGTTGCGAGCCACCGAGCTTGCCGAGCGGTACGGCGTTGCCCAAGTGGCGGTCGCGCTGAAGCTCGACTACACCAGCCTGAAGCGCCGCCTGGCCGCCACCGCCAGCAGTCGGGCCGAGCGCGCGCGGAGTACGCCGCAGCCCGCGGACTTCGTCGAACTCAACTTCAGATT
>WBZM01001042.1_pt1 | contig 29353 bp, 25 predicted proteins | sample 5204271 | NCBI WGS metagenome assembly WBZM01 (sample SAMN12344346, study PRJNA552823) | activated sludge metagenome | biome: Activated sludge suspended growth; feature: Nitrification reactor; material: Wastewater; isolation source: activated sludge from nitrification reactor of wastewater... | reverse complement strand
ACGGCTTTGCCGCGCTTTTCGCCGGTACCAGCATCATCACGCTGGATCATGACATCCTCAAGCCGCTGATCGGGTGGGAATTCTGGTACGGCTCGTTCTACCTGGTCTTCTCCGTCATCATGGACGTGGCCGGCGTGGGTCTGATAGCCGGTCTTCTCTACATGATGTATCGCCGCAAGTGGCTGAAGCTGCCGCGCCTTGACTATACCCGGCCCGACCGCTCGCCCGGCGACCCCGATTTTGACCGTTCTGGCTACCGCCGCGAGGACTGGGCCTTTCTCTGGACGCTCATCCTGATCGGGATCACCGGCTTCCTGCTGGAAGCGTCGCGCCTGGTCTGGCTTCAGGACCGGCCGGTGGTCTGGGACTACCGCTGGTTCTCGCCGGTAGGTGCGGTGATTGCCTATCTGATGAAGGCGGTCGGCATTGGTGCCGAGGGGGCCGCGAACTTCCGCCTCGGCCTGTGGTGGTTCCACGGGCTGCTCGCGCTCACGTTCATCGCGCTGATCCCCTTCACGAAGGTCAAGCACATCTTCACGGCGATGGGGTCGCTGATGGCGCGTGACCCGGAAGCCAAGCGGCGCCTGCCGATGGCTGATGTCGAAGGCGAAAAGATCGGCTTTGCGAACCTCACCGACTTCTCCGACAAGTATCTTCTCAACGTCGACGCCTGCACCAAGTGCGGCCGGTGTCACGAGGCCTGCCCGGCCAATGCCAGCGGCTTCCCGCTTTCGCCGCGCGACCTCGTGCTGACGCTGCGCGAACTGGCGAACGACACGCTTTCGCACGCAAGCATGCCCGAGGGCCCGATTGTCGTCACCGGCGACGGCGTCAACATGATCCGGCCTGAAACGCTGTGGTCCTGCCGGACCTGCTCGGCCTGCGTCGAGATCTGCCCGGTCGGGGTCGAGCACATGCCAATGATCGTCCAGATGCGCCGCGCGCTGATCGAGGCCGGCGAGTTTGACCCGATGCTGCAACCGACGCTGAAGAGCCTGCAGAAATCCGGCAACTCGCTGGGCGAATCCAAGCGCAAGCGGCCGCGCTGGACCAAGGAACTCGACTTCGAAGTCAAGGACGCGCGCACCACGCCGGTCGATGTGCTGTGGTATGTCGGCGACTACGCCTCGTTCGACCCGCGGTCGCAGAAGGTGACGATTGCCTTTGCCCGCATCCTGCACAAGGCCGGCGTCGACTTCGGCATTCTCTACGAAGACGAGCAGACGGCCGGCAACGATGTCCGCCGCATCGGCGAGGAGGGCCTGTTCCAGGCACTGGCCGAGGCCAACATCGAGTTGCTGGAAAGCTGCCAGTTCAAGTCGATCGTCACCACCGACCCGCATACCTACAACACGATCAAGAACGAGTACCCGGAATTCGGTGGCAACTACCAGATCGAGCATGCCAGCGCGATGCTCGAGCGTCTGATCCGCGAGGGCACCATTCCCACGCCCAACAGCCTGAAATACCGGGTCACCTACCACGACCCCTGCCATCTTGGCCGGATCAACGACGGATCGGAGCCTCCGCGCCAGGTGCTTGGGCGTCTGGGCGTCGATCTGGTGGAACTGCGCCGCAGCCGTGACAATTCCTTCTGCTGCGGCGCGGGTGGCGGCCGGATCTGGCTGCCCGATCCGCCCGAACTGAAGAAGCCCGCGGAACTGCGTGCCGCCGAGGCCGCCGAGATCGAAGGACTCGACGTGCTGGTCGTGAACTGCCCGAAATGCCTGAACATGATGGAGGATGGCGTCAAGGGCACGGGGAACGAGGGCAAGTTCAAGGTGATGGAGCTGATCGAGCTGGTCCGCGAAGCCATGGGCCTGACCGACGAGAAGGCGTCCGCGGACAAGGACGAGGCAGTGTCGGCATGAGTGCCACCGCGGAGAACATGGGCATCGCGGCCGGGAATTCCGCGCAGGAGCTCGTTAGCGGCATCGTTGCCGCCAACGACCCCTATGCGGCGCTCGGGTGCTATGCTCATGTCGACTCCGCAGCGCGGACCCTGCTGGAGCCCGTGATTCTGGCCAGTGCGCGGTTGCGGCTCTTCGTGGCGGCCGCGCCCTACGCGCCGGCCGATCTTCTGGACCGGCTGACGTTCGAGGCCGATCCGTCTCTGGCGCTGCGGTTGGCGAAGAACCCTGCAACGCCGGCCGTTGCCCTCGACCGCCTTCTGGGGCGCAATCCGGACGAGCGGTCGAGACGCTACATCGCGGCACATCCGAAGGCGAACGCGGCAATCCTGGGACGGCTGGCCGGGGACGAGTCGCTCGAGGTCCGCCGGGCCGTCGCGGGCAACGCCAGCACGCCGGAAGCCGTCATAGAGCAGCTGGCTCTGGAACCTGACGGGGAGATGGCACGCAAGGCCGCTGCGGCACCGCGGGCAAACGCACGGACTCTCCGTCGGCTCTGGGGGGCTGCCGACATCTGGGTGCGTGCCGAAGTGGCGTCGCATCCCGAATGCCCCGCCGACGTCCTGGCCCGGGCGGAACAGGACACCGATCCGCTGATCCGTTGGAAAGTCGCCTCAAACCCGGCAATCGGCGATGAGGCGCTGATGCGCCTGTTGACGGACACCGACGAGCGGGTTCGTGCTGCGGCGGTCCGAAATCCGGCCTTGTCCGGAGAACGCCTGGACCAGAGTGGCGATCCCTCGGCGAAAGTGAGAAGTCTCTTTGCGCGCCGCAGTCTGCTGTCGCCGGAACTGGTCGCACGCCTGGCCGCCGATTCGAATGTGTGGGTACGGCGCTGGATCGCGCGCAATCCGGAAGTTTCCGGCGCGCTGCTCGAACGGTTGGCGGTTGACCCCGAGATGGAGGTGCGTCGCAGCGTCACCCGCAACCAGGCCTGCCCGGCGCACCTGCTGGAGGTGCTTGCCACCGATGCCGCGCCATGGGTGCGCGCGGGCGTGGCGCTTCGCGGCGATGCGCCCGAAAGCGCCATCAACAGCTTGCTGCGCGACGAGGACCACGACGTGCTCAGCGCGCTGGGGCGCAACCCCCGAACGCCGCCGGCGCAACTCGCGGCGATCGCAAGCCACCCCGACAAGGATGTGCGCCGGTCGGTGGTGTTCAACCCCTCTGCGGGATTTGTTGCCCTTGGGCATCTTGTTGAGGATCCGTATCCGCTGAACCGAGCGCTTGTTGCGGGGCATCCTGGTTTGCCGGGTGTTCTTGCGGCGGGTCTTCTGGGGGATCCCGATCCGCAGGTACGTTTTTCGGCAGCTGCGCGTCTGGCGCGTGCCGCGACTACAGAGGAACAGCAATGGAGCAACTGAGATGAAGATACTGGTGGCGGTCAAGCAGGTCGCCTTTCTCGACGACGAGTTCGAGATGCGCGACGACGGTCGCGATGTCGACGAGGATTTCTTCGAGAGGGATCTGAACGAGTTCGACCATTTTTCGGTCGAGGAGGCGATGCTGATCAAGGAGGCGGCGGGGGACGCTGCCGAGGTGGTGATCGCGATCGTCGGCAACGAGGACGCGGATGACGCGCTGCGCACGGCGCTGGCCAAGGGGGCGGACCGCGGCGTCCGGGTATGGGACGATGCGCTGGCGGAGGCCGATGGCGTTGCGGTGGCGCGGGTTCTGGCGAAGGTGGTTGAGCGCGAGAAGCCGGACATGGTGTTCACGGGCGCGCAGTCGGCCGACTTCGGCTCGGCGGTGACCGGGATGGCGCTGGCGGGGCTTCTGGGCTGGCCGCACGCGGCGGTCGTGTGCAACCTCGACTACAAGCCCGGCGCGGGCACGGCGAAGCTGCGGCGCGAGCTCGAGGGCGGCCTGGAAGAGATCATGACGATCCGCTGCCCGGCGGTGCTGTCGATCCAGCTTGGCATCAACCAGCCGCGCTATGCCTCGCTGCGGGGCATCAAGCAGGCCAAGGGCAAGCCGGTGGACGAGCTGTCGCTGGACGATCTCGGGCTGTCGGCGGCGGATGTCGCGCCGGTGTCGCGCGTGCGCCGGATGTATGCGCCCGAACGCGGCAAGGCCGAACTCATCACCGGATCGGCCGCCGAGCAGGCGGCGCGTCTGGCCCAAATCATCAAAGAACTGCGGGGAATGTGAACCATGGCCGAACTTCTTGTCATCGCCGCGCAGCGGGAGGGCGAGCTTCGTCCCTCGACGCTGGAAGCCATTGCCGCGGCACGCAGCGTCAAGCAGGCGGGCGATACGCTGGCGGTTGCGGTGATCGCCGCCAATCCGCAGGCGCTGGTGGGCGCGCTGTCGGTCGAGGGCGTGGACGAGGTCGTCACCGTCACGGCGACGGACGACTTCCAGCCTGACCTGAGCGAGGCGGTCGTCAAGGCGCTGGCCGAGGCGCGCAAGCCGGCGCTGATCGCCACCGCACACGGGGTGGATGCCTGGTCCTTCGCGCCGGCGGCGGCGGTGAAGCTGGGCTGCGGCCTTGCGACCGACGTGCAGGCGCTGCGGCGCGAGGACGGCGGACTGGTCGCCACCCGCGCCGGATACGCCGAGAAGGTGCTGGTCGATCTCGACTTTCCCGGCCGGGAGACGGTGCTGATGACCATCCGCACCAACGTGTTCGAACCGGCGGCCGGTTCGGGCACGCCGAAGGTGACCGAGATGGCGGCGCCGGCCGCCGATGTCGCGACCACGCACGAAGGCTGGAAGCCGCCCGCGGATTCCGGCGGCATCGACATCCCGGGGTCCGAGTTCATCCTGTCGATCGGGCGGGGCGTGGGCGACGAGAGCAATGTCGAGCAGTTCCTCGAACTGGCCGAAAGCATGGGCGCCACGCTGGGCTGCTCGCGGCCCATCGCCGACAACGGCTGGCTGCCGAAGGCGCGGCAGGTCGGCCAGTCGGGCCAGCTTGCGGCGAGCTGCAAGCTCTATGTCGCGATGGGTGTGTCGGGGTCGGTCCAGCACCAGTGGGGCATGAAGCATGTCGAGAACATCGTGGCGGTGAACACCGACCCCGAGGCCTCGATCTTCAGCATCGCCCGCTACGGCATCGTCGCAGACATGTTCGAGATCGCCGCCGAACTCGAAAACCACTTCTGATGCCACCCGGCGGAGGCCACATGTCAAAATGAGGGCCTCCGCTGAAGATCACGACCGGGCCATGAAACATGCCTGCACCTGATTGAAACGGCATCCGGCCTCCCGATGACATCGTTTTGTGATTCACCGGGCCCGCACGGCCGCCGGCCGTGGCGCAAGGGGCATCCGACATGGGGACGGGGCCCACATCGGACATCCGCGCCGTCGAGGTGCCCCCAGCCGCGACGGCGGCAGCCTGATCCTGCCGAATCCGCTCGGTCGGCTTCCCGAGGGCGAAGACATCGGCGCGGTCACTGCCGATGGCGCCATCGCCCTTGGGACCCGCTTCACCTTCCTCGGCACCGCCGGAACAACCCGCGTGGTTCGATGTCGCCGGTGAACGGGGAAGTCATGCCCCGGGCTGCCCAACGCCGCCATGCGGTCCATCTTGTCTGGCTTGCGGTATGAGATTATTAGAACAAAGGAAGAACATATGGATGTGATTCCGTGTGCCATGTTCCAGACATCTGCTCTTCCGATGACAAGATTGCAGCCGTTGGCCCCGCGTGCGCGGCAGGCGGGTGCAACCCTGTCCGAGGTTTTTCCCGCAACTGGTGCAGAGGCGGCAGCGGCAGGATTCGTTGTGGCGCATCTTGGTCATGGCGTGGCCCCTGTTCTGTGGATTCAGGACCGGCTGGCACGGCGCGAGACGGGGCAGCCTTGTCTGGCGGGGCTTGGTCTGCGCAGGCCGCTGATGCTGATGCAGCTTTCACGGCCGCTCGATGTGATGATCGCGGCCGAGGAGGGGCTGCGCTGCAAGGCACTGGCTGCCGTGGTGGCCGAAATCAGGGGCAATCCCGTGGCAGTGAACTTCACCGCGACGAAACGGCTGGCCCTGCGGGCCGAGGCTGTGGGTGTGCCGTGCTGGCTGATCCGGCAGGCGGCGACCGCCGATCTCAGCACGGCGCGCGACCGCTGGCGAATAACCATGCTGCCGTCGGCGGCCAATCCCGACGACCCGCGCGCGCCGGGCGATCCGCACTGGCGGGTGGAGTTGTTCCGGTCGCGCGACGGCCGGCCGGGGGAATGGGTGGCACGCCATGAACGGACGGCGGCCGATGGAGCGGCGGATCGTCTCGATCTGGTTGCCGCAGTTCCCGATGGAGCGGTGGCAAAAAGCGCAGGATAGGCGGGGTGAGGCACTGCCCGATGACATGGCCGTGGCGCTGTCGATCGAGGGGGCGCATGGCCCGGTGATCCATGCCGTCAACCGTGCCGCTCGTCTGGCGGGCGTGACGGTGGGCGCGCGGGTGGCCGACATGCGGGCGCTGTGCCCTGCGCTGAAGGTGGAGGTCGCCGACCCCCAGGGCGACCGTGCCGCGTTGCGCCGCCTTGCGCTGTGGGCGCGGCGCTGGTGCCCATGGACCGTTGCGGATGACTGGGCGGCCCAAGGCATGGCTGGCGGCAGTCATGGGCTGATCCTTGACACAACCGGGGCGGATCATCTGTGGGGCGGCGAGCCTGCAATGATGGCCGATATGGAGGCCAGCCTGTCGGCCTTGGGGCTGTCCGCCCGTCTGGCGCTGGCGCCGACCTGGGGCGCCGCCTGGGCTGTGGCGCGCTTCGGGCCGGTCCGGGCGATCTGCGCCGCCACGGCCCCCCTGCCGGTGGCGGCCCTGCGGCTGGATGGCGAAACCGTGCTTCTGATGAACCGGCTTGGTCTGCGCACCATCGGCCAACTGGCCGACCTGCCGCGCCTGTCACTGGCGCGCCGCTTCCCGCGTGCCGCCCCGGCGCAGAACCCGCTGATCCGGCTGGACCAGATGACCGGCCATCTGCCGGAACCCGTTTCTCCGCTTGATGCGCCGCCCGTCTTTCGCGCCGATGCCCGGCTGCCCGAGCCGATCTTTGACCCGACGCATCACCTGCCGGGCTTGTGCGCGGTGCTGTGCGACCAACTGGCCAAGGCTCATCGGGGCGCGCGACTGCTGCGTCTGACCGTCTATCGCACCGATGGCGATGTCAGCCGGATCGAGATCGCCTGCGCTTCGCCCAGCCGTGACCCGACGCACCTTTCGTTCCTGTTCCGCGACCGGCTGGAACGGATCGTCCCTGGCTTCGGCTTTGACCTGATCTCGCTCGCGGCCCCGGTGACCGAGGCTCTCGGCATGCGCCAGACGGACCTTGCGGGCGGCACCGATCCGGGGCTCGAGCTTTCGCATCTGGTTGACCGGCTGACGGCGCGTTTTGGCCGTACTGCGCTGACACAGATTCAGCCTGCGGCCAGCCATATCCCCGAACGGGCCGAGGCTCGCGCCGTGCCGCTGGCCGCCGCGCAGGGCATCACGCCGCTGGTGCACGCCGAACGCCCGCAGCGGCTTCTGGATCACCCCGAGGAGATCCGTGTGCTTTATGCCGTGCCCGAAGGGCCACCCGCCCAGTTCCAATGGCAGCGGCGCAGCTATCGTGTGGTGCGCTACCAGGGCCCCGAACGCATCGCCCCGGAATGGTGGCAGGACCGCCCCGGCACCCGCTTGCGCGATTATTTCAAGGTCGAGGATGAAGTTGGCCACCGCTTTTGGCTCTACCGCGAGGGGCTGCACGGCGACGGTCGCGGCGATATCCCCCGTTGGTTCCTGCACGGGGTGTTCGCCTGATGCCCGACAGTGACAATCGCCGTATCCGCAAGACGCTGACCGGGGATTTCCCGCGCAACCCGCGCGCTGACTATGTGGAACTGGGGGTGACCACGCCCTATTCATTCTTGCGGGGTGCATCAGATGCCAGCGAACTGGCCGCGACCGCACATGCGCTAGGTTATGATGCATTGGGCGTGGCCGATCTGAACACGATGGCCGGGGTGGTGCGCCTTCATGCCGAGGCGAAGAAGACCAGCCTGCGCCCTGTCATCGGCTGTCGCCTGCGACTTGTGACCGGCGAGGAATTTCTGGCCTTTCCTCGTGACCGCACCGCCTATGGCCGGCTTTGCAGTCTGCTGACCAAGGGCAAGCGGCATGACACCGATGACCGCTGGCAGACCAAGGGGGTTTGCGACATTACCCTTGCCGATCTGTCCGCCCATGCCGAGGGCGTGCAACTCATCATCCTGCCCGATGCGGCGCTGCCCCGCCGCCTGCCCGAACTGACCCGTAACCTGCCGACCCTGCGCCATATCGCTGTCAGTCATCTGTATCGGGGTGACGACCGGGCGCGGATCAACCGGCTGGACCGGCTGGCGCGGGCGCATGGCCTGTCGATCCTGGCCACCAACGATGTGCATTATCATGCCCCCGGGCGCCGCCCCCTGCAGGACGTGATGACCTGCATCCGCGAGAAGACGACGATCCGGAAGGCGGGGTTCCTTCTGGATGCCAACGCCGAACGGCACCTGAAATCGCCGGCCGAGATGATGCGCCTGTTCGCCGACTGGCCCCATGCCATCCGCGCCACCCGGCAAGTGGCCGACGCCTGCACCTTCAGCCTGAACGAACTGGCCTATCACTACCCGCAGGAAACCGTGCCGCCGGGGGAAACGGCGCAAAGCCAGCTTGAAAAGCTGACATGGGCGGGCGCGGCCGGGCGTTATCCCGCCGGCCTGCCGGAAAAGGTGCGGGGCTTGCTGGTCAAGGAGCTGGAGATCATCGGACTGAAGAAGATCCCCCAGTATTTCCTGACCATCCACGAAATCGTCCTCTGGGCGCGGGCGCAAGGCATTTTGTGTCAGGGGCGCGGGTCCGCCGCCAATTCGGCGGTCTGCTTTGTGCTGGGCATCACCTCGGTCGATCCCGCCGAACAGGAGCTTTTGTTCGAACGGTTCATCAGCCTGGACCGGGACGAACCACCCGACATCGACGTGGATTTCGAACATGAGCGGCGGGAAGAGGTGATCCAGCACATCTACGGCAAATATGGCCGCCACCGTGCGGGCCTTTGCGCCACCGTCATCCACTATCGCCCCCGCTCCGCCATCCGCGAGGTCGGCAAGGCAATGGGCTTGTCCGAGGATATGACGGCGGCCCTGGCCAAAACCGTCTGGGGCAGTTGGGGTACCTCGATGGGTGAGGCCAACAGCCGCGAGGCGGGGGTGGACTTGACCGATCCGCTGATGGCACGCACGATCCGGCTGGCCGAACAGATGATCGGCATGCCGCGCCACCTGTCGCAGCATGTCGGAGGCTTCATCCTGACCGAGGGGGCGCTGCATGAAACCGTGCCCATCGGCAATGCCGCCATGCCCGAGCGCAGCTTCATCGAATGGGACAAGGACGACATCGATGAACTGGGCATCCTCAAGATCGACGTGCTGGCCTTGGGAATGCTGACCTGTATCCGCAAATGCTTTGACCTCATGAAAAGCCATTACGGGATCGTGCACGACCTGGCCTCGATCCCGCCCGATGACGCGGACACCTATGACATGCTGTGCCGGGGTGACAGTGTGGGGGTCTTTCAGGTCGAAAGCCGGGCACAGATGAACATGCTGCCGCGGCTGAAACCGCGCCGGTTCTACGATCTGGTGATCGAGGTCGCCATCGTCCGCCCCGGCCCCATCCAGGGCGACATGGTGCATCCCTATCTGCGGCGGCGTAACGGGGAAGAACCGGAAGACTACCCCTCGCCGTCCGCCCCCCATGACCCCGAGGAGCTTCGCAGCATCCTCAGCCGCACCTGCGGGGTGCCGATCTTTCAGGAACAGGCCATGAAGATCGCCATGGTCGCCGCCGAATTCAGCTCGCAAGAGGCGAATGCCCTGAGAAAGGCCATGGCCACCTTCCGGTCACGCGGAACCATCGGCGAACTGGAAGACCTGATGGTCGGCCGGATGATCGGACGCGGCTATGATGCGGAATTCGCGCGCCGATGCTTCAACCAGATCAAGGGCTTTGGGGACTATGGCTTTCCCGAAAGCCATGCGGTCAGCTTTGCGCTGCTGGTCTACGTTTCATCCTGGATGAAATGCCATCACCCGGCGGCCTTTGCTTGTGCGCTGCTGAATTCGCAGCCGATGGGCTTCTATGCCCCCGCGCAGATCGTGCGCGATGCGCGGGAACACGGGGTTGAACTGCGCGACGCCGATGTGAATTTCAGCAACTGGGACAATACGCTGGAACCCTCGGGCAACAACTTTGCCCTGCGGTTGGGGTTGCGGCAGGTGGATGGCATGGCGCGCGAAGCGGCAGAGCGACTGATCCGCGCCCGCGATGACCCCTTTGCCAGCCTGCAAGATCTGGCCAGCCGTGCAGGCCTGAACGGCCGGACGATCCGTGCGCTGGCCGCTGCGGACGCTTTCCGTTCGATGGGGTTGGACCGTCGTGCTGCACTGTGGGAAGCGAAGGCGCTGCGCGATGCGCCCGATCTGCCGCTGTTCCAACCGGGGCAGGGCGAGGGGGACGAGCCTGTGACCAGCCTGCCGCAAATGCCGCTGTGCGAACAGGTTGTGGCCGATTATCAGACGCTGCGGCTGTCGCTGAAAGCGCATCCTATGGCCTTCCTGCGCGCCAGCATGGCCCGGCAGGGGTTCGTGAAGGCAGCCGATCTGGTCAGGGTCTCCAACGGTCGCCGCCTGCGGCTGGCTGGTCTGGTGCTGGTGCGCCAACGCCCCGGCAGCGCCAAGGGCGTCTGTTTCGTCACGCTGGAAGATGAAACCGGCGTGGCCAATCTGGTGGTCTGGCCCAAGGTAATGGCAGCCTTCCGCAAGGTGATCATGACCGCAAGGCTGATGCAGGTCACCGGGCAGCTGCAGCGCGACGCAGCCTCCGGTGTGACCCATATCGTGGTCGAGGCCCTGCAGGACCGCAGCGATGTCTTGCTGCGCCTGTCCGACCGAAGCCTTGTGCCGCCGCTTTCCCGCGCGGATGAGGTGCGAAACCCGATTCCGGCCCCCACGCTTGGCCATCCCCGCAATGTGCGCATCCTGCCAGGCTCGCGGGATTTTCACTGACAAGCCGTCGCACCGGGGCCCGCACCGCCAAGGAACTGAATTGCAGAAGGCCGGGGCACCCGGCAAGCGTCGGAAGCCGCAGCGCAGTCCGATCAAAAAAATGTTTAGTATCGATGATTTGCATTATGGCGGAGGGGATGGGCCTGAAAGACAACCTTCTCCAGCTAAGCTATTGGTCTTGCTATAATCTATGCTAGAATCCAAGCGTGATCCGCTTGCTCGATCACCTGTCACTCAGCCGGAAAGGCTCAGTCCGCCTGCGACACGCTCTCCTGGTAGGTCCGTTCGCGCTCGGGCCAGGCGCTCTTGAGGTAGGCAAGAACTGCCCGGATTTCTGCATCGCTCAGCACGTCCTCGAACCCGGGCATGTCGCTCTCGTATTCGCCGCCGACGACACTTGCTGTCCCCTCCTTGACGATCCGGAACAGGAGGTCGTCGGAATGATGCCATGTGTGGCCGTTTGCATCGTGCGGTGGCGCAGGCAGCCGACCCGAGGGAAGCGGCGTGCGCCAGTCCGGCTGACCCTCCAGTTGCGTGCCATGGCAGGAGGCGCAATGGGCTGCGTAAAGGGCGCGGCCGGTTTCGATGGCTGCGACGGATGCTGCGTCGGAAGTCATCATCCGTCCCAACTGCCAGGCCAGCCAGAGTCCGGAAGTCGCCAGAACGACAAGCCCCGTGAAAAGCAATCGCTTCATTGCAATCCTGTGCAGGTCAGCCCCCGGGCAGTCGCGTATCCGCGGCGTCTATCACGACATCGTTCAGGCGGAACTCGACCTGTGACAAGGGCGACAATGGACAATTCCGGGTGGACCTCCTATTTTTGCACTTATGTTCCGCCGCGTCGTCGCCCTTCTTGCTGTCCTGTCCTTCGCCGTTGTCACGGCGGTGACGACAGCGCATGCGGCGCGCATGACGCTGGATGACACGGTTGTTGCCGCCCATGCCAGCCACATGATGGCCAAGGCGGATACCGGCAATTCCGCCTGCGCGGAGAAATCCGACTGCGGCGCCAGTGATGCCGGCCAGTGCGCGACGGCCTGTGCCGGTCTGCTGAGCTACATTGCCCCGACGCCGGGCGATATGTTTGAAGATCATTTCACCACGACACATGTTCTGCCTGCCGACATGGCAACGCTCGGGCGTAGCCCGGGGCTGAGCGAACGACCTCCCAAGACCCGTCTCCTCTGATGGCGTCCGGGCACCGGCCCGCGGCGCAGCATTGGGCCTGAAACGCGGGACTGAAGTCCCGAGGAGACGCATATGAACACCTTGACCCGACGCGGCTTTCTGGCCGCAGGCGCTGCCGTGCTGGCATCCGCCCACCTTCCCCGTGCCGCCTTAGCACAAGCGAGCCCCCTTGCGCTGACCGCATCCACCCGGACGCTCGACATCGGCGGTCGCGCGGCCACCGTATTCGGCCTCGCCGGACCCAATGGGCAGGGGCTAACCCTTGATCCCGGCCAACGCTTCCGGGTCGATCTGACCAATGATCTCGACGTGGCCACGATCATCCACTGGCACGGTCAGATCCCGCCCAATGCGCAGGACGGCGTGCCCGACCTGCCGATGCCGCTGCTTTCGCCGGGCGAGACCCGGTCCTATGACTTCGCGGCACTGCCCGGCACCTACTGGATGCACAGCCATGTGCCGATCCAGGAGATGCAGTTGCTTGCCGCGCCGCTGATCGTCCGGTCGCCCGAAGACCTGCGCGCGGATCGGCAGGAGGTCGTGCTGTTCCTGCACGACTTCTCCTTCAAATCGCCCGAGGAGGTTCTGGCCGAGATCGGCGCGGGTGCCGGCGCCGGTCACGGCGCGGGTCATGGCGCCGGTTCGGGTACGCCCGGCATGCAGGGCATGGGCATGATGCCGGGAATGAATCACGGCGGCATGGGCAACATGCCGATGGGCGGCATGATGGACATGGGTGGCATGGCCATGGACCTGAACGACTACGATTGGGACGCCTATCTTGCCAACGACCGCACGATCTCGGACCCCGAGGTGGTGCAGGTCGAGCGCGGCGGGCGCGTCCGGCTGCGGGTCATCAACGCCGCCGCCGCCACGGTGTTCTGGATCGACACCGGCGCGGCCCCGGCACGGCTGATCGCGGTGGACGGGCACCCCGTGCAGCCGCTTTCGGGCACGCGGTTCGGCCTCGCCATGGGCCAGCGGCTGGACCTCGAGATCGACTTGCCGGCCGAGGGTGGCGCCTGGCCGATCCTCGCGCTGCGCGAAGGCGCGCGCGAGCGCACCGGCCTGATCCTCGCCACGCGGGGCGCCGAGGTCCGGCGCATCGAGTCGATGGCCGAAAGCGCCGCCCCGGCCTTCGACACCGATCTGGCGCAGGAGGCGCGGCTGGTCGCCCGCGATCCTCTGCCCGACCGGGCTGTGGACCGCAGCCAGATCCTGATGCTCGGCGGTTCGATGCAGCCCTATGTCTGGACGATCAACGGCGCTGTCTGGGGGGATCATCTGCCGATCGCTGCGACGTCGGGCGAGCGGGTGGTGCTGTCGTTTCACAACATGTCGATGATGGCCCACCCCATGCACCTGCACGGCCATGTGTTCCAGGTCGTCGGGCTGAACGGCCGGCGGATCGCAGGCGCGCGGCGTGATACCATCCATGTGCCGCCGATGTCGATGGTCGAAGTGGCGCTCGATGCCGGCGAGGCGGCGCGCTGGATGCTGCACTGCCACCACATGCCGCATCTGGCCACCGGTATGATGACGGAATTCGCCATTTCGGCCTGAGATCGCGCCTCAATGGGCGCCGCAGACCGGCGCTCCGCCCCCGTCCAATCATCACCGCGCCACGCGCGCCGGAACGGAAGGAAAGTACCATGATGAACGGAACCGGAATGGGATTTGGCATGGGGTTCGGGTGGCTGTTCGGCCTCCTGATCCTTGCTCTTATCATCTTGGGCATCGCAGCCCTGATCAAATACCTGCGCAAGTGAAAGGAGAGACTCCATGTCCTACACGATCAATCGCACCATCTCCGACGCCAGCATTGATGCCGTAGAGGCCCGCACCCGCGAGGCGCTGGCCGCCCATGGTTTCGGCGTGCTCACCGAAATCGACGCCAAGGCGACCATGAAGAAGAAGCTCGACATCGACATGCCGGGCTATCGCATCCTTGGCGCCTGCAATCCCGGCATGGCGCATCAGGCCATCGGGCTGGAGCCCCGGATCGGCGCCATGCTGCCCTGCAATGTCATCCTGCGCGAGGTCGCGGGCGGCATCGAAGTCAGCGCCGTCGACCCGGTCGCCTCGATGCAGGCGGTGGAAAATGACGGGCTGAAGGCGGTCGCGGCACAGGTCCGGGACATGCTGGCCAAGGCCATGGAGGCGATCTGACACCATTGCATGCCCCCGAAATGCGCCGGGGGCCTGCACTCATTCATCATCGAAAGGGGCCAGCCTCATGGAACACGACCATCACCACATGGCGCCGGATCTTCCCGCTGGGACCGGGACCGCCCACGACCCGGTTTGCGGAATGACGGTCGCCATCACGCCCGAGACAAGGCGCGAGGATTTCCGGGGCCGGACCTTCCACTTCTGCTCGGACAAGTGCCAGACAGCGTTCAGGGGCGATCCGTGGTTCTACGCCGAGGGCCGCGCCGAGGGGCGCAAGGCGGCGGCGCCCGCAGGCACGCAATGGACCTGTCCGATGCATCCGCAGATTGTGCGCGACGCGCCGGGAAGCTGCCCGATCTGCGGCATGGCGCTGGAGCCGATGCTGCCGACCGACGGCCCCAACCCCGAACTGGCCGATTTCACCCGGCGGATGTGGATCAGCCTTGCGGCCTCGGTTCCGCTGATCGCGCTGACCATGGGCGAACTGGTCGGCCTGCCGCTGCGCGACTGGATCGGGCACCAGGTGGCGAGTTTTGTCGAGTTTCTCATCGCTACGCCCATCATCCTCTGGGCGGCGGCGCCGTTCTTCCGGCGAGGGTGGGACTCCTTCGTCAACCGCTCGCCCAACATGTGGACGCTGATCTCGCTCGGCGTCGGGGCGGCGTATCTCTATTCCATCGTCGCCACCTTCCTGCCGGGCTTGTTCCCTGCTGAATACCGCATGGGCCACGGGGTCGGCACCTATTTCGAGGCGGCGGTGGTGATCGTGGCGCTGGTCTTCGTCGGGCAGGTGCTGGAACTGCGCGCGCGCGAACGCACCGGCGATGCGATCCGGGCGCTGATGGACCTCGCGCCCAAGACCGCGCGGCGTGTCTTGGACGACGGCAGCGAATACGACGCGCCCCTGGAAAACGTCATGGCGGGCGACCGGCTGCGCGTTCGCCCCGGCGACAGCGTTCCGGTGGATGGCGAGGTGATCGAGGGGCGATCCTCGGTCGATGAAAGCATGCTGACGGGCGAGGCGGTGCCGGTCGAGAAATCCCCCGGCGATGCGGTGACGGGCGGCACGATCAACAAGAACGGCAGCCTCGTGATCGAGGCGCGGCGCGTCGGCGCCGACACGGTTCTGGCGCAGATCGTCGAGATGGTCGCGGGCGCGCGCCGCTCGCGGGCGCCGATCCAGGGACTGGCGGACCGGGTGTCGGCCGTCTTCGTGCCGACGGTGGTCGCCATCGCCATTGCCGCCTTTGGTGTCTGGCTGGTCTGGGGGCCGGACCCCGCACTTGTCTTCGCGGTGGCCGCCGCGGTCTCGGTCCTCATCATCGCCTGCCCCTGCGCGCTGGGGCTGGCCACGCCGATCTCGATCACCACGGCGGCGGGGCGCGGGGCGCAGGCGGGGGTGCTGATCAAGGATGCCGAGGCGCTGGAGCGCATGGCGGCGGTCGATACGCTGATCGTCGACAAGACCGGCACCCTGACCGAGGGGCGGCCGAAGCTGACGGATGTGCTGGTGTTCGGCGCCGTGACCGAAGGCGACCTGCTCGCCGTCGCAGCCGCGCTGGAACGCGGGTCCGAGCATCCGCTGGCCGAAGCCATCGTCGACGGCGCCGCGGCCCGTGGAACGGAGGTGCACGAGGCGGCGGATTTCGAAGCTGTCACCGGCAAGGGCGTTCGCGGCAAAGTCCGGGGGCAGACGGCGGCGCTCGGCAATGCCGCGATGATGGCGGAGCTTGGCCTTGACACCACTGATGCCGAGGCGAGCGCGGACAGGCTGCGGTCTGACGGCAAGACGGCGATGTTTGTCGCCATCGACGGCCGCCTTGCCGGCATCGTCGCCGTCGCCGATCCGATCAAGGCGACGACCGCCGAGGCGATCCGGTCGCTGCACGAACTTGGCCTGCGCGTGATCATGGCGACCGGCGACAACCGCACGACCGCCGAGGCGGTGGCGGCCAGGCTCGGCATCGACGAGGTGCGCGCCGGCGTCCTGCCCGAGGACAAGAAGATCCTGATCGACACCCTGCGCAATGAGGGCGCGGTGGTGGCCATGGCGGGTGACGGGGTGAACGACGCCCCGGCGCTGGCCGCCGCCGATGTCGGCATCGCCATGGGCACCGGCGCCGATGTCGCGGTCGAAAGCGCCGGGATGACGCTTCTGGGGGGCGATCTGATGGGCGTGGTGCGTGCCCGGCGTCTGGCCAGGGCGACGCTGCGCAACATCAAGGAAAACCTGTTCTTCGCCTTCGTCTATAACGCCGCCGGGGTGCCGATCGCGGCGGGCGTCCTCTATCCGCTGACCGGAATGCTGCTGTCGCCGATGATCGCCGCGGCGGTGATGAGCCTGTCATCGGTGTCGGTGATCGCCAATGCCCTGCGGCTCAGGCGGGTGAGACTCTGACATGACCATTCAATCGAAAGGAACGACCATGACCCGACATAAATTCTCGCGCCGCGCCGCCTTGCTCACAGGGGCGGCGATGCTGGCCGCCGGCGTCCTTCCGGCGGTGGCGCAGGCCACCGGACCGGCGATCCATGTGCTGAAGGACCCGAGTTGCGGCTGCTGCACGGCCTGGATCGAGATCGTCGCCGCCGAAGGGTTCGTGGTGACGACCGAACTTGCCGACGCAGAGGCCCTGATGCGCTTCAAGATGGAGAACGGCATCCCCGAGGCGATGACCTCCTGCCACACGGCGCAGGTCGAGGGCTATCTGATCGAGGGCCATGTGCCAGTGGCCGACATCCGCCGCCTGCTCGACCAGCGCCCCAAAGCGGTCGGCCTCGCCGTGCCCGGAATGCCCTGGGGATCGCCGGGCATGGGGCCTGACACCGAGCGCGAGGCCTATGACGTCCGCCTGATCCACCGCGATGGCAGCACCACGGTGTTCAGCCGCTACACCGCCGCCTGAGTCTCGTTCCAGATTCTCCACCCCTCCGGCCCGGCGATCATCACGCCTGGCCCTGACTTCGAAACCCCAAAGGAAAACCCGACATGACGTTTCACACTCCTTTCTCCGCAGCACCCGCGATGCTTGCGCCCAGATCCCGCCGGGGTCTGGCTGCCCTGGCGCTGGCCGCCCTGCTTGGCGTGCCGGGCATGGCGCTGGCGCAGCAGGCCGCCGCAACGACCGGCCAGGTCTTCACGGCCGACGAGCATGGCAACTCGGTCAGCCGCGTCGATCTGGCGAGTGGCGAGGTGACAACCGTGCCGCTTCCGGTTACGCCCCATAACGTGCAGGTCACGCCGGACATGAAGCAATTGCTGCTTGTGGGTTCCCCGGTCGAAGCCGGTCACGGCGATGGCGGCGGTCACGGCGATAGTGCCAATGCCGGCCGGCTGCTAGTGCTCGATCCGCTGGCGCTGGATGCCGCGCCAGTGGAGATCGAGATCGGCAGTCATCCTGCCCATGTCGTCACCGACCGCGAAGGCAAGCGCGCCTTTGCCAGCAATGCCGGCGACGACACCATCTCGGTCGTCGATCTGGCGACCCGCGCCGTGACCCCGATCCCGGCCGGCGACTATCCGCATGGTTTGCGACTGTCGCCGGACGGCCGCTATCTGCTGGTGGCGAATGTCGAGGGCGGCGACGTCTCCCTGTTCGATACCGCCACGCTGGCCGAGGCCGCGCGTATCCCCGTTGGCGCGGCGCCGGTGCAGGTGGCCTTCCTGCCCGACGGCAGCCGCGCCTATGTCTCGCTGCGCGACGAGGATGCGGTGGCAGTGATCGACCTTGCCACCCGCGAAGTCACCGCCCGCATCCCGGTCGGCGACGGCCCGATCCAGCTTTACGCGACGCCGGATGGTGGCAAGGTTTTCGTCGCCAACCAGGGCACCGAAACCGCCCCGAGCGATGAGGTCTCGGTGATCGACGTGGCAGGCAATGCTGTCATCGCCACGGTGAAGGCGGGCATGGGTGCGCATGGCGTCGTGGTCAGCACGGATGGCGCGCTGGCCTTCGTCACCAACGTCAACGACGGCACGCTGTCGGTGATCGACACCGCCAGCAACGAAGTCGTTGCGACCCACAAGGTCGGCGCCGGTCCGAATGGCGTCACCTATATGGCCCGGTGATCGGCTGCCCCCATGGGGTGCAAATCCGACTTGAAGCATTGACCGGCCGCAGGCTTGTGATGAACAGGCTTTGGCCGGCCATTCGGCGCGGGACCGTGGATGCGGTCTCGGCGATCGGCCGCCGGGCGGATCAGTAATCCGTCTCCAGATAGACCCCGGCGCAGTCGTAAGCGACGGCGGCGGCCGTGGCGCCATTGTTCATGTAGAGCCGCGGCGACAGGAACTGCGTGGCGGCAGGCAGATCGGTGGTGATCTCCTGCTCGAAGACCGCACCGGAAACCTCGTCGACGACGCGTGCCCAGACAGATGATCCGTTCGGTGGGGCCGCGATGAACAAGGTCAGCACGCCGCCGGTGGCAATGGCGAAGCTCGCGCCCATGTCGGTCAGCGTCGGCGCACCGGTGCCATCGTTGCGGACCAGCTGCCAGTTGGTGTGCGTCCCGCGCTGGAAGCCGATGCCGATGCAGTTGACGGCCGTGGCCAGCGTCAGGGTGGAGGCCAGCGCGGCCGTCGATCCGTAGAGACCGAAGAACCCCATGCCAGTCGCCTGCAGCGTCGTCAGCGAAATCCGCGCGACGAAGGTCCAGCCGCCGAGGCCCGCCGCGTTGCCGCGCCAGCAGGCCCAGCCCGCGGATCGCTGGTCGGTCACCGAATCCGCCACCGCCGCCGAGGTCAGGCGCCAGCGGCGCATGGAGGTTCCGAGATTGGTCGCAGCGAGCGTCGGGTGCGAGACGGTGCCGACCGAGGTGATCGGCAGGCCTTCGCTGTTGATGGTGGTGCCGGTCGAGGGCGACCAGTTGGCGATCCGGTTGACCCCGAAGTGGGGCTGGAGTGGGAAGTCCCGCCCCGAGGGGCGCATGACGTCGATCCACGGTGCCCCGGCACGGCTGCGGGCGTAGATGGCGGCCTTGCCTGCGGCCGGCGGGGGCGGCGCTGCGCTCAGCCCCGGCAGGATCGTGGGCTGCGGCAGTTCTACCTGACCGCTGGTTCGGTCGATCCTGATCGCGTCGAAGAACGCTGATCCGTCCGGGCTGACCTTGAAGCTGAAATCGTCATTACCCAAGAGGCCAATCAGGGCACGAGCGGAGAAGCCGGTCTTGAAGGCAAAGGCGGCGTCGTTCCCGACGGCCGCCTTGTTCACTGTTGCTTCGATACCTGCGCCTGCGTTGTTCAGCAGCACCGCAGGCGTGTTGACCGACAGGCGGTTGAAGCTGTCGGCAGTAGCCCCGCCGAGGCCCAAATGTTGCGCGGTCAGGTTTGCCTGCGGCATGCCGACCTGTGTGACGGCATTGGCGAATGTGACGGTGGGCGTGTTCACCACCGTGGTGCCGCCCGCGCCAGCCGTCGCAGAGCCGATGTTCACGACGGTGGTCGATCCGGAGGCGCCGCCGGTGCCGAGGTTCACGGTCTTGGTGACGCCGGTCGTCGTGGCTCCGGTGCCCATCCCATAGGTGGCCGTCGTCGTGGCCGTGCCGATCGAGGCGCTGGCCGCCGAGACAGTGACGGTCCCGGACGCCGTCAGAGTCCCCGAAAACGTCTTGTTGCCAGTGAAGGTCTGGGTGCCCGCAAGGATCGCCAGTTCGGACGAAGTGTTGGGAAGCGTGAAGCTGCGCGTCGTGCCCGCGCTGATCCCCGCCAGCGAGAAGGTTGCCTTCTTGGTCGGGTCTGCATCGTTCACCAGGCTGAAGACGGCGTCCGGCACGTCGCGGGGTTCGCCCACCACCTCCCAGGTGCTGCCCGTCCAGACGAGGAACAGCCCCTCGGCCGCGACCCAGACCATCCATCCGGTGCGGGGCACCAGCCGAATCCATGCGCCGTCGACCCAGAAGGCGATGTTCAGATCCCACCCGGCCCAGAGGCCGGTGGCGCCCGAGGCCACGAGGTGCCGGTCGCCATCGGCCGGGCTCGCGGGCGGCGCAGTGCGCGTGCGGTCAAGGACTGAGAGCTGCACCATGGCGTCGAGCAGGCGCAGGGCCTCGTTGTGGGTGACATGCTTCTGGGCCTGGGCGGCCAGAAGATACGGCAGGCCCAGATGGGTCGAGGTGTCGGACATGCGGGTTCCCGTGGGTTGGGATCAGAATTGCAGCGTGACCGCGGCAGGCGTGCCGCGGCCGAGGCGGTTCGAGAGCTGGTAAATGCGGATCGCCAGTGTCTGGCCGGGGCCGAGCGGCGCACCCCAATCGGCGGTCTGCTGGGCGGCGGTGTAGAGTACGGATGTCGTGCTGCTGGTCAGTGTGCGCTTGATCGATGCCCCGTCGAGGATCTGGACGTCATAGCTTTCCAGGTCTTCGGTCAGCGGCACTTCGAACTGTTCCCAGGCATCGGCGACCAGCGCGCGGGATCGCCTCGTCCAGCGGATCGTCAGATCGCCTGGGCTGCGGGCGATCCGCCATGGCTGTTCGACATGGACCGGCGCGAAGGGCACGAGACCCCGGCCGGTCGGCGTGAAGCCCACTGCGGCATAGCTCTCGTTGGTGACAGCGCGCGCGGCCGGGCCCACGCGCCAGTTCCACGGCAAGCCAAGGTCAGCCTCGGCGATGGGCAGCGCCGAAAGCGCGGCGTCGAGGACCACGACCCGCGCCCCGGCAGGGGCGGGATTGCCAATGGCATGTTCCGTCCCGCGCTGACCGCGCAGCAGGCGGGTTAAGCTGTACCTGCTCGGCGCGATCAGTTCAGCCTGACCCGCCTGGACGATCTCCCATTGGCCAGCGGCGGCCTCTACCGCCAGCGCATTTGCCCCGCCGAAGAGTGCGACGTCGGTCACGCTTTCCAGCGTTCCGGACAGCAGATCGACGACCAGCGCGTTGCCCAGATCGAAGCGGGAGGTGGAGCCCGGAAAGAGGTCAAAGGCGAGCGTGCCGATCCGCGCCCGACTGCCGAAGGTCGTCAGGAGGGTGAAGCCATCCGTCGACGCGCTGCGGAAGACCGCGATCTCGCCGGGCCAGGGGCTGGCATGGGCGGCGATCAGGGGTCGATGGGCGGGCTGGTCCTCGCTGATTTGCGGGAGGTCCAGCATCACCAGCTCAGGCGTCCCGAACACGACAGGGGTGGCGAGCGACGCCGGGCGGGGATCGCCGGGCGGCAGATCGTAGGCGGCGCGGTCCTGGCGCACCGCCTCGATCCCGCGCGCTTCGGCATCGGCGACGGAGACGAGGCGGAATTCCACCTCACGGCCATCGTGCGCGAGCCGGATGACGTCGGCGGGGTCCAGCGCCAGGCGGGACGGCGGCAGGCGGAAGGTCGCGCTTTCGCGTCCGATCCACGCCTCCATCAGCGCACGGCGGCAGCGGCGTTCGGCCTCCTCGGGCGGGATCGCCATCGGGAAGCTCTCGGAACCGTCCTCCCTCCTGACCTGATCATCCAGGACGAGTTGCATCTCATTTCGGGTCCGCTCGGGACAATTGCTGGCGTCTATGAATCCGCGTTCGACCTGATGTTCGCCGCGCGCGGACATCGCGCCAAAGTCATAGGCTCGACAGCTACGATCCGCAGGGCGCCGGAACAGGTTCTGGCGCTTTTCGATCGCGAGGCTTTCCAGTTTCCGCCGCCCGCCATCGACCATGACGATTCAGGGTTTGCGGTCCGCGACCGCCGCCCCAGCGCCAAAGGACGGCGATATCTCGGGGTCACGACAGCGGGCCGATCCGCGAAGTTCACCCTTCAGGCAGTGGCCGGCTCCCTGCTGCAGACTGCCTTCGGAGCGTTCAGCGACGATGTCGGAAGGATTGTCGGATGTTTGAGCACCCTGCACTCAAGCCAGCGCGCTCAGGATCAGCCCTGCAATCTGGCGCGCCAAAAACGGCGGCACAGCGTTCCCGACCTGGACGTACTGCTGGGTCCGGTTGCCCATGAACAGGTAGTCGTCGGGGAATGTCTGAAGTCGCGCAGCTTCGCGCACCGTCAGGCTGCGGCACTGCAAAGGATCTGGATGGATGAAGTAATGACCATCCTTCGAGATGTGGCTTGTGACAGTGGTTGAAGCCTCATCGGCCAGTTGGACCCGGAACCGGTCATTGAACACCCCGCTGTGCCAGTTGCGATGATCCGGGCTCAGAGCGAGTGGAAAGTCGGCGGCCTTCGGGCTGTAACCACGGACGGCCCCGAACACTGAGGCGAAGAGGTAGCGGCCAAGATCCGACGCCATGTGTCCCCGCGTCTCGTGCTGGGCGAAAGCGCGAAGGCCCGGGCGCTCGAGCCAACGCAGCAGTTCATCGTTCGAATTCCCGTAGTTCTCAGGAAGGCCTGTACCCTTCCGACTGCCCGGGGCTTCAGTCGCCGTGCGCTTTGCTACTGAAGAGAATGCCTCACGGAGCGGCTGATTGTCCCTCCCGGCATGCATGCGCGCCAGTAGTGTCGCAGCATCTCTCACCTCCTGTCGCCAGTCTTCGGCGCTGTCCGCCCCGCGACTGATCCCGCTTCGCAAGGCGGGCATGGAGTCAATGACGTCACTGACAGATCGTGCTGGTCCGGAGACCGCAATGGCGGCGCCGGCCGCCTTTCTTGCAAGATCAGCCCTGATACCGACGATGATTACTCGATGGCGTCGCTGCGGAACGCCGAACTCTTCGGCGCGAACAACGAAGTCCGAAGGACGCATCGCCTCCTGCAGGCTGGCCTTGCCGTCTTCGACCCGAATGGCCCGCAGCTCGTATTGATGGCCATGGCCGCTGCCGAGGGAGGCAAGGTCTTCCATCAGCATCTCGAACACGAGTCGACTCTCGACCGTCGAGGACAACATGCCCTTGACGTTCTCCATCACGAAGGCAGCCGGCCGAAGCCTGTCGAGCACCCTGATGTACTCTCGGAACAGGTAGTGCCGTTCATCCAACTCAGGCACATAGCCGACCTTGCCCTTCGACCGGGCCCGACCCACGAGGGAGTAGGCCTGACACGGCGGGCCGCCGATCAGGATCGTGTCATCGTATCCTGCCCTCAGCTTCTCGATGGCGGCATCGATCGCTGTTGATGCGGCCTCGGTGCCGAGTTCGAGGCCACGCGCCTCTTCGATCGCTGCTCGCCAGGCAGCTGCATCGACTTCCGACCAGTCCGGTTCGGCCTCTTCCCCAGCGTGGAAATCGATGAACTGTTTCGGCAAGCTGCCATGACGCGACCGATACTCGCGCAGAAACGCGCGGAGTGTCAGCGTCCGGTGCGCCGATGCCTCCTTCTCGACCGAGATTCCGATCCGGAACGGCGCGTGGCCATCCTCGACAAGGGATGCAAACCCCTCGCCAAGTCCGCCGGGGCCGGCGAACAGATCGACGATGCCGAAAGTCGAAGGCAAATCAGGCTCCTGACGAACTTCATTCAGCCGGTGTATACTAGGTTCAGGGACGAAAACCAGGACGCATGTGACAGATATCGTGGATCAGCAGACCCGGTCCCGCATGATGGCAGGGATCAGGGGAAAGGACACGAAGCCTGAGCTGGCGCTGAGGCGGGCGTTGCACGCGCGCGGTTTTCGATTCCGGCTCCATTCGAATGCGGTCCACGGTCGACCGGACCTCGTTCTGCCGAAGTATCGCGCCGTCGTCTTCGTGCATGGCTGTTTCTGGCATCGTCACGAGGGTTGTCGCTACACCACCACACCATCGAGCCGCGAGGAGTTCTGGCAAGCCAAGTTCACCGCGAATCTTGCTCGGGACGAAGCCGTTCGCGGGAAGCTTCTGGAAGACGGGTGGCGGGTCGCCACGGTGTGGGAGTGCGCTCTCAGGAAACCGGATCAGATGAACGCCTCTGCCGACCACCTGTCAGCGTGGCTGCGGTCGGACGAGCGTCAGTTGCAGATCGGGGAGGAGGAAGCGCTGTCGTTCCTGACCGTGGTGTCGGGGCTCACTCGCTTGCCCGCGCCTGCTCTCGGATAACAGCGTAATCCGCCAACATCTCTGCGATCGCCGAGCCCTCTGGCAGCAAGACCAGTTCCTCGGCCGCCTGCGCCTGGAACTCCGGGCTGTACCCGACGACCGGCGGACACGCCCCCGGCCCACCACCGTCAGAAGCGCCCGTCGCGCAACCGGTCAGCAAGCTCGTCACGATCGCGAGGACGACGCGCCGCTGCCTCGAGCATGGACGTGATCCGGAAGCGTCCCGCGGCCGAACTGCGCGGGCCGCAACGCCTTCCGGGCGCGATGGTCGAGGAGGCCGTCATCGGCGAAATCCGCCGGATGCTGCGCACGCCGGAGGTGGCCGCGCGCACGGCGCGGGCGGTGCGGAAGGACCGCCCCGATCTCGATGAGACCACAGTCGTCGCCGCGCTGGCGAAGTTCGACGACCTGTGGAAGGCGCTCATCCCGGCCGAGCAGGCGCGCATCGTCCAGCTGCTGGTCGCACGCATCACGGTGAGCGAGGCGGGCCTCGCCATCGATCTGCGCCACGACGGCCTCGGCGCCATCGCGGCCCTGATGGCTTCGCCGAAGAAGGAGGTCGCCTGATGCGCCAGCCCGAGACCCTGCGCGTCCACATTCCGCTCGAACTGCGCCGTCGCGGTGGTCGCCCCCGGATCCTGCCGCCGAAGCATGTCGAGGACGCCATGAACCGCGGGCAGGACCCGCACCTGCTGCGTGCCATCGGCCGCGCATGGGGTTGGCGGCAGCGGCTGGAGCGCGGCGACGTCGCCACGCTCGCCGACCTCGCCGCCGACGAGGGCCTGTCCGATCGCTATGTCAGCCGCCTCCTGCGCCTCGCGTGGCTCGCGCCTGAGGTGCTGGAGCGGCTGGTCGTCCAACGCGAGCCCTCGACGATCAGCATCTATGACCTGTGCTTCGTGGCGTCCCTGCCGTGGGACGAACAGCCGGGTCGAGTGTTCGACTGATCGAGTGGCCTTCGCCGCTCGACCGGGGGTCGAGCGATGAACTGGCGCCTGCACAGGTTATCGTCGATGCGTCGCAGCGATCTTGTGGTTCCAATTTTGCAGCCACGCGAAACGCTCTGAATCCTGCTCGAGCAGATAGTGCCGGATACGATCTCGCGCATCGGGTTCCGAACGGATCAGCAGCGCCCGCAGATCCTGGTCAATGGCCCGGCGCTCGGCGCCCATTGCCTCGGCTTTCGCATACCACTCGTAACCGGCTGCGAGATCCCCAAGCCCCATCGAGACAGCGCCAAGCAGCGTGCACGGCCTGAAGTCGGCCGGGGTCAGTTCGTGCGCCTCCAGCCCGAGTGTCCTGGCTTCGGTGAGGCGGCCAGCATCGCGCATCGCGCCTCCGCGCGTGGTCAAGAGCGCCGATCTCGGTTTCGGGCTCCGTCCCGCCTTGCCGAGCGCCGCCTCCGTTACCTCCAGCGCCTGCTGGGGTTCATCAGCCTTCCGCCAGTGCGCACTGGCATTTACGGCATCCCACGGATCGCGGCTTTCTTCCCATGCCTTGGTGAGCGCTTCGGCTTCCAGCCGATGCCACGCTCGCTGCAACGCATCGGTCCAGCAATCCACCGCCTCGGTCGACAGCCAGGCGACATCTTCGGGCGCCAGGCGGTTACCGCTTGCCACCTGCTTCAGCAGCCGCATTGCACGCGGGTAGTGCTCGGTCTCGATGAAGCCGATCCCGAACCGATCCCGCAACTCGCGGGCTTCGCGCTTCCGGCGCAGCACGGGGTCATTCTCCATTGCAGCGAAGCGCGCCTTGACCGCGGCATCAATCGCCTCGGCCTTTCGGGCCTGTTCGGCTGCCACCCTGTCGGCTTCGTCCTTCGCGCTTTGGATACGGGCTGATCGCTCGCGCGCCGCAGCCTCCTCGAAGGCAGGGCGATCGATCTGACCGGTCGCCAGCGCCAGAAGAGAGTTGAGCCCGCCGGAGGTCAGAAACGCCTGCGCCAAGGAGGTCAGCGTCTCGCCTGCCTCGATCTTCTGCAGAATTCCGTTCAACCGCGCCCCGACGAGCGCGGCGCCCGGCAGGTCATCGACAAGATACTTTTCCGCCAAACCGGTCTGAGACGATCCGGACATCAGACAACCTACGCCTTCAAATATACCGCTGGAGCCAAGCACGGTGGCTGGTCGGAAGGCAATCCAAAAAACCCAAGAAATCAGAGAGATCAGGCCGAACGACACCGCCATCGCTACGCGCCATTCGGCCAGCGCACCCAGCGGCTGCGCCTCTTGCGTGTTGCGGCTCTGTTCCCCTCGAAGGTGATTGACACACGGCCCGAAGTTTTGGCGGGGTTGAAACTCAGGCCATTGGAAAAGCGTGAAAAAATCCGACCGAACCGAATTTGGCGAGGTTCGCCCAAACAGAGACGGAGGGGCGTTCAGAGCCCGGAACGGACCTGGCGCGCAGTCTCAGAGGTTCGCGTGGGAGTAGCAAAGCCCTTTGAAAACACGACTATTTCCGCGCCGCGTGGGGCGCCTGTCCGTGTTCGCAACAGGGATGATGGCGGACAGAGAGGGATTCGAACCCTCGAGACGGTTCCCCGCCTACACACTTTCCAGGCGTGCGCCTTCGACCACTCGGCCATCTGTCCGTGGTGCGTTCCTTAGCCTGCAGGGGCGGGCAGGTGCAAGGGGGAACGGCAAGGGGACCTGGCCATGGGGCCGGATACTGTGGCCGTCCGCCGGCTTAGTGGACATGCGCCCCGGCCAAGGTCAGCACACATGGCAACACCATGACGGCTTTGGTGAGAGCGGCCAAGATCGGACGGTTCTCGGGCCGGGGAAGCCAAGGGCTGGCTGCTTGCGCGGCTGACGGACACCATCGCCGATAACGTCGCTTGTCGTGTCGGACAGTCTTTCCGCGACTTCCGGCCCGGGATGCAGGGACGTATCCCATTGTCTTTCAATGATTCCCCGAACCGGTCAGTGCGATAGCCCTGGTCTGGGATCAGCCCTTCCGCTGCGGGCAGGCTGCCCGGCAGGGCCGCTGCGTTGGCGTGGTCGCTGACTTGGCCAGCAGTCAAGAAAAGCGGCAAAGGACGGCCCTTGGCATCGGTCACGGCGTGCAGCCTGGTGTTCAGCCCGCCCTTTGTCCGCCCGATCAGACGACCGCGCTGGTCTTGGGGCCCCTTTATCGACGCTGGGCGTCCCGTGGCTGTTCGGCAAGAAGGGCCGGAGCCGATCCATCTGCTCGCAGGTCTGCCAGAAAAGGTCACTTATGATCCCCCTTTGGTTCGGGAGATCGCATCACGAAGACCCGGTGGTCTCAAGCACATCAATGGGTCCCGCCCCTGAGGCAGGACTGTACCTCCGACTGACGGAATGGCCTTGTGCCTCGGTTCCGGCAAAATCGACTTTTCACGGGACGACCGGATAGAACGGACGCCCCCAATCAACGGTCGGGTTGTCCATCATCAGGTCTACAAAGACCGGCAGAAGAAACCCGAGGATCGCGGCCCCGTCGCGCACTTGGGCGCGGTTGACACCGCTGTTCCAGGTCGCGCCGCCATGGACCAACTGGTTACGCAGAACATAGAGGCGGTCGAACACGAAGCTCAGGACGCGCGCGCTATCGCCCGCCTGAAACGCCTGCGCGAAAGACCGGCCCGAGGCCTTGAAGCGATCCCCCCAGTCCTCGAATCCGTCGATGCCGTTATGGTGCTGCCAGAAGGGATTGAAGACGTAGCGGTTCTCAAGCAGCAGCCGGACCGGGCCCGAAAAGCGCTGCCAGACAGCCTTGTAGATGCGCTTCTCTGGGTCCAGCACGGTCAGTCGTCCGAAGAACTCGACAAAGGCCGCTCGCTCGCCCTGCGGGGCCTGCTGGAATTCCCGTTCATCGGCATAGGCGGCGTTGAAGGCGATCCAGAGGAAGATGAAGCGCGCGTCGTCGTCCCCGTCGCACGCCTCGGCCCGGCCGATCCAGCTGATGGCGCGGTGGACACGCAAGCCCATCGTTTCGGGGAACCCCGCACGAATGGCGCGCTGCTTTTCCTTGAGCGCGGCGAATGTGAGGGCGTCAGGCATCAAATGCATCCTCTCGAAAATCCGCTTACGGCATGGCGGCGAAGTCTGACCGGCGATGCCCTTCGACCATGTCGTGCAGCGCCTGCGGGGCGAGCACCTCGACCTTGGCGCCCCATTGATAAAGGTGCCAGGCCATCTCCAGCCAGCCTGCCGCATGGAAGCGCACGATCAGGCTGCCGTCGTGCTGCGGTTCCAGCACCTGTCGTGGATGAAAGCTGAACCCTGCGGCGCGGTCGGCGGCATCCGGTGCAAAGCGCCAGACAACCTCGCCATATTGCGCCGGGTCTTGCCAAACGCCAAAGGCCTGCGCGGCGTAATCCGCGATGGTGAACCCTTCCTGAAGTGCGAAGCTCTCGTTCAGGGTGTCGGCCTCGTGGATCAGGTCGATACGGAAGTTGCGCACCTCATCTGCCTTGGCCGGATCGCGGGCGGCAAGATAGGTCCGGTGACCCAGCAGCACCCCGTGCGGTTCCAGAATGCGTGGCGTGCTATCCTGATTGTACCGCACCCGCAGGCGAAAGGGCCCGCGCAGCGCCTCGATGATCGCGTCGAGGATAGCGGGCTGAAGGCTGACCTTCGGCCCCGGCCGCGTGACCTGGCCCATCGCTGCCAGAACGGCCTCGGCATCCGCCTCCACCCGTGCCCGCGCGGGAACACGCGCCAGCATGCCATCGCGCAGGTCATCGAGCGCCTTCGCGTGGCGCAGTCGTCCCTCGGCTTCGGCCGTTCGGGCTGCGATTTCCAGCGCCTCGACGCCGGTTTCATGTCGAAGCTGCAGCCGCGAAAGGCCGGGATCGACCAGTCGCCAGTGCCGCTTGCGATCCCCGCCATCCGCGGTCTCGACATTCCCGAAGGTCTCCTCCAGCGCATCGGTCATGCGTTGCGCGGTGCGGTGGGAGACGCCGAACTCATCACAGATATCCTCAAGGCTGATGCCGCTATGCCGGGCTGCCGCCATCTGCGCGAGACGGATCAGATCCTGAGCCTTGGAAAAGGACATGCGCACCCCGCCAGCCCGTCAGAGATTGTCACCCCGGCAGGCTAGGAACGTTCCCGCGTCCTGTCGAGCCGATTCCCAGGCGGTTTCGTTGAATGCCGTG